>Ga0247739_10000464_pt1 | contig 14528 bp, 11 predicted proteins | sample UWRJL058202B2_FD_180943 | JGI IMG/M metagenome (GOLD analysis project Ga0247739, IMG submission 180943) | Plant litter microbial communities from Arlington Agricultural Research Station in Wisconsin, United States - UWRJ-L058-202B-2 | ecosystem: Environmental > Terrestrial > Plant litter >...
GGCTGGGTGACCAGGTACTCATCGACGACCTCGCCGTCGATATTGCGCACCTCGAAGCGGAGGCCGTCGGCGGTCTCCTGCAGCGCCATCCCGACCTGGATGTCTTCGTCGTAGACGACGTTATCCCACGGGTAGACCTCGTTCTCGTAGAACTTCGGCCCAGTCGAACCCATCGTCACATAGGTGGTGCCGAGCAGCTTCTCCTCGGGCGTCTCCGCGAGGCGCCCGTCGATGATCGTCGACCGCTTGTAGGTGTGGTCGTGGCCGCCGATGTACAGGTCGATACCGAGCTGCTGCAGAACCGGGGCGACCTCGGCGCGGTCCTCGACCACCTTCGTGTCACCGGCGTGGTGGCCACCGAAGTACGAGAAGTGGCCGACCACCACCTTCCAGGGCTTGTCGCTGCCGCGCATGTCGTCGGTGAGCCACTGCAGCTGCTCGTCGAGGTCGTACATCGAGTTGATGACGGCCACGTGGATGTCTCCGTGATCGAAGGAGTAATTGGTCTCTCCGATGACCCCGTTGTCTGGCGTCGCGAACATGCCGGAGAAGATCGCATTCCGCTCGAGCCCGAGGGCGTCGTTGGTCTCCTGGTCACGCTGGGCCTCGTGATTGCCCGCCACCGCGGCGTACTCCATGTCGATGTCGTCGAGGGCGAGGTCGAACGACTCCTTCCACTGGTGGTAGTAGCCACCGAAGTTGACCAGGTCGCCGGTCTGCACCAGCAGGTCACCGCCCGGGATCTCGTCGCGGAGCATCTGCAGCGTCTTGGGGAACACCGCGTACTCGGCTTCCGACGAGTTCTCCACCTGGAGGTCGCCGAGCACGTAGATCGGCGCCTCCGGCTTTCCGGCAGCCACGAACGTACCGCGAACTCCGGTCCAGCCATCCGCCGGGTCGAGCGCGAGACGGTACTCGTATTCCGTGCCGGGCTCGAGACCGGTGAGCCGGAACTCATGATTTCGCAGGACCATGCCGGTGACGCTGTCATCCCAGGTCTTGCCGGAGGCGGGCCGACCGTTGACCTCGACGTCGAATGCGCGCTTGCCCGTGGATTCCTGGGGTACCGCCGTTCGCCAGCTTCCCCCGGCGACCCTGACCTGAACGTAGGCCTGCTTGATGGCCTGGTCGGTGACCGCGGAGATCGCGGCCTCGCCCGGGACCGCCCCGACGTTGGCGATGTCCATGTGGCGGAAAACCTGCTCCGGGTCGGCGTCGTACTGGCTGACGACATAACGAACCAGCTCGGGTCCGGTATTGCCGTTGCCGTCGGTCGCCCTGATCATCACGGTGTAGTCATCGAACCCGTCGACGCGGAACGCGCCGTTCTCGACGGTGACGGCACCCTTCTGGTTCCAGACCTCCATCGACACTGCCGGGGTGACGCCACTGTCGTCGGTGGCGGTGGCCGTCGGCAGCTTCACGACCTGGCCGGATGTGACGGTGCGCTTCTTCTCGCCGACGTCGAGCACGGGGGCGTAATCGGCCCCTCGAACGGTCTCGCCAACCCACATCGGTGAGCCGACCAGGAGGTTGCCGTCGGCCTGCTTGACCTGGGCATAGAACCAATCGCCGTCGGCGACGTCGAGACTAAACCGGATGACGGAATCACGATCGGTGTAGCTCTGTGTCGCCAGCACCGCGCCGCCGTTGCCGAAGATGGTGATGGTGCCGGCGGTGTCGGGGTCACTCGGGTCGCCGATGTTGACCTCGACTTCCGCCTTGGTGGTGGACGACGGCAGGATGCTTCCCATCATCTGGCCGTTCGCGGTCATCGCGAGCGTGGAGTCGACGTCGAAGCTCGCGTAAAGCGAGCGGCGATGCATGGCGTCGTACAGCCCCTCGAGGCTCCGTTCGGTCGCCCAGATGCCGGTGCGCGCCGGGCTGTCGTCGAAGCTCTTACCGTGTTCGTCACCGTTCCACGTGGGCGCGACGTGCCAGCCCGCATCGAGGGCGTCGTGCCATGACTGCAGGAACTCGGCGTTGTTCTGCTTGTACTCGAACATCTCGATCTGTGCGTCGAGCTGGGGGTCGAGGTGGTGCCAGTCCTGGAACGTGCCGTACCCCGTCGGGCTCGGGTGATTGAACTGGGCAATGGCGTCGGGGTCCTGCTTCAGTCGGGCGTAGAAGGCGAGCAGGTCGTACTCCGTCTGACCGACCTTCGATTCCGTCCACCCGGCGCCGAGGTACTGGGCGTCGTACAGCCACTCGGCGTTGAACACGTTGATGTGCCCGTCCGTGAGGTTCGCCCAGCTGACTTCCTGACCGGCGACGCCGACCACCCTGTTGCCTTTCGCGTTCCACGCGTCGGTCTCGGCGAAGAGCTCTTTCCACTCCTCCGACTCTGCCTCCGAGATGTCGTCGACGTACTCGTCGGCGTTGCTGATGTCGAGCTGGCCCGACTTCTCGGTTGCGGCGTAGAAGTCGAGGTTGGAGTTGTTCTGGATGTACGACCACACGTCGGTGGGCAGGTTGCCGCCCTGCTCGGTGTAGGTCAGCCCGGTGTGCGAGTGCAGCTCACCCGTGTAATGCGTGAGGCCGAGAAGTTCGGGGTGGGCGTCGTCCTCGTCCGCGACGGCGGTGGCCGGCAGCAGCCCGCCGATGAGGAGAGCGGCGGCGGTGCAGCTCGCGAGCAGGGTCAGGCGACGCTTCGGGTCAGTCACGCTCCGAATCTAGGGATGGGACAGGGAAGATCGAGTGGAGCCGAGGTTGACGGCAACTGTCTTGGAATCAACCGGAAAGGGTTACCGCGTGTCCTACGCGAAGCCGGTTCAGGTCCGCTCGGATCACCGCGTGATCGGATTGAACGCGGTCACCCGATAGCCCTGCGGGTAGGGCATATCGAAGTTGTGGAAGGTGTACTCGAGCCGCCCGCCCGCTCTGTCGCGCATTGCCACGCGACCGGTCACCGTGACGGCGACGTCGTGTCGTCCCCAGATCTGCCTGAATTCCTCGTAACGCACCGAGAGGCCGCCCACGACCTGACGCAGCCGCTCATCGAACGGGTCCCCGTAGAAGCGAAGCGCCGCGACCGCTGCTGCGGCGTCCTTCTCCCACCCGGGGAGCCCACGGCGCGGTGACGAGAAGATCAGCTCGACGAGGTTGTGGCCGGGCACCAGCCACCGCCCCCCGATCGCTTCCATGAGTTCGTTCACGAGCACCACATCCTGATTCGCCGTGGTTACCATCGCCGGCGTGGCAGGCCAGAGGGCGAGCATCCGGCTCATTTCCTCCAGGATCGAGGAGTGATCAGGTCCGGCCAGGTCTTCGGGTCGGTGCGTGGACGACAGGCGAGCGATCCGGAACAGGTAGTCCTGCTCGATCGTGTCGAGGAGCAGTGCTCGCGCGATTCCATCGAGCACCTGGTCCGAGGGATCGCGATCGCGCCCCTGCTCGAGCCTCAGGTAGTACTCCTGGCTCACCGAGGCCCGGTTCGCGACCTCGTCCCGTCGCAAACCCTGAACCCGACGACTCGCGGTTCGCGGGATGCCCACCCGCTCCGGCTGGATCCGGGCCCGCCGGGTCCGAAGAAAATCGCCGAGTGGATGCGGTTCCTCGCTCGATCCGGTCGCCGGGTCTTGCACCAGCTCAGGATTCACGAGCCCGACCTCCAGCCATACGTGTGACGGTCCTTACGGTAGTTAGTCGTGATGGTTTTGTACCCCACAAATTGCGGATGGAGTCCATCCGCATCGTCGCTATACGATCAGCTATGCAGCTGGGCTGGATCCGATCGTTCCTGAGCGTGGTCGATCTCTCCGGATTCGTGAACGCGGGGCTCAGCCTTCGTCGGGCCCAGTCCCGGGTCAGCGCCGACGTCAGGAGTCTGGAAGCCGAGATCGGAGCCGAGCTGCTCGATCGGGCGAGTCGACCGATCTCCCTCACCGCCGCCGGCGCCTCCTTCCTCCCGTTCGCCCGGGAGATCATCGAGAGCTACGAACAAGCACTCGCGGCGGTCTCCGCTGCCGCCCGAGCGGGACACGGCGTTGTGCGAATCGGCACGATCGCCAGTGTCGCAACGCTCGTGCTCCCGGAGCTGCTCACTCGCTTCGCCCAGGCGAAGCCCGGCATCTCGGTCGATGTCATCGAGATCCCGCCCGTGAACCTCGCCGACCAGCTGTTGGCCGGGGATCTCGAGATGATCGTCGTGCCGCAGGGGCACGTCGACGGCGAGCCCGCGATCAGCTGGATTCCGCTCTGGCGCGAGCCCCTCGTGGTGGTGCTCCCTCCCAACCACCGGCTGGCGCACGCTGACCAGATCTCGCTGCCGGATCTCGAGGGAGAGACGATCATCACCCCCGGTGGAGGTCGCACCTCGACCGGAAACTCCCCGGAATTCCAACGGATGCTCGACCGGGAGAAGATATCGACCAGGGCCAACGGGCTCGTGGTGTCTCCCCTGACTCTGACGTCGATGGTTCGACTCGGGCTCTGCATCGCGGTGATGAGTGAACTCGGCGTCGAACTGGGCGACGGCGGGGGCATCACGACCGTTCGCCTGAGCGGCGAGGGTGCCGAGCGCGTCACCGTCCTCGCCTCTAGACGGGAGGCGGCGCTATCGAGGGCCGCCACCGATCTGCGAGCATTCATCCTCAGCTCGGAGTACCGGGGCGGGCAGCTCACGCTGTGAGCACACCCTCGCGGCGAGCTCGTGCGATCAGGCAGCCACGTGGAAGGTGCTGGCGAACCGATCCAGTAGCGCGCCGCGCCCGCTGAGCACCTCGACCACGCCGGTCGCGATTGCGGCGTCGGGCGCCAGCTCGCCGGCGATGAGGCGGCGGATGCCCGGTCCCGAGGCGAACGCGAGATCCGACGGTCCGTCACCGCGGGCTACTTCCAGGCGCGAGCCATCCACTCTGATCAGCAGCTCGGCCACCCCGAATCGTGCCGAGTATGCGGTCGTCGGCAGGAGCGCCGCTACGCCGGGCTGGAAGGCGGCGCGCAGGTCCATCGTCATGGAATCGGGGGTGATGACCTGCTCCTGTCGGGCCTCCCCCATCGCCTTGAACCCCCACGCTCCCAGTGACAGCACGACCGGTTCGAGTTCGAGGCCGTATGGCGTCAGCTCGTAGACGATCACCCGGGAATGCGGTGCGCGACGGATGATGCCTGCCGCCTGCAACTCCTTCAGCCGCGACGCGAGGATGTTGCTCGGAATGCGCGGGAGCCCCGCGGCCAGCTCGCTGTATCGCCGCGGCCCCACGAGCAGATCGCGAACGATGAGCAGCGCCCATCTCTCGCCGATCAGCTCGAGGGCCCGCGTGATTCCCGAGTACTGGCCGTAATCGCGAGCAGCCAAACTCAGGCCTGCTGGTTGGCGAAAGCCTCAGGGCCCTTTTCGGCCGCCACCGGATCCATCCACCCGAACTCGAGGAAGTTGCCGTCGGGGTCGAGGAGCTGGCGCTGGTACATGAAGCCGTAATCGGTTGCCGGGTGTGGTTCCGTGCCGCCGGCCGCGAGCCCCGCACTGACCGACTTGTCGACCTCGTCCCTGCTGTCGAGGAAGATCGCGGTGGCAACCGACGGGTTCACCGCGGGATCGCCGATGGGCAGGTCCGTGAACGTCTGGAAGAAGTCGCGAACAAGGATCATGAAGTAGCTGTGGTCTTCCTCGACCACGACGCACGCGGCGTTGTGGTCGGTGAAGAGCGGGTTAATCCTGAATCCGAGAGCGGTGTAGAACGCCTTGGCGCGATCGAGATCGGTCACCGGCAGGTTGACGAACATCGAGGTCATTTCGGTCTCCTTCGTGAGGGTGATTGTGCGTGGCCCCACACTTGCAAAAAACAAGTGAGACGTCAAGACCGCCGTCGGTTGACATCCGGGAGCTGCCGCGGAATCTTGTGGACAGCGCCATCCCACCCACGAAAGGACCGTCGTGTCGACTGTCATTGAATCCCTCATGAACGCCAACCTGCTCGAGGTCTTTGGCCAACGCGACCCGGCGCAGCGCCGAGCCGCGATCGATCGGATCTACTCGGAGTACGTGGTGTTCCTCGACCCGGAGGAGGTCGTCGAGGGGCGCGACGCCCTGGACGTGAAGGCGCAGAAGCTGCTCGACGGCGCTCCGGACTTCGTGTTCTCTGCTGCCGGGCCCGTCTACGTCAATAACGACATGGGCTATCTGGCCTGGAACTTCGGGCCGGCCGGCCAGCCGCCCGTGGTGCGCGGGGTCGATATCGCGTTCGTGCACGAGGACAGGATCGCGAAGGTCTACACGCTGCTCCTCGGCGACTGAGCGGTCCGATCATGGCCGATGCATTCGAGGAGGGCAGCCGGGTTCTCGCCTCACGAGACCCGGTCATCGCCGGCCTGTTCCAGGAAACGGGGCCGGTGACGCAGCCGCACAGCGAAGGCACGAACTTCGAGGCGCTGGTTCGAGCCATCACCTACCAGCAGCTGGCATCCGCTGCCGCGAACGCGATCTACGGGCGGCTCGCTCACGTTCTGGGGGAGGTCGAGCCGGGTCGTCTGCTGGCAGTCGGGGAGACGGAGTTGCGCGCGGCCGGCCTGTCGCGAGCGAAGGTCGCGTCCGTGCTCGACCTGGCCGCGAAAGTCGAGGATCGAACCGTGGTGCTCGACGAAGCAGACATCCAACGGATGACCGACGACGAGATCGTCACCTCGCTCGTGCGGGTGCGCGGCATCGGCGACTGGACCGCCAAAGTCTTCACCATGGTGCACCTGGGCCGACTGGACGTGCTTCCGTCGGGTGATCTCGGGATCCGGCAGGGGTACGGTCTCGGGTGGCGGGTGCCGACGCCAACCGAGAAGGAGTTGACCGCGATCGGCGAGGCATACCAGCCGTACCGGAGCGTGTTTGCCTGGTACTGCTGGCGGGCCGCGGAGACCTTCGGGCACAGCACGGCCGGTGCGGTGGCCGACGGCGAGTGACGCGTCGCGCCGCTGCCCGTCCGATCTCAAGGAGATCTCGGCCGACGGTGGCTTCGGCGCCCTGTAGTTACGGGCCGGGCGAGGTCGGGTCTCCTTGAGATCGGATGGCAGGCGACGAGCGGGTCAACTCTTCTTGGTCGCCGTGGCCTTCTTGGTCGCGGTGGCCTTCTTGGGCGGGTTTGCCGGCGCCGGGGCGTCACCGGTCGGGCCATAGAACGACTGCACGTCGGCCATCTCCATCTCCGCAGTCGCCTGGATGAGCTTCAGCAGCTCGGCGCTCAGGCCGGGCGAGAACTCCTCGAAGCGCTCGGGGGCGATGACCGACGGCACTCCCTCGGGCGCCTGCTCGCTGGCGTCGAGAGTGGTTCCGTCGTTCGACGGCGACGGGCCCTGGAAGATCTTTCCGGCCTCCGACTGGGTGGCGAGGTCGAAGGTGAACTGCTTGCTCTGGAGCCCCAGGTCGACCAGCTTCTTGACCTCGGGGAACGACTCCGCGTTGGTGTTCGGAATCGGCAGCAGCTTGCCCCAGTCGACCCCGAGCGTCTCCAAAGCCTTCGCGAACGCGTTCTCGTGAGCCTGGTCACGCACGATCAGGTAAGCCAGCGTCGACCGAGCCGTCTTGTTCTCCGTCATCTCGTAGAGACGGCACTTCTGCAGACGTCCCGTCGACTCGAGCATCAGGTTGTAGAGCAGGTCGAGGCTCAGGTTGCCCGAGTTGTAGACCCAGCTGCCGTTCCATGGGTTACCCGCGGCGTCGACGGGCATCGCACCTTGCGATGCGACGAGGAAGTGATGGATGTTGCCTTCCGAGAGAGCCAGCTCGAGCGGGATGGCGCCGCCCGCGCCCGGCTTGTCAACCGGATCGGTCTTCTTGCCCTGGTATTGGGGTGAACCGTCGAGCAGGCGCGAGATGGTGGTGCCGATCAGCTCGACGTGACTGATCTCCTCGGTGCCGACGCCCTGGATCAGGTCGCGGTACGGCTTCGCTGCCGGTCCGCGGAAGTTGATGCTCTGGAAGAGGTACTGCATCATCGTCCGCATCTCGCCGAACTGCCCGCCGAGCCCCTCCTGGAGAGCGTTTGCCGCGGCCGGGTCCGGCTCGTCCTGCTCGATGTCGTTGATCAGGCGCTGAACGTGGAAATACATGGAACTACCTTTCGTGGAGGGCCACGAGGATCTTTTCCCCGCCTTTTCGACGGTACGTCCGACCCTCGGCATGGAGTCAGCCATTGACATCCACGGCCTTCGCCCGCATGATCCGCGGTCCCCTCGAATCTCTTCCCATCCATCCGGGCAACGACTCCGAAGTAACTCCATCGACTAGTTGAGACCCCCGATTCCTGTCGATCGCTTCCCCCAAGTCCCGTCCTCCCCAACCCCCGCCCAGGAGACGACGTCATGCCCGAAATGACTCGAGAAATGAAGATAGGCCACGCCTTCGTTGCTGTGGCCAGCACGCTGACCCGCGATTTCGACCCCGCGACTCTCTGGAGCTCCCTGGTACAGCAGTGCACCGATCTTCTGGATGCGGATGCGGGCGGCGTGATGCTCGTCAACGGAACAGGGCCACCAGCGATGCCCGCCGCCGGAACGGCCAACCTCCCCGACGTCATGCAGGCGAGTGCGCTCAATGGCCCGGCCCAGGAATGCGTCGAGAGCGGTGCAGCGATCTCGGTCCCCGATCTTTCGCAGGATGCTCGTTGGCCGACCTTCCGGGAGCTAGCCCTGCAGAACGGTTTCCGTTCCGCGCACGTCATTCCGTTGAAGCGGGATTCCCAGGTGATCGGCGCCATGACTCTTCTGAGCCGGTCGACGGGAGCTCTCCTCCCCGACGACGCGGCGACCGCCCACGCTCTCGCCGATGTGGCGACGATCGGAATGCTTCAGGAGCAGATCTCCCAGGAGCGGTCCGAAGCTGCCAGCCGAATGCATCGTGCCCTGGAAGCCAGGATCCTGGTCGAGCAGGCGAAGGGGGTGGTCGCACACTCCTTGACCATCACCATCGACGATGCATTCATCCTTCTCCGCGCTTACGCGCGCTCGAAAAGGGTCACGATTTTAGCAGTCGCGGAGTGCGTGACTCGCAACGCCATGCCGGTGCAGAGCCTGATTCTCGCGGGAAAACCACGAAAAACCAGCAGGAAGTCCATAAGTCAACCCCCAAAAACAAGTTTGGCGGGTCACTCATGAACACGTACCGTCAGATTCGTTACCCCTACCCCCGGCTAACTTGTTGCCCTTACCCCCGGCGGCGGCCCCACCGCATCCCGACAAGGTAAGGGGACACCCGTGTCTTCATCTCTCACCCGGCAGCAACCCGCACTCGAAATAGCGGGCCCTGACTCGTTCCGAGTGTATGGACCCACATCCAGTCCGACGACGGGCATCTCGCGCACTAGCCGCCAGCCCATTCTGGTGACCGTGCTGAGCGGATCGCCGCTCAGCGTCGCGCCGAGCCCTCGCGAACACCCGTAGCGCTTATCCCCTTCACCCGAAAGGAACACCGTGTACCCGACTTCCCCCACCGTCACCATCGTTATCCCGGCTCGCAACGAGGCCCGAAACCTCGAAGTGGTTCTCCCCGAACTCCCCGCCGTGCACCAGGTGATTCTGGTCGACGGCCATTCCGTCGATGACACGATCGAGACCGCACGGCGCGTTATGCCGGGCATCGTCGTCGTGCAGCAGACGCGCAGCGGCAAGGGCAACGCCCTCGCCTGCGGGTTTGCCGCAGCGACCGGCGACATCATCGTGATGTTCGACGCAGATGGGTCGGCTAACCCGGCTGAGATTCCCGCGTTCGTCCAGGCCCTCGTCGACGGCGCAGATGTCGCCAAGGGCTCGCGCTTCGCGAAGGGCGGCGGCAGCGAAGACATCACCGGGTTCCGGTCCCTCGGCAACCGTGGGCTGAACATCATCACGAACCTGCTGCTTCGCAGCAAGTACACCGACCTCTGCTACGGCTACAACGCCTTCTGGCGGCGGGTGGTACCGACCCTCGGGTTGCCAGACCACATCGACGCAGCCGAAGAGGGCGTCATGATCTGGGGCGATGGCTTCGAGATCGAGACGCTCCTGAACTGCCGCTTCTTCCTCCGCGGTCACCGGATCGTCGAGGTCCCGAGCGTTGAGCGCAGCCGCATCTACGGCGAGAGCAACCTCAACGCGATCCGCGATGGTTTCCGCGTCCTGCGCACGATTATCGCCGAGCGGGGACGCACCATTGTCGCCCTTCCGTCGAACCGGGAACGCCCGGCCGTGGATGCATCGCCGGTTGAGTCCAGCGACCGCATCAGGAAAGCGGCGTGAGCCGCGCCCTGCGAGGTGAGACCGTCGGGGGAACGTCCATTCCCCGCGTGATGGTTGTGGGAGCCGGCTGGCGTTTCACCTCGGGCATCAGCTATTACACCTGTCGCCTGACGAACGCGTTCGCCCAGTCGCATCCCACCAGCGCTCTTCTCATGCGTCAGCTCGTTCCCACCCGCCTGTACCCGGGCCGCGGTCGCGTTGGCCAGGCAGTGAACGACCTCACCTACGCACCCGAGGTTGCCGTGCTCGATGGCGTCGACTGGTACTGGGGCCGGAGCATGCTCGAGGCCCGCCGTTTCATCGCGGCCAACCGTCCCGATGTTCTCGTGCTGCAGTGGTGGACCGGAGCGGTCCTGCACTCGTACCTGCATCTCGCCTCCCTGGTCCGCGCATACGGTGGCCGAGTCGTCATCGAATGGCACGAGGTGCAAGACACGGGCGAAGCGCGTATCCCCGGCGTGAGCCGCTACGTCACCAACCTCATGAAGGTACTGCTCGGGCGCGCTCAGGGTCATGTGGTGCATTCCCAGTACGACCTCGAGCTGCTTCGTCGCACCTACGAACTCCCCGACCACAAGGTCGCCACCATTCCCCACGGCCCATACGACCATCACGCCGGCCCGTCGAACACCGGCCGGTCGGTGGCTTCCGACGATTTCGTTTTCCTGTACTTCGGCGTGATTCGGCCCTACAAGGGAGTCGAAGACCTGGTCGCCGCATTCGACCTGCTGCCCGCCGAGATCCGGGATGCCTCGCGCCTGGTCATCGTCGGGGAGACCTGGGAAGGCTGGACAACGCCTCTCGACGCCGTCGCGGCGAGCGCGAACCGCGATCGGATCACGGTCGTGAATCGTTACGTCGACGACGCGGAGGTCGGCGAGCACTTCGCGGGCGCCGACGCCGTCGTGCTGCCCTACCGCCGCTCCTCCTCTTCGGGCCCTCTGCACATCGCGATGAGTTCCGGACTGCCCGTTGTCGTCACCAGCGTTGGCGGGCTGGTGGAGGCCGCGCGCGACTACGAGGGCGCCTCCTTCACGCCTGTTGCCGACCCTGCTGCCCTCGCTGACGCGATGGCACAGCTCCCGGCCCAGCGCGGGCAGCGATTCGCTGACCCGCACAGCTGGGCGCACACTGTCGACGCTTACGACGAGCTCTTCGCTCGCATCGGAGCCCGATCCATGGCGTCCCAGAATGCCTGAGCCGTTGGTTACGCCCGTGCCACGTGACGCCCACCGCCGCACCCCCGCCGGCGCGCTCGCCCGCCTGAGTGCCTCGGGCTTCTCACGCATTGCCGGCATCAGCGCCTCGCTCGTCGGCACCCAGGCGATGACGAGCCTCCTCGGGCTGGTGTTCTGGACACTCGCGGCACGGTCGTTCATCGCCGCTGACGTCGGGATCGCCGGCGCTGCGGTGGCGTTGATGATGCTGCTCGGATCTCTTGGCTCATTCGGTCTCGGCACCGTGTTGATCGCCCGCCTCCCCATGACAGCGCCCGACGAGCGGCGCGCGCTGATCCGCACCTGCCTGGCCACTGCCGGCGCTACGGGCGGCGCGCTCGGCGTGATTGTGCCGCTCGTGGCAGTGCAGCTTCTCGGCGTCACCGCTCTCGCCCCGATCGGTGGATCGGTGTGGCCGCTGCTCGGGTTCGCCCTGGCAACCGCCCTCACGGCGATCGTGATCGTGCTCGACCAGGCCGTGCTGACGGTCGGCATCGGTACCCTGCAGCTGGAGCGCAACGTCACCGCGAGCTCCGTCAAGATTGTGGCCCTGCTGCTCCTCGGTATCGCCGGCCTCCAGGGCGGGATGATCATTCTCCTGGCCTGGACGATCGGCAACCTGGTATCCCTCCCCCTGGTCGCCTGGCGCACCCGGGGAGGTCGGGAACTAGCGCAGGGTCGACAGTTGATCGAGCCGCGACTGCTGCGCGGAATCGGCCGCATGGCGGTGTCGCACCATGCGCTCAACGTCAGCATCCAGGCCGTACTGCAGTTGCTTCCCATCCTGGTGACCGTCCTCATCTCGGCGACAGCGAATGCCAGCTTCACCGCGGCGATCATGCTGGCGGGCTTCGTGTTCGCGCTGCCGTACGCGATCAGTGTCGGCCTCTTCGCGGCGGCTCGCGGCGACGAATCGGAGATCATCACGCGCATGCGGCTGACGGTCCCGTTCGGGCTCGCGATCAGCGCGTTGGCCAGCCTCGTGATCATTCCGCTGGCGAACCCCTTGCTTCACATCTTCGGTTCGGATTACGCCGACGACGGCACCACGATCCTCCGGATCATCGTTCTCGCCGGCATCCCGTTCGTGATCAAAGACCACTACATCGCCCTGCGGCGCGTGCAGGGCAGAACGACCTCCGCCCTCGGCGTCACGAGCGTGTTCCTCGTTCTCGAACTGGCCGGGGCGGCCACGGGCGCGTACTTCGGCGGGGCCGTCGGGTTGTGCCTCGGCTGGCTCGCGGTACTCGTCGTCGAAGCACTCGTTCTCGCCGTTCCGTTGATCAAAGCCGGCGGCCGCCAGCGCAGCTCGAGTCTCGGACGGACCGACCCCCAGCACGTAACTACAGATTCGGTGGTGACCAAGTGAGCGCCGTAGCAGTTCTGGACGCGCCAACCGAGGCGACGACCACCTCAACGCCCGTCGAGCACGACGACCAGCGGCCTGCCCGGAAATTACCGGGATGGCTCGCTCGAAACCTCACGGGTCCGACCCTCTTCGTGATGTCGCTGGGTGTGCTCGTGATGGCCGCCGCTGCCAACACCGGGCGCGAGGGCGCAACCGGGACGGGTCTCGACGTGGCCTGGATCGTGGGCCTGATCCTCGTCTATGCCCCCGCCGCGGTCCGCATCGTGGGCGGATCAACGCCGGCGCTGGAACGCGTGGCCCTTGCCGTTGGCCTCGGAATGGTGCTGCAGTTCAGTCGCCTGGTGCTGAACCCCACGAGCTTCGTGTTCCACGACGAGTTCATCCACGCCGAGGTGCTGCGGCAGATCGATGAGACGGGGCGACTCTTCTCGTTCAATCCACTGCTCCCGGTTGCTTCCTACTACCCGGGGCTCGAGATCGTCACCGATGCGGTGCAGCGGCTCAGCGGGCTGCCGGCGTTTGCCGCAGCGGCGATCGTGCTGATGCTCGCCCGGGTGATCATGGTGCTCGCCATCATCGGCATCGTTCGCGTCGTGACCGGTTCGTACCGCGCAGGCGCCGTGGGGGCGCTGGTGTACATCGCCAACCCGCAGCTGCTCTTCTTCAATTCCCAGTTCTCCTACCAGACCCTCGCGCTGCCCCTCTCCCTGCTGTGCATCTACCTGATCGCCGTTCGCCGACGCGACGGATGGGCCTCGCTCATCCTCCCGATGGCACTGACCGCGACGGTGGTTATCACCCACCACCTGACGGCAGCGCTGCTGATTGCCGCCTACGCCGTCTGGTTCGCCCTGCTCGTCATCCGCAGTCGGAGGGCACCCGCCGATTTCTCGGCCGAGGCGATCGAGCGCAACCGGATGACCGTGCGCACCGAACGCCGCGGACTCGGCATCCTGACCGCGTGGGGCGCACTCCTGCTGGCCGTGACAGTCTTCAACCCCGGCAACCCGCTCGCCTCCTACCTCGGTGCCATCCTCGGCAGCTCGGGAGCCGACCTTCTCGGACTCGCTGAAGGCCAGAACCCCAAGGTGCTGTTCTCGAACTCGGCCGGCGCTGGCCCTGCCCCGATAGAGCAAGTCCTGCTGATCAGCGCGGTGCTCATCGCAATGGCATCCCTGCTCCTCGCTATCGGCTATGTTCGCCGCAGCTGGCGCGCCTCCCGCCCGTTCGCCCTCCTCCTCGGGCTGGTCGCGATCCTGTATCCGGTGGTGCCCGGCGGGCACCTCACGCAGGCGACCGCCGAAGTCGGCGACCGGGCCGCCGGCTTCGTCTTCCTGGGTACCGCAGTGGTCGTCGGCGCATGGTGGTGGCAGCGCTCGCGCAACTGGCGGGTCCAGATCGGGTTCGCCCTGGTCTGCACCGCGCTGTTCCTCGGCAACGTCGTGCTGGGAGCCGGCCCGACCGCAGGCCAGCTGCCGGGGCCATATCAGGTGTCCGCCGACGCACGAAGTGTCGATGCCGACAACGTGGCTGCCGCCGAGTGGCAGCTCGCCGCACTGCCGGAGAGCAGCGTGGTCTACGCCGACCGCACGTCCGGGTTGCTGGCAGCAGCGATCGGTGGGCAGGAGACGGTAATGCACGTGTCGACCAACATCGACGCATCCCATTTGCTGCTCGCGCCCGTCTTCTCCAATACCGACCGTGCTCTCATCCGGAAAACGGACCTCGACTACCTCGTC
>Ga0247739_10000465_pt1 | contig 14526 bp, 13 predicted proteins | sample UWRJL058202B2_FD_180943 | JGI IMG/M metagenome (GOLD analysis project Ga0247739, IMG submission 180943) | Plant litter microbial communities from Arlington Agricultural Research Station in Wisconsin, United States - UWRJ-L058-202B-2 | ecosystem: Environmental > Terrestrial > Plant litter >...
CCGCGAACTCTGCCACGATGTCAGGCTGACTGAGGGGACCGGATTGGCCATGTCGAACGATCATCCGAGCGGGCCGACGGGCGGCGATCCCTATCCGCCCTCGCCGTTCGAGCTTGAGCCCGCCACGGCCCATCCGGCGGTGAACGAGCCGACGCGCGCGGCGGACCCGCATGCCTATATCCAGCCGACGCCCGAGCCGCCTCCGGGCGCCGCGGTCCTGCCGGACCGGCCCGTACCCCAGGCGACGCCCGACCATCCGACGGCCCTGCGCGCCGCCGACGGCATCCTGCGGCCGATCCAGGACGCGGAGGTCTTCTCGGCCGACCCGGCCACGATCATGGCGGTGTCGTCCCACATCAACGCCTACTTCAACCAGCCGCTGGACATCTTCCCCTTCTGGGAGAGCGAGGGGAAGCCGGACCGCTTCCACGTCCTGTTCGCCCGTCAGATCGAGGAGCGGTTCCCGGTCGACGAGGACCTGCGCGCCCACATCCACGCCTATGGCCGCCGCGTCTTCCGCGCCCTGTGCGTCCATGTCGGCACCAAGCGGCTGTGCCAGTTGCTGGCCCTGATCGGCTTCGCCCTGCTGGCGACGCTGGGCCCGACCTGGTTCAGCCAGTGGACCGGCTCGCTGATCTCCGGCGCGGCCATCGCGGCGGGGACCATGCTGGTGGTGGTCGGCCTCTACTGGGGCATCCAGCAGGTGCTGTTCATCCAGTACCGGTTCCGGCTGGAGAACGACTCCTACGAGCTGTCGCGCGAGATCGTCCAGCGGACGCGCGAGCTCCAGAACCTGTTCACCTCCGCCCGCGCCATGGCTGACCAGGCCGAGACCCAGTACCAGATGGACGGCAAGGGCTGGGGCCGCCGCTCCCACTATCTGACGCGCCTGACCATGTGGCTGGCCGCGCGGATGGAGTACCTCGAGAAGTACGTCCAGATGGAGCTGTGGCGGGTCCGCCGTGAGCGCTACTGGATGCGCTGGTTCGCCCGCTTCGTGACCCCGGCGGTCTTCCTGATCTGGCTGGGCGTCTTCCTGTTCGAGCCCGCGCCCGTCGAGGCCGGCTGGTTCCGGGGACTGCAGGTGCTCGCCATCCTGCTGGGCGGCGCGGTCAGCACCCTGTCCTACTTCCTGTGGGCCACGCCAACGGCGGCGATCCAGGGCAAGCTTGGCGTCGAGGGCTGGGTCCGCTACGCCTCGCTGGACGTCGACGACGCCGTCGCCGACCAGGTTCGCCGCGACAAGGAACGGCTGGTCGAGTACCGGGCCCTCACGCGGGGCCGGTAAGCCTCAGCCCGGTCGCAGCGAGCGCTGGATCTCGCGGGCGTCATAGGCTTCGGGCCGGTCGGGGCGCTGGCCCCGGCCGAGCCGGACCTCCAGCGTGGTCGAGGTCGGGGACGGGCCGCTGAAGTTCAGCCCGACGCCGACGCTGGTCCCCGACGAGCTCCAGCCGCCGTAGTTGGACGAACCATAGCCGACGCCGACGCTGGGCCGGACGCCGCCGGCGCTGTCAGGTCGTCCATCGATGTAGCGCTGGGTCACCTCGAACCAGTCGTAGCCCTGTTCGGTGGTCAGCAGGGCGGCGCGCAGCAGGGCGCGGTCGGCGACCGGGCCGGGGGAGCCGACGCCGTAGTAGGTGACGCGGTAGCGGTCGCTTTCGATCCTCTGGTCCGAATAGCCCTGCCCGCCCGGACTGCGCTGGGCGCCGTAGGGGGCAAGGCTGGCGCAGGCCGCGAGGGCGGCGGTCGAGGCGACGAGGGCGATGGTGATGAGGCGTTTCATGGGGCTGTCTCCCTTTGAAAGGAGAGCGTCACCGCAAGCGGATCGTTCCCGCAAGCCCCTCAATCAGCAGCGCTTTGGGAAGGCAGGCCTCTGGCCACGCCTATGGCCTCGGCAAGGCTGCGGAAGTCCTCGGGCGGCGGGGCCGATATGGTCATGCGGCCGCCCTCGGGGTGGGGGAAGTCCAGCGAGGCGGCGTGGAGCATCAGGCGCGGCGCGGCCCGGCCGGCGGCCGTCAGAGCGCCGCCGTACTTGACGTCGCCGATCAGGGGGCGGCCGATGGAGGCCATATGGACGCGGAGCTGGTGCATGCGGCCCGTGAAGGGCTCCAGCTCGATGAGGGCGCCGTCCTCGGACGAGGCCAGCGTCCGGTAGCGGCTCTGGGAGGCCTGGGCGCCGGGCGTCTCGAGGTCGGCGACCTTGATCCAGCTCTCGCGCCCGACCTCGACCCGCAGCAGGGGCGTCTCGATGCGGCCCGACGGCGGCACCGGCGGCTCGGAGACCAGGGCGAGGTAGGTCTTGGTCAGCTTGCGGGCCTGGATGGCCTTGCCGAGGAAGCCGGCGGCGGGCTTGGTCCTGGCCGACAGGATGACGCCGGAGGTGTCGCGGTCCAGCCGGTGGACCAGCTCGGGCCGCTTGCCGTTCGAGCGGGCGAAGGCCCAGAGCAGGTCGTCCAGGGTGTTGACATGCCGGACCCCGCCCTGGCTGGTCAGGCCGCCGGGCTTGTTGATGGCGATGACGTGGGCGTCCTCATGGATGACCCAGGACCGCACGGCGGCGGTCTCTTCGGCGGTCAGGACGGGCGGCGGGCGGGTTCTCACCCGCCGGTCCCTAGCCGATGCGGGAGGCTGCGTCAGCCCATGACGCGCTGAGGCGGCTGCGCGTGAGGATGAAGATCAGCTACATCAGTGACTTGCAGAGAAAACCTGATTCAGCGCGGCGCCTGAGGCCTCGGCGGCTTTGCACTCGAAAAACCCGAGTGCAAAAAGTGCAGAGCGTTGATTCAGAACGTCTTTTCGGAAACAATTTTGCACTCTTTAGAGCGCAATTGTTTCAGCGCAGGACACCCTTCTTCGCCATGGTCCAGGCGTACCAGAGGAAGAAGAGGCAGCCGACGAAGATGACCGCGTGCATGATCTCCATGCCGTGGGCGGCCGTCTTGTCCGCCGAAATGAAGTAGCCGTAGACGAGGCTCATCACGAAGCCGAGCAGCGACACGACGAAGGCGTGGACGGCGAAGCGGCTGCGGAACAGCAGCAGCACCGTGCCGATCAGCGCACCCCAGGTGCCAGCAAACCAGACGACATACATCCAGGCCGGATAGGCGTGCATGGCCGCGATCTGGGCCTCGGTCATCTTGTTCATGCGGTACCAGGCGTCGCCCTGGATCATGCTCATGGCGAAATCAGTCGCCCCGAAGCCGTTCCAGAACAGGCCCAGCACGCCCACCAGCCACAGATGCCACGGCGTTTTCCTGATCTCAGCCATCGTCTTCCCTCCCGAGGATTTGCGGAGAGCTAAACAGCAAGCGGGCCGGAGAACAATGAACGGCGATCACCCAGCGACGTCCATGACCGTCAGAGCGTCGCCGAGGGCCGCGCCGCCGGCGGTGTTGTCGAGGATGCACCAGGCCGGGCCGTTGGCCGAGAGCGCCTTCAGACGCCGGGCCTGATCGGCGAGGACATCGGCCGGATAGGCGGAATAATAGACGCGGGGCGAGCCGTGCAGCCGGGCGTAGATGAGGCCGGTCCATCCGCCGGGTTCGGCCGCCGCCGGGACCTTTGCCGGATCCGCCGCGACGCGGGCGACCTTCCAGTCGGACAGAAGGCCGTCCGCCTCGGGCGTGAACCAGCCGGCATGACGCGGCTCGCAGGCAACGGCGGCGTCGAAGCGCAGGCGCACGGCGGCGAAGAACGGCGCGGCCACGTCTGCGTCGAAGATCAGGCTTGGCGGCAGTTGCACCAAGAGCACCGCCAGCTTGTGACCGAGCCCCGCGACCTGTTCGGCGAAGGCGTCGAGCGCCGGTTCGGGATCCGTCAGTCGCTGGTCATGGGTGAGGAGACGCGGCGTCTTGACCGAGAACCGGAAGCCGTCAGGCGTCGAGGCGGCCCAGCGCTCCCAGACCGGGCGCTTGTGGGGGCGATAGAAGCTGCTGTTGACCTCCACCGCATTCATCCGTCGGGCGTAGCGTTCGAGATGTGAACCCTCGCCGGGGAACTGGTCCGCCAGAGCGCGGGGAATGCTCCATCCCGCCGTGCCGATGCGGATGTCGCCCATCAGTCCGAACCGTCCGCCTGTATCCGCGCCCGCATCGCCGCCCAACGCTCCAGCCTCGCCTTGATCTTCTCCTCGTGGCCCTCGCCCTTCGGTTTGTAGAAGACGCGGCGTTCCATTTCGTCGGGGAAGAAGTTGGCGCCCGAGAAGCCTTCCTCGGTGTCGGGGTCGTATTGGTAGCCCTTGCCGTAGCCGAGCGATTTCATGAGCTTGGTCGGGGCGTTGCGGATGTGGGCGGGGGGCATGAGGGAGCCGGTCTCGGCCGCCGCGCGCTTCGCCGCCTTGAAGGCCTCATAGACGCCGACGGACTTGGGCGCGGTGGCGAGGTGGACCACCGCCTGGGCGAGGGCCAGTTCGCCCTCGGGGCTGCCGAGGAAGTCGTAGGTGTCCTTGGCGGCATTGGCGACCATGATGGACAGGGGGTCGGCCTCGCCGATGTCCTCGACCGCCATGCGGACGATGCGGCGGGCCAGATACAGCGGGTCCTCGCCGCCGTTCAGCATCCGCGCCAGCCAGTAGAGGGCCGCGTCGGGATCGGAGCCGCGCACCGACTTATGCAGGGCGGAGATGAGGTTGTAGTGCTCCTCGCGGCTCTTGTCGTAGGCGGGCGCGCGGCGTTGCAGGGTGGCGGCCAGGCCCTGGACGTCGAGCATCACATCCGCCGGCAGGGCGAACAGGGTCTCGGTCATGGTCAGCAGATAGCGGCCGTCGCCGTCGGCCAAGGCCAGCAGGGCGTGCCGCGCCTCGGGCGTCAGCGGCAGGGCGCGATCCTCATGCGCCTCGGCCCGGACCAACAACTGATCCAGAGCGGCATCGTCCAGCCGCTTGAGCACGAAGACCTGTGAGCGCGACAAAAGCGCCCCGTTCAGCTCGAACGACGGGTTCTCGGTCGTGGCGCCGACGAGGGTGACCACCCCCTCCTCCACGAAGGGCAGGAAGCCGTCCTGCTGGGCGCGGTTGAAGCGGTGGATCTCATCGACGAAGAGCAAGGTCGACTGGCCGGCGAGGCGGCGCATCTTCGCCTGTTCGAACGCTTTCTTCAGGTCGGCGACGCCGGAGAAGACGGCCGAGATCTGCTGGAACTCATAGCCCGCCGCCCTGGCCAGCAGGCGGGCGATGGTGGTCTTGCCGGTGCCGGGTGGGCCCCACAGGATCATGGAGCCCAGACGCCCCGCCTCGATCATCCGCCGGATCGGTCCGCCCTCGCCCAGCAGATGGTCCTGACCCACGACCTCATCGAGGGTGCGGGGGCGCAGGCGGTCGGCGAGGGGCGCGTCTGGCGGCAGGACGCCGGAGGCTTCGAACAGGTCACTCATTCGATGGATGTAGGCGTTTCGGCTGGGGTTTTCACGCGTTAGAAAGAGGACGTAACCCGGGAGAGAGTTGCATGGACAAGGTCGAAGCGCCCAAGCCCCTGACCGGGGTCACCCCCTACCTCAGCATCGCCTCGCGCGGCGGGATGGCGGCGGTGGAGTTCTACGCTCGCGCCTTCGGGGCCGTGGAGGTCCGGCGCATGGTCGCCGACGACGGCGAGCGGCTGATCCACTCCCATCTGCACATCAACGGCGGCAGCGTCATGCTGTCGGACGAGTTCCCGGAAATGGGCGGTGCGGTCGATGTCGCGCCGGCTTCCGTGATCGTCCACCTGCAGGTCGACGACGCTGACGAATGGTGGAACCGGGCAGTGATCGCCGGCGCCGTGCCGGTGTTTCCGCTGTCGGACCAGTTCTGGGGCGACCGGTACGGTCAGGTGCTGGATCCGTTCGGCCATACCTGGTCGATCGGGGCGCCGGCCAAGGGATAGGTCAGCGGGCGGCCGTCTCGGTCGCCAGTCTTTGATCGAGGATGCCGCGCGCCCGGACGCCATAGGCCTTGCAGGCATTGGGGTCGATGAAGGGGTTGGGCGTCGCGTTCGCCACCCGGCCGGCCAGCTTCTCGATGCCGCCGGAATTGTTGGGATGGGCCGAAATCAGGATGTCGCAGTCCAGCCCCTCGACCCGCGCGATCGAGGCGCGCAGGTCCTGCGTCGCCTCGGGATGGCCGGCATAGGTAAACGGCGCGGCGGTGACGGCGTTCAGGCTCGAGGCGAAGACCACGCTGAGGCAGACGCCGGCCTCGCACGACGACCAGGTCCAGCTGGCGCTGCCGGGGGTGTGGCCGGGCGTGAAGACGGCGCGGACGGTCACGTCGCCGAGGGTCAGGGTTTCGCCGTCGCCGATGGCGCGGGCGGTCGGGATGGCAGGGAATGCCTCGATGTGGGCGGCTTGCGGATCGGCCTCCAGCACTCGACCGGCGCGCAGGGCCTCGGCCCCCGCGGGCGCGGCGATCACCCTAGCGCCGCTGTCACGGGCCAGGGCGGCGATCCCGCCCGAATGGTCGAAATGGGCCTCGGTGTTGAGGATGTAGCGAACGTCCTGAATGCGGAAGCCGAGCTTGGCGATGCTGGCCTCGATGTCGCCGACGGCCTGGGGCACGGCGCCGTCGATGAGGATCAGGCCCTGACCGGTGTCGATGAGGGCGATGCTGAGCCCCTGGGTGCCGACGAAATACGTATTGCCGTAGATCTTCACCGGCGTCTGGGGGACCAGCCAGTCGGGGTTGGACGGAATGGGTCGGGTCAGCGGGTCATCGGAAAGTGCGGGGGCCGGTACGGGGGCAGCGGCCGATTGAGCCGCAGCGGGTTCGGCTCCGCTGCAACCGATCGTGGCGAGGGCGGCGGCGAGCGTCAGGACGCCGGAGGCGAGACGCCTCAACGGATCACGCCGGTGATGCGGCGGCCGTTGCGCTCGATGGTCAGCTGGGTCGGGCCGGTGATGGCCTGAACGTCGGCGACCGAGTTGATCGCATTGCCGTTGGCGGCGCGGAGGAAGTCGCCGCGCCGCAGGCCGGGGCTGCGCGCATTGTCTCCGAAGCCGGTGACGATGACCCCCTTCAGGAAGGGATCGCCGCCGAGGCTGTCGGCGAGGGCCGGGGTCAGGCTGGCGACCTTCAGGCCGGCCAGAGGACCGCGGGCGATCAGCGTGCCCTGATCCGGCGCGGCCTCGCCCGGCAGGGCCTGGATGCGGGCGTTGACGATCATCGGACGGCCGTCGCGCAGCAGGCCGATGGCGACCGTGTCGTTGGGATTGTGTGTGCCGACGCGGAAGTTCAGGCCGCCCTGATCGTTGACCTCCTGACCGGCGACGGAGGTGATCACGTCGCCCTCCTTGATGCCCGCCCGGTCGCCGGGGCCGGTGGACCAGACCTGGGTGACGACCAGACCGACCGGCCGGTCCATGCCGAGGCTGCGGGCGATGTCGGCGCTGACGCCCTCCCCCTTCACGCCCAGCCAGGGTCGGACCACGCTGGTGGCGCCACCGACGGCGCTGGCGATGACGCGCTTCACCATCGAGGCCGGGATGGCGAAGCCCACACCGGACGAGGAGCCCGAGCGCGAGAAAATGGCGGTGTTGATGCCGATCACCTCGCCGTCCATGTCGACCAGCGGCCCGCCCGAGTTGCCCGGATTGATGGCCGCGTCGGTCTGGATGAAGGAGCCGGAATCGGAGATGCCGGTCTCGGTCCGGTTCAGGGCCGAGATGATGCCGTTGGTCACCGTCTGGCCGACGCCGAAGGGGTTGCCGATGGCCAGGACCAGGTCGCCGACCTGCTGCTCCTCGCGGTCATCGATGGACAGGGTCGGCAGCTGTTCGGTGACGCCCTCGAGCTGGAGGATGGCGATGTCGGCGCGTTCGTCGGCGAGCAGGACCTTGGCCGGATACTCGCGCCGGTCGTTGAGAACGACCCGGATCTGCTGGGCGCCCTCGATGACATGGTTGTTGGTGACGACGATGCCGTCAGCGCGGACGATGACGCCGGAGCCGGCCGACTCGGCCATGCGCTGGGCGGGCATGCCGCGGAACATCTGGAAGAAGGGATCGACCTGCTGGACCGATCGGGCCGAAATATTGACGACCGCGGGGGCGGCGCGGCGCACCACGGGGGCGAAACCGGCCTTCATCGACAGGGCGTCAGTGGGGACGGCGCGGGCGGCGGGCTCGGAGAAGGCGCCGTCCTGAGCGGCGTCCTGCGCATGTGCGGCGACCGCGCCGAGGGACAGGACGGCGGCGAGAACGAGTGTCGAGGATTTCATCGGGACTTTCTGGGCAGGCGTCATCGGCGGTCATTTCTCTCCGCCATTTCGGCGGGATGATGGCGCGTCAGACTTCGACGGCAGCCTCGGCCCTTTCGGCCTTGCGGGCCACGATCCAGCCGATGATCGCGGCGGCCAGAAGAACCGCGCCGCCGATGTAGAAACTGAGACCCGAAAGATCGAGCCAGGCGTGGCTCCCCAGCGAATGGCCGACCGACATCGAATAGACCCAGCCGAAGAAGATCGGCGAGGCGACGCCGGCGATGGAGCCGACGCTGGAGTTGGCGCCCTGAAGTTGGCCCTGCTCGCTCTCGGACACACGGGCGGTCATCAGCGACTGCAGCGTCGGCATGGCCAGACCCCACAGGGCGTTGGGCAGCATGGCGGCGATGAAGAACCAGCCCGTCGGCGCCCAGCCCATACAGGCCATGCCCACAGCGCCGGCGGTGAGGCCCAGGATCATGGCGGCGCGGTCGCCGATCCGCTTGACGATCCAGCCGGTCAGCAGGCCCTGCACCAGCATGTCCATCGCTCCGACGAGGGCCAGCAGGAAGCCGACCTCGCGCGGGCCCCAGCCGTAGCGGTAGGCCGCATAAAGCACGAACACCGCCGAGAAGACGTGGTGGGCGAAGTAGAGCAGGAAGTTGACGATCGACAGGCCCGAAAGCTCCGGGTGGCGCAGCAGCAGGACCATGGCCCCGACCGGGTTGGCGCGCCGCCAGCTGAACTTCATCCGCTTTTCGGGCGCGAGGCTCTCGGGCAGGACGATCAGGCCATAGAGGAAGGCGATGCCCGACATGCAGGCGGCGGCCCAGAAGGGCACCCGGGGTCCGAACTCGCCGAGGAAGCCGCCCAGCACCGGCCCCAGGACAAAGCCGCCGGAGAAGGCCGCCCCGACGAGGCCATAGGCGCGGGCGCGTTTCTCGGGCTCGGTAACGTCGGCCATATAGGCGAAGATGGTGGTGAAGCTGGACGAGGTGACGCCGGCGATCATCCGCCCGAGCGCCAGCCACCACAGGTTCGGCGCCACGGCCATCAGCACATAGTCGCAGGCGAGGCCGATACAGCTCAGCAGGATGACCGGGCGGCGGCCGTACTGGTCCGAGATCGAGCCGATCACCGGCGAGGCCAGGAACTGCATCCCGGCCCACAGGGCGACGAAGACGCCGTTGATGATCCCGGCCTGGGCGTTCGAGCCCACGAACTGCTCGATCAGGGTCGGCAGGACCGGGATGATGATCCCCATGGCCACGACGTCGAGCACGGCGGTCACGAAGATGAAGCCGATGGCGGCCTGATGGGAACGGGCGAAGAGTGTCATTGCGCCCGGGGTTTAGCGGCCCGCTGGCGTGAGGTCACGCGACCTTGGCGAACCGTCCCGCCTTCCACGCCATCCACAGCACCACGACCCCGACCACGGTCCCGACGAGCAGGCCCGGAAGCGAGGCCTCGGGACCGAAGGCGCCGCCGGTCAGATACTCCGCGACGCCCGGACGCGCCGTGCTGTGGGCGATGGCCGGGCCGAAACCGGTGCCTGAGACCGCGGCGCCGAAGATGTAGCCCTGGGTGAAGTTCCAGGCCGCATGGACGCCGATGGAGACCCACAGCCGTCCGGTCAGGGCGTAGAAGGCGGCCAGCATGACCCCGGCCTCGACCGCGATACAGACAGCGGCGAACACCGTGGCGTTGGGATTGCCGATATGGCCCGCGCCGAACAGCACCGCCGAGGCGGCGAAGGCGATCCACGGCCCGAAGGCGCGCCAGACCAGACGCAGGATGACGGCGCGCAGCAGCAGTTCCTCCAGCACGCCCGATTCGATCGATCCGCCGATGGCCTTCCAGGCCGGGGCCGGACCGCTCCAGACGATGTCATAGAGGCCGAAGGCGGCCATGATCCCCATGACCGAGGCGAACATGAGGACGCCGATCACCAGGCCAATGAACAGGCCGGGCAAGGCGGCCTTCAGCGCCAGTTCGGACGGCGCTCTCGCCTCTCCGAACCAGACCAGTCCGGTGTAGACGCCCAAGGCGATGACCGCGCAGACCAGGTTGGAGGCGACATCGATCGGACCGGTGTCGGGCAGGACATGGTCCAGTGTCGAATAGGGCACGCCGAACGACAGGACGCACAGGAAGCCGACCAGCACCATCCAGCCGAGCGCGCGCAGCCAGCGCAGCGGCCCGGGATGCAGGACGCGACGGTCCCCCAGCGCGACGGGCGCGCCCCAACGTTCGAAACTCATGACAGATACTTCCCCCGACAAGCCGCCATCAGAGACGGCGACGCTTCGGAAGGCAAGTTACGCTATTGCAATGCCTTACCGCTGTCGGAGAGGGCGCCGTCGCCGTGCGGCACGGTGATGCCCAGCAGGCGGCCCAGCAGGGGCTGGACGTCGACGCTGTCCAGGTTCTGAAGCGTGCGGCCGTGGGCGATCCCCGGGCCGTGGGCGATGAACAGGGCGGCCATCTCGGGCGCCTGATTGTCATAACCATGGGCGCCGCCCGCCTGGCGCATCGGGCGGGCTTTGGTCCCGAACACCCAGCCGATGTCGGCGGAGCAGACGATGGCGGGGACACGGGGGTTGGAGCCCAGCACGAACCGCGCGGGGATATGCGCCTTGTCCCAGCAGACGCCGTGGTCGTGACGCTTGACCAGCGCCGCCTGGACTTCGGCCTCATGCCCCGGGACGGGATCCAGATAGACGATGGGGCCAGCAGCGATGATCTGGACCGCCGAAAGGTCCACCAGATCGTCCAGCGCCATCACCCGGTCGGGCGAGGTCGCCGCCATGCCGTGGTCGGCGACGATCACCAGCACGGTGTTGTCGTAGAGCCCCCTCGCCTTCAGCCCGTCGATCAGCCGGGCGAGGGAGGCGTCGACGCTGGTCGCCGCAGCCATGGTCTCGGACGCATCCGGCCCATTGCGGTGGCCGGCGGTGTCGACCGCATCGAAATACAGGGTGCCGAAGTCAGGGCGCGGCGTCTGGTCCATCCAGGCCAGCAGCTGGTCGACCCGGGCGTCGCCGGCCATGTCGTGATCGAACGCCTTCCAGTAGGTCGAATGCACGCCGTCGATCGTCGTCTCGGACCCCGGCCAGAACATCGTCGCCGTGGTCAGGCCCGCCTTGACCGCCGTATCCCAGATCGGCTCGGCCTGGTTCCAGAAGCCGGTCTCGGTATTGGCCATACTGAATTTGCCCAGCACGGGATCGACGAAGGTATTGCCGACGATGCCGTGGTGGTCGGGATGCAGGCCGGTGACCAGGGTGTAGTGGTTGGGGAAGGTCAGGCTGGGGAAGGACGGGCGCATCGGACCGGTGGCGCCGTCGGCGGCGAGGGCGCTCAGGGTCGGGGTCGCGCCGCGGGTCAGATAGTCGTACCGGAAGCCGTCGATGGAGATCAGGATCACCAGCGGCCGCGCCGCGCGGGCGGCGGGCGACACCGCAGCCGCCGGGGCGTTCGGGGTGGACGGCGCCGTGGCGCATCCGGTCAGGACGAGCAGCACGCTCACAGAGGCGGCGGCGAGCAGACGGGACAACATCAGGCGGACTCCAACGGCGTATTCAGGAGGAAAGAACATTGCCTAAGCTTAATACGTAACGGCGTCACGACGGCTTGCCGGGCGAAGCTCTGCAGGCCAAGGTTGCGCCATGACATCGGTGATCGAAACCCGCGCCCTGACCAAGACCTATGGCACGGTCCGCGCCCTTGACGGGCTGTCGCTGGAGATCCCCAAGGGGGGCGTCTACGGCGTTCTGGGCCCGAACGGGGCCGGCAAGTCGACCCTGTTCCGCATTCTTCTGGGCCTGATCCGGCCCTCGGAAGGCCAGGCCATCGTCATGGGCGGGCCGATCGGAGACGTGAAGGCCTCGCGCCGCATGGGTTCGATGATCGAGACGCCGCGCTTCCCGCCATTCATGACCGCCCGCCAGGTGCTGGTCTGGCTGTCGACCTCGCACGGGCTAAAGGCCGATCCGAAGCGGGTCGAAGCCTGGCTGGAGCGCGTCGGCCTGACCGGCGCCGCCGACCGCAAGGTGCGCGGCTTCTCGGTCGGCATGCTGCAGCGGCTGGGCGTGGCCATCGCCCTGATCACCGAACCCGAGCTGATCATCCTGGATGAGCCGACCAGCGGCATGGACCCGCCCGGCATCCAGGAAATGCGCGCCCTGATCCGGTCGCTGTCGGATCATGACGGCATCACCGTGGTCCTGGCCAGCCACCAGTTGCTGGAGGTCCAGCGCGTCTGCGACCGGGTGGCCATCATGAACAAGGGCAAGTTGGTGCGCGAAGGCTCGGTCAGCGAGCTGACGACCAGCGGCGAACGCCTGCGCCTGTCGGTCAAGCCGTCCGAAAAGGTGCTCCAGGTGCTGGGGGCCAAGGGTTCGATGGAGGGTTCGGCCGTCATCGCCGCCATTCCGCGCAACGAGGGCCCTGCCCTGCTCAAGGCCCTGATCGAACAGGGCGTGGACATCGACGAGGCCCGCTGGGTCGGCGCCGACCTCGAAAGCGTCTTCATGACCGAAACCGGCTCCGTGCAAATCCCCGAGGCGATCCAATGAGCATGCTGTCGGACGCCGTCTTCTCCGAGGCCTATCGCTTCACCAAGAACCGGATGACGGTCTTCTGGAGCGTCGTCTTCCTGCCCATCGCCCTGCTCTGCCTGAGCAGCATCGGTCAGTTCTTCCTCAAGCAGAAGATGGCCGAGATCGGCAACGACCCGCGCCTGCCGCCGGCCCTGCTGGGTCAGGGTGCGCTGGACCTCGGCCATTCGCTGGTCAAGCTGGCCGGCGACACGGCCAATCCGCTGCTGCTGCTTTTCATCATGATCGGGACCGCCACCCTCTATGCCGGCGACTATCGCTGGGAGACCTGGCGGCTGACCTCGGCGCGCAACACCCGCGCCAACCTGATTCTCGGCAAGGTCGGGGTGGCCAAGCTGCTGACCCTCGCCGCCCTGATCGTCTTCCTGATCTTCGGCTTCGCGGGCGAGCTGGTGAAGGGGATGATCCATGGCCAGAGCTATGTCTTCCACTTCGGCGGCAAGCAGGCGGGCGAGTTCGGCCTTCTGGCCCTGACCGGCTATATCCGCGTGGTTCAGGTCGGGCTGATCGGGCTTCTGGCCGCGGTCATGACCCGATCCCTGCTGGCGACCCTGTTCGTGCCGTTGGTGGTGTCTATCGCCCAATTCTTCCTGATGCAGTCCATGCCCCTGATCGGCTGGACCGGGACCGAATGGTACGCCCAGGCGGTCATCCCCGGCCTGGCCTATGACAATCTGAAGAGCGCCATCCTGGGTGGGGCGATGTCGGCAGTGCCGGACGCCACGGTCTGGGCGGCGGCGATCAGCCTGGTCGGCTGGTGCGTGGTGCTGCTGATCGGCGCCGTGCTGTGGTTCCAGCGGCAGGACCTGTCGAAGGAGTAGGGTCCTCAGGGCGACACGTGAGAGGGCGGCGGCGGACTGACCGACCCTTCCGCCACCAGCCAGTCGCGGAAAGCGTCGACGGCGGCGTCCGCGCGGCCCGCCGGGCGCAGGAAGACGAACTGCGACGGCCGTTCCGCAAAGCCGTAGGGGGCCACCAGCCGCCCCGCCGTAACGTCCGGCGCGACAAAGGCCCAGGGGGCGATGGCGACGCCCATGCCGGAGGCGGCGGCCTCGATCATCGAATGGTTATGGGCGAACTCCCGCGTCAGGACGGCGGGCGGCAGGACGACGCCGGTCAGCTCGCTCCACACCCGCCAAGCTTCCGGGAAGGTCGCGGCGTGCAGGCGCGGCAGGCGGGCGAAGGCGTCGGGCGAGAGCTTCTCGACCCCCGGCGCGCCGACCGGCCCCTGATAATGGACGAGGAAGGGCGTCGCCTCGGCCCGGCCTGCCGTCTGGCCGGGGTTCAGGATTCGGATGGCGGCGTCGAAGCGGTCGCGGGCGAAGTCGACGGGGGCCCAGCTCTCCGACAGGTTCACCCGCACCTCGGGATGGGCGTCGAGGAAGGCCGGGAGGCGCGGGATCAGCCATTTGAGGGCGAAGGTGCCGAGGCAGGAGATCTCGATCTCGCGATGGCTGCCCGCCCGGGCCGTATCGACCGCGTCGTCAATGGCGGCGAAGGCGGGGGTCAGGCTGCGGGCCAGGGCCTCGCCCGCCGGGGTCAGGACCAGCCGGTGACGCGGACCGGAGACGAGGACGACGCCGAGGCTGTCCTGTAGCGCCCTCACCTGTCGGCTGACCGCGCCGTGGGTGACGCACAGCTCGGCAGCGGCCGGGGTCATGCCGCCGTGCCGGGCGAAGGCCTCGAAGGCGCGCAAGGCGTTGAGCGGCGGCGGTGCAGGCCGTTTCGTCATGTGATCT
>Ga0247739_10000468_pt1 | contig 14500 bp, 15 predicted proteins | sample UWRJL058202B2_FD_180943 | JGI IMG/M metagenome (GOLD analysis project Ga0247739, IMG submission 180943) | Plant litter microbial communities from Arlington Agricultural Research Station in Wisconsin, United States - UWRJ-L058-202B-2 | ecosystem: Environmental > Terrestrial > Plant litter >...
CCCTTTTGAAAATACAAAAATCGGCAATCCCAAATCGGCCATTGCCAATGATGCAGACGGCGTGCAAGGCGCCATCCGCATAGCTCGTAATTTTCCGAATAGGCACCATCCAGACTTTCAAAAACTACAAGTGCTCAATAACTTGTTTGGTGGATTTTTTGGTTCTAGATTGATGGACAACATCCGCGAAGACAAGGGTTACACGTATGGTATCCATAGTTATTTACAAAACCATGTGGAGCAAAGTGCTTGGATGGTGAGTACCGAAGCCGGCCGTGATGTATGTGCGCCAACAATCAAAGAAGTATATTTTGAGATGGAGCAACTGCGAGAAGAACTGGTAGAGGAAGATGAATTGTTATTGGTAAAGAACTTTATGATCGGTAGCATCTTGGGCGACTTGGATGGACCGTTCCAAATTATTGGCCGTTGGAAAAATTATATATTGAATGGCACCGATGATAGTTATTTTTACAGTGCCATACAAAGCATCAAATCAGTCACGGCAGAAGAATTAAAAGAACTAGCGAACAAATATTTGCACCCTGATTATTTTTATGAATTAGTAGTGATATAAATCTTAATTGATAAATAAAAAGCCCCGTTACTTCATTGCGACGGGGCTTTTTTGTTAAAAAATATTGTTTCGTTTATTTCTTTCCACCAAAGTTGAAGCCTACGCCTACACCAAAGTAGCGGCTCTTGATTTTTTGGTCTGCATCAGGGCTTAGGTTGTTAAAACCTAGGTTATAGTTTGCCTGAAAGAACAAGCCATTCGACAACTGATATCCTGCAACCACGTTGCCACCAAAATTGAAACGTTTCAAGTGCATGTTGTCGTCGGTCGCATCTTTTTTACCATCAAATTTAATGTCGCCTTCTTGTGGGTCCACTGGAAAGCCAGCTGCTTCAAGCGTTACTTTTGCTTTGCCTCCAATGCCAGCGGCAATAGATGGACCAGCGCCGATAAAAAATTGATTTCCACTTTCCATACCCACTTTGTATACAAAATTTAACGGTAGTTCGATAAAGTTAGGCTTAATGGAGCCTTTCACGGAAAACACACCGCTTTGAGCATCGCTGCTGCTGCCAGAAATTTTACTACCTGCGCTAACAAAGTTTAACTGGGGCATAAAAGCAAAAGACTTGCTTAAAGGGACTGTTGCTACAACCCCAGCACGAAACGAAGGGCGGGTTTTTAAGAAGTTACCATAGCCGTCATCATCAGGATCATCAGCTTTGATGCTCAGATTGCTACCGATAAAACTGGCATGAACGCCATAGGTTACTTGGGCTTTTGTAGCCAGGAGTGATACGCAAAGTATCAATGTCAGGGGGATAAATTTGTTTTTCATAATATGTGTGTTGTTTTCGATACTGCAAATTTATATACACTTGCAGCAATCAAAAAAGGCCTTTGGCCAAAACCACATCTTTATGTGAGGAAGCAAAAAAGTTGTTCAATAAAATAAAAGAATACACCGATCAATTTTTACGAATAAAGTGTTTTTATTATGTAATATAGAATGATGTGTCACATATTTTAGCAATAATTTTTCCACCACCGAAACCGAACATTTATTAGGCGAGCAAATAAACGAACAACCAAGCGAATGGCGTTGCCAACAAAAGCGAATCGAACCTATCCATAAAGCCGCCATGGCCCGGCATCATGGTGCCACTATCTTTTACACCAGCCATGCGTTTAATTTTGCTTTCGAGCAAGTCTCCAGCAGTGCCAATTACAGCCGCTATGGCCGGTATGGCAATAGATATATTCCAAGCAGCATCAAGTAAAAAATGACCTGCAAATGCCATTGCAACCACAGCCAGTATCGCACCGCCAATGGTGCCCTCCCAAGTCTTCTTGGGTGATATTTTTGAGAAAGGTGTTTTGCCAATAAACGATCCTACAATGTACGCCATGGTATCATTGATCCAAATAGAAAGAATCAAAATAATGGGTAAATACCGACCAAGGTCGATAAACAAGGATGGCCCTTTAAAAACCATTCCATGCTGTCGCAAGCCCATCATCATACCCCATGATAAAGAAATATATAACCACCCCAGTGCCACATTTCCATATGATTTTATATGGATTTGATTCTTTTTAAATATGCCAATGGCTAATAAAGTAAATCCGGCTACGCAAAGTGCTAAACAGAGGTTTTCTTTTAAGCCGTACCCCTGTATAACATAAGCTGGGCCGCAAAAGGAGAGCATCATAGCAAAACCCGAGAGCATGAAGCCGAAGCGGGTATAATTATTGAATTTTACCTGATTGATTTTTTCGATCAAATTAAAATACTCCCACCAGCAACCAAAATGAATGACGCTGAACAATACCAAAAAACTCCAATGATTCCAAAGCAAGCCTGCCAGCATCACGATCATAAAAAATACTGCGCTGGTGGCTCTTACCCGAAAAACCTCTTTATTTAAAGCCATAACTATTTATATTCTTTTAATCATCGTTTTTTTTCTGCTCGCAATTTCTTTGAACCCAACTTTAGTTCTTTAAAGTTTCGTTCATCACTGCTACGGCAATATCTTTTAAATGCAGTGGAACATACAGTTCGATTTCGCCGATACTGATATACATCCTGTCTTGCCGATTCAAGAGTTTCACGGGGATATGATTTTCCTGTAATTTTCCCTTGATGATTTCGGCCTGAACGTAGCGATTGGTGGTGTAGAACAAATGCCAGTTCACGGGTTGTGTAATATTGTGCATTGTATTAATCCGTAGTTTATAAGTTAGCTATATCTTTTTCATCAAAGGGGTTGTTGGAGTTGGGCAATATCACCAGGTCAGTTTCAAGCCTTGCTTGGGATGTACGCATAAGCCATCGTACCAACAAAAGCATTAAAACTAACGCAATGGCACCTGACCATAATGGCATGTTTTGTTCAGCAGCCATATCAATTTGCTGCCCTTTTTTTGTAGCCGCAAATAATACCGTTACCACAAAAGCATTATTGATAAAATGTACCAAGATATTCAACCATATATTTTGAGTGTAGTAGAAAATAGCGCCTAGTATCATGCCTAAGAAAAACCTTGCAAAAAAGCCATACCAACTTAAATGCACAGCGCTAAAGAGGAGGGCAGTTAGCACAATGGAAAACCAAGGTGAGCGTGTCCATAAACTGAGCAAATTTTGTAAACCGCCCCTAAAAAGCAATTCTTCTGTAACGGCTGGCAGCAAAGCTATTACACAAATAGAAATAAAATATTGGCCCCAGCTTTTTAACTGAATCATGGCCAACACCTGCTCGTTGTATTTTTTTTCCATGTTGTCAAATCGTAATCTGGTAGCAGGTGGCAAAGGAATCATCTTATTGATTTCCTCGAGCGCCGATATTAATGGCACACTGCATACCACAACAAGTAGTGCAATCAATAGATGAGTGTTGTTCAGCTTTTGTCCAAAACCTAAAAAAGCCCAACCATTTTTATAACATATAAAGGCATAAATAACAACAGGCAGCAAAAACATAAAGATGGTAGAAACTACCTGTATAGTTTGGGCGGCCGTGGCGTATTGTGGTTTTAGCATGTCGGCTTCAAGGTTCATGATAGAGGCACCTGTCATAATTTTCCATATAGGGAGCACTACAATACCGCCAACAATAAGCCCGCCACCCACCAATCCCAATAAAATAGCTAATTGGCTCCATCCATTAAAACCTTTACTGTAAATCTTCTGCATTATTATCAAAAAGTTATTTCAAGTCGCAAGATAACAACCACTGGTGTCTCAAAATGTTTTTATGCACAATGCCGTTACCTTTGTTATCGTTCTTGGAAGAAAATTTGGTATGAAATTTATATACAAACGGTATTTTTACACGTCCCAAGTAACCCACACCAAAACACTGCAAATCATAAAACGCTGTAAAAGTGTTTTAACTACACTTGATTGTTATCTTATTTTGTCTGATTAAAGTTTTTAAAGAGCAAGTACAATGAATAGAATCATGAGCGGCATACAGCAAGTTGGCATAGGGGTTACAGATGCTGACCAAGCTTTTGATTGGTATAAAGAGGTGTTTGGTATGGATGTGGTGGTTTTTAATGACGAGGCCACTGCGAACCTGATGACCCGTTATACCGGCAATACCGCCCACGACCGAAAAGCTATTTTGGCATTGAACATGCGTGGCGGCGGCGGCTTTGAAATATGGCAATATACAAGTAGAACTCCTTCAGCACCCAAAGCTTCTCCGCTCATGGGCGATCTGGGCATTTTTATAGTGAAGATGAAATGCAGTAACGTAAACCAAGTATATGAACACATGCAGCGGTTGAACGTAAACTTGCTTACACCCGTAAGAAAGCATGTAATTGATGGGTACCACTTTTTCCTGAAAGACCCGTTTGGCAATATTTTCGAAGTAATGGAGTGTGGCATTTGTTTTTCAAAGAAATATGGCATTAAAGGTGGCGTATCTGGCGTAACGGTAGGCGTAAGCAATATGGAAGATGCTGAGCGGTTTTATACACAAGTACTTGGTTACGATAAGGTTTTATATAAAGGAAAGGATAAATACAAAGACTTAGATGGCCTTCCGGGTGGTGATGAGACTTGTGAACGGGTAATACTTACCCACAGCATGTTGCGCAAGGGTGCATTTGCAAAGTTGTTTGGTAAAACCTATATTGAATTGGTGCAGGTGCCAAGCCGTCAACCTAGCAAAATTTTCGATAATCGCTATTGGGGCGATTTGGGTTTCATCCATGTTTGCTTTGATATTAACGGGATGGACGCCCATGAAGAACTTTGTCACAATCAGGGTTATCCATTAACCGTTAACAGCAAGGACAGCTTCCCAATGGGCAAGGCTGCAGGGCATTTCGCCTATAACGAAGACCCAGATGGTACTTTGGTGGAATATGTAGAAACCCACAAGGTGCCTATCCTTAAAAAACTTGGTTGGTATCTCGACTTGAAAAAACGCAATCCCGAAAAATATCTGCCAGATTGGATGGTAGGATGTTTGAGATTTAGCAGGGTAAAGTAGAAAGTACTAAGTATATGGTACTGAGTATAGAGTATAGAGTACTAAGTATAGAGTACTAAGTATAGAGTACTGAGACTAGCCTAGTTGAAATGTCGGTCCAACTACCGGTTCTAGTCTAAATACTTAATACTTAATACTTCATACTTAATACTTGATACTCTGAAATAAAATTTGGTCAAATAAAACCGGATGCATACTTTTGCCGTCCAAAAATTTTAGCTATGGACGCAGCAGTTCAATTCATACAAGAACAACTTTCTCAGACAAAAGGTAGAGAATTTCCCAAGTTTAAGGCTGGGGATAATGTTACCGTTAACTATAAAATTATTGAAGGCGCAAAAGAGCGTATCCAAGGTTTTAAAGGTGACGTTATCAAACGCCAAGGAACTGGAGAAACCGCAACTTTTACTGTTCGCAAAATCAGTGATGGTGTAGGAGTTGAAAGGATTTTTCCTTTCTTTTCACCAAACATCGAATCGATTATTTTGCACAAAGTCGGTAAAGTACGTCGTGCTAAATTGTATTATCTCCGCGAAAGAAGTGGTAAGAGCGCAAGGATTCAAGAAAAACGCATTAGCCGTTAATATCAATAAAATCTCTAGGTGGAGACTTGCAAAAGTCTCCATTTTTTATTTTTGATATTGCCAACCTAATCCAGCGGACGGTGTTAACATAAGTGCCTGATGAAACGAACAAGATGCAGCGTTGTAGTCGCGGAGTTGTTAAAAGGTGTTGCAAAAACGATATACTATTAAAATATATCGATTAAAACAAACCGTGTCAGGCGTTGGTGTCGTAGATTTGTTTTTCAATTTAAACTATAAAAGACATGTTATCTTCATTATTAATGCTTTCAATGCCAGGTGGATCGGAATGGATTATAATTGTAATCGCCGTATTGGTAATGTTTGGTGGTAAAAAGATTCCGGAGTTTATGAGAGGATTGGGTAAGGGCATGCGTGAATTTAAAGATGCCAAAGACAATGTGAAGAAAGAAATAGAAGACGGAATGAACGAGAAAGAGACGCCTAAACAAGCTTCTGCTCAATAACACATTTTTTTAAAAATACCAACGATTTTTGAATCTCTCAGAAACCGAACAGAATCTTAGTGTTCCATCGACCATTGAAGCTTATCATCGATTATTGTTAAGCGGAGAATTAAAAGCCTACGATACAGTTGGCTATTATTTGGACAAGATTCGTTCTAACAAACATCTTAACGCTTTTACGGAAGTGTACGAAGCCGAAGCTTTACAAAAGGCTTCGGCTTTGGATTTGGAGTTGTCCCAAGGAGCGCCGTTGCGCCCTTTACATGGAGTAGTTATTGCCATAAAAGATGTAATCAGTTACAAAGGGCACGCTGTTACTGCGGCTTCCCATATCTTAGAAAATTACGAATCTATTTATAACGCCACTGCAGTGGATAGGCTTTTGGATACAGGTGCAATCATCATTGGCAATTGTAATTGCGATGAGTTTGCCATGGGAAGTACCAACGAAAACTCAGCTTACGGCCCTGTATTGAACGCCTTGGATAACGAACGCGTGCCAGGCGGTTCTTCAGGTGGTAGCGCTGTGGCAGTGCAAGCCGGCTTGTGTATGCTTAGCCTTGGCAGCGATACGGGTGGTTCCGTTCGTCAGCCTGCGGACTTTTGTGGTATTGTAGGATTAAAACCTACCTATGGCCGTATCAGTCGTTATGGGTTGCTTGCATATGCATCTTCTTTTGACCAAATAGGCATTTTTGGAAATAATATTACTGATGTGGCCAAAGTGTTGGAGGTAATTGCTGGCGAAGACGAAATGGATGGAACTTGTTCATCACTCCCGGTACCTAACATCACAGCACAACTTTCACCTGAAGACGGTAGGAAATACAAATTTGCCTATCTTATCCCAACACTTGAATTGCCTGGATTAGATGCTGAAATAAAAGAATCAATTGAAGGTTTGATAGGTGAACTACGCCAAAAAGGTCATTTTGTTGAAGGAATCGAATTTCCGTTATTGGACCATATTGTGCCCGCATATTATGTACTTACTACAGCCGAAGCCAGTAGTAATTTGGGCCGATACGATGGAATTAGGTTTGGAAAGCAAAATAAAGATGTTAAAATTTCATTAACTGATTTTTATAAAAGCAATCGTACTGAAGGTTTTGGCAAAGAGGTCAAAAGGAGAATCATGCTGGGGTCTTTCGTACTCAGTGCTGGTTTTTATGATGCCTATTTTACAAAGGCACAACAGGTAAGAAAGCTCATTTTTAAGCAAACTGAAGCGATTTTTAGGGATTTCGATGCGATTTTGATGCCTGTTTCGCCAACAACTGCTTTTAAGCTCGGGGAGAAAATGACAGATCCCGTAGCTATGTACTTAGCAGATATCTACACTGTTTTTGCAAATCTAGCGGGCCTTCCTGCCATGGCGGTGCCTATGTTCAAGCACTCAAATGAGATGCCTTTTGGCGTGCAAGTGCTCACCAATAGGTTTGAAGAGTTATATTTGCACCAGATTTCGGAAATGCTCTCAGCGCAGAATTAGACATTATTAGATTGTTCCAGGTCGAAAAGGACTCCTAGTTATCTCAAATGGCATGCCATCGCCGTTGATAAAAATAAATCAAGCGGCAATAGGTTTTGTTTACATTTAACGTCCTGGTAAAATAGCCTTTATTGGTTCACACACTTACAGATTCATGAGGATTTGTCGATGATTGATGAATTCTTGATTTTTAACCTCATAAATGATTTTCAATGGCCATGAAGTTGACGGGATTCGGTAACAAGGGGAAATTGAAAAGCAAGGTGCAAAAGTCTTTCTGGAAGAAAGGACAGCTTTTATTTGTATTTGCTTTTTTTATAACGGCATCTGGATATGCCAATACTACGGATCCAGAAAAAGTTCCGGTTAAAAAGGACACTGCTACAACGGCAGAAGGAACACCAGATTACGCATTCAAAGATTTATTTAATTCAGACCATTTTAATCCAACTCAACCTTACGTAACACAATTGAACCCAATGGCGGTTCCTTTTGTAGAGGAGTATATCCGTACGCAAGGAAAAGAGTTGCAGAACATGAAAAATTGGGCGCAGCCTTATTTTAGGATGATGGATGGGATTTTGATGAGTTATGGCATTCCTGTAGAAATGAAGTATTTGGCAGTGATAGAAAGCCATTTAAAACCTTCCCTAGTTAGTTGGGCTGGTGCAGTTGGCCCATGGCAATTTATGCCAGAAAGCGGTCGCAGGATGGGTTTGCTAATTAATGGCAGGTATGATGAACGCACCAATTATTACAAAAGCACACATGCAGCCGCTCGCTACATGAAAGAATTGTATGGACAATTGGGCGATTGGATGTTGGTAGTAGCAGCCTATAATTGCGGCCCCGGTCGTGTATTTAGTGCCATCAGGAAAAGTGGTAGCCGTAGCTTTTGGGATTTGCAAGGTTACTTGCCGCTTGAAAGCCGCAATCATGTTAAGAAGTTTATTGGCACGCATTATATTATGGAAGGGGGTGGAGGCTTGACTACTTCTACTACAGAAGAATGGAACACTCGCCAATTGAACATGGTAAAGCAGGCTACGCAACTGCAGACTTCACTCAGTCCAGAGGTTTTGGCTGGTACAACTGAGCAAAATATCTCTGGTAAGTATAACTCGGTTATCATGTGCAAAAACCTGAGCATGGATATTGCCGAGTTCAATAAATTCAATCCCAATTTTGATGCATTGGTTGATTCAAAGGATGGATTCAATCTACGTTTGCCAAATGACAAATTAATGTTGTTCAATGCAAATAGATACATCATATTGCATGAGTGCATCTTAACTGCTTTGCAGAGTTCTAATAGTATGGAGACCACTTACCCAAGCGAAAGCCGGTTTAAAAGTGCCGCTACCAAAACTGGTAAGAAAAGAAAATAATACAAGCGTAAACAAAGAATATTCGCCCTGCTCAATTGAGCGGGGCTTTTTATTATAACACTTTCGTTTAATTGCTCGTTTTTGCTATTTTCGTTTAACAAGATTGGTTATTATACAGCCACGAGATATATTGTTGAATAGAACTGAATGTTATTAGATGTCGTATTTTAATTTTACTGGGTATTGTAATTTTTTATCTTGTACAAAGGCGCAAATTTAATCGTCGAAACGGAGCAGGGTTGGAAGGTTTCAAGTCTTTTGAACATGCCAATATTATTCGAATACTTCAAAGACTGGCACAATTAATCGCACTGGCCTTTATTGGAATTAGCTTGCTTTTATTTTGGGGAAGCAAAGAACGAAAACAACATAACGAAAAATCAACTCAAACGAAGGCAGTTTCATTAATTATGAAACCCACTATTTCGCTTATTTAAATAGAACATGAAAATCATCACCAATAAAAAAAACATACCAGTAAGCTGATGCAATTGTGCTAACCACTCAAAAGTGCCCCATTGGCTAGGTATAATGCCAGGGCTAGTAAGCAAACTTCCAATACCGAGTAACACTTGAATGAAAATAACAGTGATTGGTAACCATCTAGTTTTTCTTAATAAAGAAGTACCAGTAACCTTAAAGGCTTTGAAAGACCAAATCAATACCAATAGCAATAATATATAAGCCAGGCCACGATGTACAAAATGTACCATAAGCTTATTGTTGATAAAATTCAACCAGCCATCTGTGGTTTTATACATTCCATTGGGAACAGCCTGCGCATTGATATCGGGCCAAGTAGGTGCTGCAGTTGCTGCTTTATGCCCGGCCATTAAAGCTCCATACACCAATTGGAAAACCAGCACAAAAAGAATGGATACACTCCACTTTCTCAGCGTTCCATTACTGGCAATTTCGTTCCTAGGTACCAACAATTTTAGAGCAAACCAAAATGTATAGCCCAATAAAAACAATGCAAAAATGAAATGAAGAGCAAGTTTGGTGGGTTTTACATATACGGCGTCACCATCCAATCCACTGGCCACCATAATCCAACCTACCAAACCTTGAGCGGCGCCCAAAACAAATAAGGCTACCAATGGACCAACCATTTCTTGGCGAAACTTTTTGGTCACTAAAAAATACACAAAGCCGATCAAGAATACAAAACCTAGGAGCCGTGCCCATAACCGATGGAACCACTCCCAAAAGAAGATGAATTTAAAATTGGATAACGAAAAATCCGAATTGAGCAATCGATATTGTGGCGTTTGCTGATATTTTGAGAACTCCGTCATCCACTGCTCTTGATTCAAAGGGGGCAAGGTTCCCGTAGTTACGTTCCATTCCGTTATAGACAGGCCACTGCCGGTAAGTCGGGTTATGCCACCCAATAGAATTTGAATTACCACCATTCCTACACCTATTAACAACCAAATGGCTACTGCCCGATTGTCTTTTCTTTTTTGCTCCCCTAAAACTATTTCCATTTTATTGTTCCATTCTGCTGGTCTCACAGAAGAGCGCAAAGGTAATGTGGGCAAATCTTTTAAGGCGTTTTGAGAAAAAAAATGGAATTTTAATTTTTAATCCACCATGCTCAAATCTTATCACGATCCGTTAATTATAGAAGCTGGCATAGACGAAGCCGGACGTGGCTGTTATGCGGGCCCTGTTTTTGCAGCAGCGGTAATCCTGCCAAAAGATTTTTTTCACCCTTTGCTCAACGATAGCAAGCAAATGAAGGAGGAGGTACGATACGAGTTACGTGCAATTATAGAAGATGTGGCTATTTCGTATGCAGTAGCGTCTATGAATCACGAAGTAATAGACAGCGTAAATATTTTGCAAGCCACCTACAGAGCCATGCACAAGGCGGTGGACGAATTAAAAGTTATCCCCGAATTCCTGTTGATCGACGGAAATCGATTTCGGCCACACCATTCTATTTCGCACCAATGTTTTATAAAAGGCGATGGCATTTATGCAAGCATTGCAGCGGCAAGCGTACTGGCCAAAACTTACCGGGACGATTATATGAAAAACTTGCATGAGCAATTTCCTATATACGATTGGGTAAGCAACAAAGGTTATGGAACTTTGAACCACCGCAAGGCCATCGAATCTCATGGGCTATGCGAATACCATAGAAAAAGCTTCGATATTTTATCTAATCAGTTATGTTTAGATATGTAATACGCTTAATGTTTAAATTGTTACATGGGGTTAAATAAGGTTAAGCCTTTAAACGGCACTGATAAACAGGCGTCCATATATGCATAACAATTTAAATTTTAAGTTATGAAAAAGTTGATTCTCTCCGCCGCCATTTTAGTAGCAACTGTTTCCGCTTTGGTGGCGCAACCTCGCAACAACAACGATAAGTCTTTTAAAGACGACGATCGTAAAATTGAAAATGGTGTGTACAGTGGCAAACTTACCAAGTACGAAGCCGCAAAATTAAAGGCACAACAAGATAGAATAGATGCAATGGCATACAAGTTTAAACGCAACGATGGCCGCATCGATTTTAGGGAACGTCAAATATTGAATTCGATGCAAGATGAGCTTGATCGCAATATCCGCAGAGAAAAGAATGACCGAAATGTAGGTTATACTCGCAGATACTAAAAATTTGCTACCTTTCCTGCTTCAAACAAGCAGTTTTAGGTATCAAGTCGCAATGTTTAAAGTAAAGTTGGCAAAATGTTGCAAAACATGTACTAACTCAAAAATATAGTTTTGGTTGTTTTCCCCTTAAATCCCCTTGCATATATGCGAGGGGTTTTTATTTTATACAATATAACGAACAACATCATGTAGTAGGGCAAGCGGTACCAAAACTTAAAACATACCCATTATTGTCCTTAACTGCAAATTCACGCATGCCATAAGGAAAATTTTGGATTGGGTACACTACATCTGCCCTATCTTTTACCCGTAGCCACACCGCATCCACATCATTAGTGTGCATATATAGGTTTCCGGTCAGTAGTATTTGGCCATAATTCATAACTGTGTTGGGTGTTTTAAACATCATTTCTACTTCGCCATGTATCAGCATTGCCCACACCGTATTTTCATCCGCATCTTCAAAGGTTTCTACCACTGCAAAACCTAGCACATTATTGTAAAAACGGATCGTAGCTTCCATATCATCTGTTTCTAGCATGGGTACTAAACCGGTAAGTTTAAATGGCATAACAACTTGGATTGAAAATGAAAAATGACGATCCAAAAATCTTTTAAAGAGATGGTTTTATTGCTAAACCATAATTTTAAGCTTTGTACAAATATACCTTTTACCACTAAAAATTTCAAGCCAATGATTGCAGAAACGCCGCAGCCGCCCTATTATGCTGTTATCTTCTCTTCTATTAAAACCGGTATAGATGATGAGGCTTATCAAAATATGGCTGCACGAATGGTGGAATTAGCTCAGGAACAACCCGGTTACCTTGGTCACGAGAGCGCTAGAGACGGCCTCGGCATCACGGTAAGTTATTGGCAAGACATAATCTCCATCAAAAAATGGAAACAAAACACTGAACATCTTTATGCACAGCAACAAGGAATAAGCAAATGGTACGAGCAATATAAAACCCGCATTTGTCTGGTAGAAAGGGATTATGGAATGGAAAAAAAATTATAAACACCTGTACAGGCGCTAACACCAAACATTTTTGCTTTTTTTATGTTGCACCTTTTTAATTTTTAAATGACGTCGTCCTGTCTTTCCGCCTTCGACTATAATCCTGAACATGAAGAAAAGTCTCGTTTCTGGCAGCTTGCTGTTGTGTATAATCGTATCTACTGCTCAAAATAAAACGGCTGCCGATTATGCCCCACTTATCACCCCAACTATTCTTAAAAGTTACCTAACTGTACTTACTAGCGATGAGTTTGCGGGCAGGGAAACTTCCACGCCAGGCGAGCAAAAGGCCGCCGATTATGTGGCCGCACAATGGAAATCGTTCGGCTTAAAAAGTTTTTCAAAAACCAAGAACTATTTACAAAAATATCCAGTGGTTCGAGATTCTATGACCACAGAGCAATTAACTTTTGGCAACAATGTGTATACGGTCGGTCCACGTTTTGCCATGGGCACAAATGCTTCCTTCTCAAAAAAAGTAAAAGCAAACGAACTTGTGTTTGTAGGGTATGGTATTAGCGATAGTGCCTACGACGATTATAACGGCAAAGATGTAAAAGGAAAAATAGTAGTCATTGCATCAGGCGAGCCAATGAACGCAGACAGTACTTATCTTTTGTCCGGCACCCGTCGCAACTCTAGCTGGACGGATAATAAAAAGAATTTTGAGGCCAAAAGCAGGGGTGCCAAGGCAATTATTACATTTAGCACCAGCCCCGAAATTTCCGACATAGCTCGCCGCTTCCTTACACGGAACGCACTCAAATACAATCCCATAAAACTACCGCTTAACGTGGCCACTGTTTCACAAAGCGTAATGGACTCCTTGTTTGGCAAAGAGGTATTTGGCCAAATATGGGGACTGGCGAAAAACAAAAAGTTTTTGAATGGGTTGACCGTTAAACCCGTACTGGTAAAAACGACACTTGAATACGAAGAAGACATTCAAAAGCGAAAAGCAAATAACGTAATCGGTTATATAAAAGGGTCAGAAAAGCCCGATGAATATGTGTTTCTTACTGCCCACATGGATCACTTAGGTGCCGATGGGAAAAATATTTACCATGGCGCAGATGATGATGGAAGCGGTACCAGTAGCGTAATTGCGGCTGCCAATGCGTTTTCAGCAGCGTATAAAGAAGGTAACGGCCCAAAACGTTCCATTATTTTTATGACGGTTAGTGGAGAAGAAAAAGGCCTGTGGGGAAGCGAGTATGCCACATCTCATCCTGTGGTGGATTTGGACAATGTTTCCGCTGACATAAATATTGATATGGTGGGCCGCATCGACCCGAAAAGAAAAAATGGCGATTCGCTCAACTATGTTTACGCCGTAGGTTCTGATAAAATCAGTACCGAAATGAAACCGCTGATGGAAAAAATAAACAAGGCTACGGGCAACTTGGAGCTGGATTATAAATTTGATGACCCCAGGGATCGGGAACGTATTTATTTTCGCAGCGACCATTATAATTTTGCAAAAAATGGCGTTCCCATCGTGTTTCTTTATAATGGTAGTCACCCAGATTATCACCGCATTACCGATACCATTGATAAGATAAACTTTGAATTGATGGCTAAACGTGCCAAGTTAGCCTTTAATCTTGCTTGGGAACTAGCGAATCGGGACAGCTTACTAACCCGTGACTTACCGATACCAACCGCTACCAGATAAGAGAATTATTTGGGCGTGCCACCGCTGGCCTAGGCGTGTTTGGTTAAATTCAATTGTTGGTGCCGGCCATCGGTGTCCGGCTTTCGGCAGTAGTCCGCAGCGGCGAAGCAAGTCACGAGCTTCGCTATTTAATATGTTACGCCGCTTTACGGGCTACTGCTCCCAATCCGTCACGCAGCATCACAACTACCCAACTTTTTAAGGCAACTTTCGA
>Ga0247739_10000469_pt1 | contig 14496 bp, 15 predicted proteins | sample UWRJL058202B2_FD_180943 | JGI IMG/M metagenome (GOLD analysis project Ga0247739, IMG submission 180943) | Plant litter microbial communities from Arlington Agricultural Research Station in Wisconsin, United States - UWRJ-L058-202B-2 | ecosystem: Environmental > Terrestrial > Plant litter >...
CGCATTGAGTTAAATTGGCAATAAAAACAATAAAATTTACAACGTAATTTATAGTTTCGCTTTTAGTGCTGCATATTCTCGATCATAAATTTGCGCGCCATCTTTAAATCCGTCCCCTACATTTATTGATGCTAATGGCGACAGCTGATTTAGCCGTCCCTCTCAACATCGGCGTCGGTCGATTTTCATGCATCTATGAGGTAAATAGCGTGGTTTGCTTGAGGCAGCGCAGGGTATTTGAGCCCCTATAACACTGAATGTCGCAATCATGAATTCGTCACGCAGGTTCTTACGTTTGTGTGATGCATGCTTGGCTGGACTACTTTAGAATGTCGCCCACAGTAGCGTGGCGGCTTTAGCATGTTTCGTCTCCACCGATTCATCTCAATCAGTTTGTAGGACGGTATTCGTGAATAGTAAAAGTGAACTTTTGTCCCAGTTGCGTATAGATCGCAACGCCAGCTCCTCACGCCCGCTTTGGCCGTGGATTGCCGGTGCTGCATTGTTACTGTTGGTGATATTCGTTGGCTATCAGCTCTTTTCAGATGCAGCGCCGGTACCCGTTAAAGTGCAAATGGCCCGTATGGCCACAGTCGACTCTTCTTCTGCAAGCGTTTTGGATTCCACCGGTTATGTTGTTGCTCGCCGTCAAGCTAACGTGTCTTCAAAGGTAACCGGTAAAGTTCTTGAGGTGCTTATAGAGGAAGGGATGACTGTTGAGAAAAATCAGGTCGTCGCTCGACTTGAAGATGTTAACGCGCGAAAAAGTTTTGACGTAACTAAAGCGGAGCTTGATGCCGCTAAAGCGCAAGTCAGTGAGGCGCGCGCGCGCGCCACAGAAGCCAAATTAAATTTTGATCGTAACAACACGCTTATACAAAAGCAGTTGGTCAGCCAGTCCGCATTTGACTCGGCGCGCGCTAGTTACGACTCCATGCGAGCGCAACTTAAAAATCGTGAAGAAATGGTTAACGTAAACGAAAAATTACTCGCACAACAAAAACAAAATTTGGATGATTATATTTTGCGTGCCCCTTTTTCTGGAGTGGTGATTGCAAAGACTTCCCAGCCAGGCGAAATGATTTCTCCAATCTCTGCCGGTAGCGGTTTCACCCGTACTGGAATTTGTACGTTGGTTGATATGACATCCTTGGAAATTGAGGTGGATGTTAATGAATCCTACATTCAGCGCGTGCATGCAGGTCAATTGGCTGAGGCAGTGTTAGAGGCCTACCCCGAGTGGAAAATTCCAGCCAAGGTTTCAGCAATTATTCCAACTGCAGATCGCCAAAAAGCAACTGTGAAAGTTCGTGTAGCCTTTGAAAATTTAGACCCTCGCATTCTGCCGGATATGGGTGTAAAAGTTTCCTTCCTGAACCCGGAGCCAGTTGAAAAGCCAAAAGCTAAAGAGCCTTTAGGTATTCGCGTTCCTACTACTGCAATGCGTTCAGTAGATGAAAATAAATTTATTTTTGTGGTGAAAGATGGCGTCGCTCAGCAACGCAAAGTAAAAGTTAATGCGAGTTATGGCAGTGATGTTTATATCTCGGAGGGATTAAGTGCGGGTGAGGATTTCGTAGTAGAAATATCACCGCAACTAAAAAATGGAACCAAGGTTATTCAGGAATAAATCTTAAAATGCGCAGCGAACACTGCGCATTTTTTTTAATCATTGCGAGTGGAGGGAATATGTCAATGTCTACGGCCCCGAATATTGATGCTCAAGCAGTTGCTGAAGGTGATGTTTTAGTCAGTTTAAAAAATATCAGCAAAACCTATAAAAAGGGCAAAGAGCTTGTTCCGGTGTTAACCGATATGAACCTGGAAATTAAGCTCGGCGATTTTGTGGCTTTAATGGGGCCGTCGGGTTCTGGTAAGACAACGTTGCTGAATTTACTAGGAGGTCTTGATAACCCAACATCCGGCGAGTTATCCATTGCAGGCCAGCGGATTGATAAATTTTCTGCGGGTCAGCTAACCAAATGGCGCGCGCAAAATGTGGGTTTTATTTTTCAATTTTATAATTTAATGCCAGTACTGACAGCAGAAAAAAATGTTGAGTTGCCATTACTATTAACCAATCTCTCCAGTAAAGAACGCAAGCTTCATGTGGCGGCAGCGCTAGATTTGGTCGGCCTAAGTGAGCGCGCAAAACATTATCCCCGTGAATTGTCCGGCGGCCAGGAGCAGCGTGTAGCCATAGCTCGCGCTCTGGTTAGCGACCCCAATTTATTATTGTGTGACGAACCCACGGGTGATTTAGACCGCGCTACCGCAGACGAAATTCTTGCACTTATGCAGGAGCTAAATCAAAAACAACAGAAAACCATCGTTATGGTTACCCACGACCCTCGCGCTGCTGATCATGCGCGTCGCACTTTGCATCTCGATAAAGGCCAACTCCTGCAAGAATAAATAAAAGAGTGAGGTGTGATATGAAATATTTTTATTTTATTTACAAAAATCTAACACGAAAAAAAGTACGCACAACCTTGACGATATTATCGATTATGGTGGCGTTCTTATTATTCGGCTTGCTTCGCTCGTTGAGTGTGGCTTTTGATGGCGGTGCAAAAATTGCGGGTGAAGATCGTTTGGTCACTATTAATAAAGTGACACTGATATTGCCATTGCCTTACAGCTACATCAATAAAGTAAAAGCGCTAGACGGTGTGGACACGGTGACTATGGCCAATTGGTTTGGTGGCTACTATCAAGACAAGCGCAATCAATTCCCACAATTTCCGGTAAATGCGGAAGAGTATTTTGGCATCTACAAAGATTCTCTTGCGCTAGCGCCTGAACAATTGAAAGCGTGGAATGCTAATAGAGTTGGTGCAGTAGTAGGTAACGCGTTAGCCGCAAAATATCATTGGAAAATTGGCGATCGTATTCCTTTGATTGGCATGTTCCCCCAAAAGAATGGCAGTACAACATGGGAATTTGTTATTGAAGGAATCTTCACTGAAAAAGCAGCCGGCGGGCGTGAGAACGCGATGTTTTTTCATTACGACTATTTCGATAAAGCTCGCCAGTTCGGTGAGGGCAGTATTGGTTGGATGATTATTAAAGTTAAGAACCCTAAAGAATCCGCGCGTGTTGCTGCAGCTGTTGACGCCTTATTTGAAAATTCTGCTGCTGAAACTAAAACGGATAGTGAGAAAGAATTTTCAAAATCATTCGCTAAGCAATTTGGTGATATTGGTTTAATCACTACCTTAATTCTGAGTGCCGTATTTTTCACCATGTTACTTGTTGCAGGTAATTCAATGGCGCAAAGTTTTCGCGAGCGCATTCCTGAATTTGCGATTTTAAAAACGCTCGGTTTTTCCGATGTTGCTGTTATGTTGATGGTGTTATGCGAAGCCATGTTGATTTGCTTGGCGGGTGGCATTTTGGGGCTCGGTCTGGCGAAATTAATTTTGGTGGTTAATGCAGAAAAAATTGCGGGCACACTTCCAGGATTAGATATGTCACTCACCATAATCATTGCAGGATTCTTTTGGGTATTAGCATTAGGTTTTATTACTGGCGCTGTGCCAGCCATTCAGGGCTTGCGCCTGAATATCATTAACGCGCTACGGAGAAATTGATCATGCTAATCAATTGGCTCACGCAAATTATTATTGTAAGTGTAATGAATTTGCGCAATATCGGGCAGCGGCTTGGTACGTCACTGGTTGCCATTTTCGGAGTGGCTTGTGTGGTGGGTGTATTCATTGGCGTCTTGTCTATGGCTGCGGGATTTCAGCGCACCATGACAAGTGCAACCTCTGATGACTCTGTCATTATTATGCGCTCCGGCGCAACGTCCGAAATGAGCAGTGGTATAAGTTACGAGCAATCGCAATTGGTTGCCAATATGCCCGGTATAAAAAAAGAAAACGATACACCGCTAACTTCTGCAGAATTATTTGTAGTTGTTGATATCAGCAAAAAATCCACCAATAGTTCAGCAAACGTTTCTCTACGCGGCGTGCAAGGTGGGGCATTTAAAGTTCGCGACAATTTTAAGATTGTCGATGGTCGCAATTTTGAACCAGGAAAAAATGAATTAATTGTAGGTCGTGCTGCACAAAAACAATTTAATAATTTAGCCTTAGGCTCCAGCATTAAGTTTGGTCAAACAGTGTGGCAAGTTGTTGGCGTTTTTGAAGCGGGTGGCAGTCTTGCAGAGTCGGAATTGTGGTGCGATGCAAAAATTCTACAAGCGATTTATCGTCGTGGAAATAGTTTTCAGGCCATTCGTGCAAAATTGGAAAATACGAAAGCATTGGATACGTTGAAAGATGCCATTGCTGCTGATCCTAAATTAACCTTGGATGTACGCTTGGAAAGCGAATACCTCGCTGAACAATCAGCAGCCTTGAGCACCTTCATTAAAGTGATTGGCTACCCGTTGGCAATGATTATGGCGTTAGGTGCAATCTTCGGCGCAATTAATACCATGTACACATCTGTATCCACGCGCACGCGTGAAATTGCGACCTTGCGTGCATTGGGTTTTGGTGCATTTCCAGTTGCTGTATCAACGTTATTTGAATCTTTAGTGTTGGCTTTTATTGGCGGTGCAATTGGTTCTGTTATTGTCTATTTCTTATTTAATGGCTACACCGTATCAACATTAAATTTTTCAAGCTTCAGCCAAGTAGTATTTGATTTTGCGGTAACACCTGCACTCCTTAAGCAAGGCGTTATATTCGCAGCAGTCATAGGTTTCATCGGCGGATTATTTCCCGCTATTCGCGCCGCTCGCTTACCCGTTGCTACCGCGCTGCGCGATAGTAATTAAGTTGTGTCCATTCAAGCCGTCGTATGCAATGCATGCGACGGCTTTTTTATGTCCGTAAAACGCTATTAGCCTGCCGTTCGTGACCTTTTCATGTACACGCCGTAAACATGAGCCAATCCTCATGTCGAAAAAAGTCGATTTTTTCGACATGACATGCTGGACATGTACACGCAATCGACATATTGGATGACAATGGACCTACTGGTGGCATGCTTAATAGTTTGTTTTAATTGAGCGTGGTTTGCTTTCATTGCCTATCCTTTACCTCAGCTATTACATTCTGCGTCATAAAAATGATTATTATCGTTTGCTGCGGCAAGTGACGAATGAGCAGAATTGGCAAGACTGGGTGATCTATATGCTCACTGCAGTTAAAGAAACAGCGCAGTGGACAACACGAAAAATCAGCGCAGTACGTGAACTCAACGAGCACACCGCCAATTATATTCGCCAGCAATTGCCCAAAATATATAGCCGCGAACTAGTAGATAAAATTTTTGAACAACCCTATTGTCGTATTCAAACATTCGTAGATGCGAATATCGCCCAGCGCCAAACAGCATCGGGTTATTTAAAGAAGTTGGTTGAGATTGGAGTGTTAATAGAAATTCCAGCAGGTAAAGAGAAGTTATTTGTGCATCCTAAGTTGATGCAGTTGATGACTACGGATAATGATGGGTTTGTAATGTATTGAAGAAAGTTTACTACTTCTTCAAAGAAATAAAATTTAGGTAGGATTTAGTTTTTATGGTTTTTTAGCAAGCGGAATAAGTTTGAACTCCCTATCAGCTTGGCTATTCCATTGTGTGTAATCTCGTGTATTACCATAATCATCCAGTGCTAGTGGATAATTGTAGGGATGGCTGAGAATGGATAATCAATAAGATAGTCAGACTGTAATATAGTGAACGATTTAGAGGAGATAGTTGCAAAAATTGTAGCTAAAGAGTTCACATGTATAGCTAAACAATTTTTTAGAAATTTAAATAATGAATGGAATACTCTTTAGCTCAACACTTATCAATTTACGGAGAAACAATGGCTAAATTAAAACCAAGGGCTCGGATCATTCGTACTATCGGAGATCAGCTTATTAGTGGCCCAGAGGCGTCAATAATTGAATTGGTTAAAAACTCTTATGATGCTGATGCCGAATGGGTGAATATTAAAATATCTCCTCCTAATGAAAAGTATTTAAATGGGCTAGTAGAGGTTAAGGATAATGGTCACGGAATGACTTCATCAGAATTGGTTAACATGTGGTTTGAGCCCGCAACTGATGATAAGAAAATAAAGAAATTTAGTAGAAAAAAGAGACGTAAACTTTTAGGTGCAAAAGGAATTGGAAGATTCGCTTCTGCATGCTTGGGGCATGTGGCTGAGATTGACACCAAAGCTGAGGATTTGTCGAATGATTTTGAACACACAAAATTAAAAGTAAACTGGAGAGATTTTGAGTCAAACAAATATCTTGATGAGATAGATATCCCGCTTTTTTCTGAATATGGAATTTTTTCAGAGACGGGATTAACAATGAAAATAACTGATATAAAAATAAAATGGACTCGAAATGTAATCGAAAATATTGTTAGAGAGTTAAGAAGAATAACATCACCTAAAGATTATCAAAGCGACTTCAAGATATATCTAGATGTTTCTGATTTTGTAAGAAATGGTGAGGCTGACGAACCAAATAATTTCAATGGACAAGAAATATTGGAAAAGGAATACCTATCTGAACTTACTGACAATCAGGATATTTACATAAGTGATCCTACCTTAATAATTCCATACAAAATGCAAGATAAAGCAGATTATTCCTTGCAGGGAATTTTCAATGAAGATGGTGACTTTTCTGGAAGTTTTACAATAGATAGAGGTGATGGAGTACCTAAAATACTCGAAGTTAAATCACCTATTATAGAGAATGATGAAAAAAAATGTGGTTTGATAGAAATCGAACTGAAAATTTACGATTTAGAAAAAGAGTCTGTACAAGGGCTTTTTAAGAGAATGAATCTTGATTTTGATAAGTTCGGGTTGAAGCGAGCCAGAGATTTAATCAAAGAGTTTACTGGTATTGGAATTTATAGAGATGGTTTTAGAATAAGACCGTATGGAGAGGCGGATTATGATTGGCTAATTCTGGAAAAAAGAAGAGTGCAAGATCCCTCTAAAAAACTTGGGCACAGTCAGGTTTCTGGTCGTGTAATGATAGAGGGTGAAGAGCAGTCTCAATTGATAGAACGAAGTAGTAGAGAAGGTTTTGAACATAATGGGAGTTTTTCTAGATTAAAAAAACTAATCACTAATGTTCTGATTAGAATAGAGGAAAAAAGGCTGGAGTATCGACAAAATGCAGGGCTTAGCAGAAAGCCGACCGCTGATGTTGAGAAAATAAAAGGTGTTGCTAGATTAGATAAGTTGGTAAAAGCAGCATCGAGTTTACCGAAAGAATATAAAAAATTATTTATTGAAAAAATTGAACAACAGTCAATTGAATTAACAAAAGCTATAGAAGAAATAGAGGAATATCAAAAATTACTTGAGTCAAGATCAGCTCTTGGTTTGGTAGTTGCTCAAGTTATTCATGATGGTAGAAGATATTTGGAGCCAATGTCTGATGCTGCCAGTTCATTGATAGAGCAAAAAGATTTCTTACTAGAGCAAACAAAAAAAGGTGAGGTTGTAAGAAAGTTTTATCCACAACATGCGGAAACAATAAAAACTGGTGTAAAGGGGTTGAGCTCGCTTTTTAAAGCTTTAGATCCTGTTTCAGGTAGACGAAGAGGAAAACCAAATAATTTTAATCTTTTTTCTGTTGCCCAAAATGCGATTAATTTTATGGGTGATTCATTGATAGAGCATGGTATTGAAGTTGAAATTAATATTCATGAAGAGATTAATTTGTATGGCTATATTAGTGATCTACAAAGTTCATTATTGAATATAATTGATAACGCTATTCATTGGCTGTCATCCGATTCTTCTGTCGAAAGAAGAATAAAAATTGATGCGTTAAGCGATGTAAATGATGTAAAAATATTCTTATCTAATAATGGTCCAATTATTGAGGGTTCATTTAGAGCACGTTTGTTCAATGCTGGCTCTACTCTGAAATCCGAAGGCCATGGTCTAGGGCTTGTCATAGCTAGAGAGGCATGTAGAGCTAGTAAAGGTGAGTTGTTTTTCGATGAGATGTCTGATGAAACCACTTTTGTAATAGTTTTTCCTAAAGGAGAAAATAATAATGTTTGAGCTTAGACTCTTGGTTGTAGAAGATGAACAAAGTCAATTAAATACTTGGAATGAAAAAATTGAGCTGCACAATGCCGAAGCAGAGCTACATGGTTTTTTCATAACACAAACGCAAGTAAAAAGCTTAAATGATGCAAAAGTTACTTTAGAAAATAACGATTACGATGCTGCAGTAATTGATCTCAGATTGGATATAGAAAGAGGAAGGGGACCAAACGACCATGGCAATCAAGTATTAAAACTTGTATTGGAAAATGAGCTGGCAGTAATGGCAATATTTTCTGCGGAAGTAAATTTGGCTGATATCCCTCAAGAACATAGTGGCGTCATTAATGTTTTTAGAAAAGGTGGCGATGGCGGTGGCACCGCAAATCTTATGAGTTGGTTAATTTCTCAATCGCCGTTAATTAAAAATATTAAAGAGGTTCAAAGAGATATTAAAAGGGAAATGGCAAAGCTTTTTACGAAATCCATTTGGCCCAGATGGAATAACTGGACGTCTGGAGATTCTCAATCGTCCATTTTTTTAAAAAGTGCATTAACTCGGCACTTAACGGCATATATTTACGCTTCCTTTTTGGAGAAGTCTAACCAAAAAGTTCATCCTGAAGAATGGTATTTTGTTCCGCCAATAAGAACAGGAATTAAAACGGGAGACATCATAAAGAATGCTGATGGATCTTATGAAATTATAATTACACCTAGATGTGATTTGGCAAGGGAAGGAAAGAATGAAACCTATCAATTAGTGCAATGTAAAATCGTATCAACAAAATGGAAAGAACTTTGTGACAATTTTAAGAATAAAAGTGCAGACTTAACTGGCAATCAAAATGCACAGCGTACGGAATCTCTAGAAAAAAAAGTGAAATCTGCCGCGCAAGAAATCAGGAATTTTACTCAGCATAATAGCAATAGTAGTATTTATCATTTTTTGCCGGAATTAAAGCTTAATGATAATGAAACAATAGGACCATTTCTTGTTGAATTTGACAAATTACGCTCTATAAAACGGACGGACGAAGGTGTTCAAGATCAATTAAGCTCAGCAAGAATTGCAGCGATTGCTCCAGAATTTCTGCCGTCATTGGTTGAGCGTCTCGGTGCTTTTTTCAGCAGATTTGGAACGCCAGATTATTCACATCATGACTAAAGCAAAGAGTTTACTACGTCTGCAATGTGGTATGCCAATAAAGGAGGTACTGCATTGCCAACTTGTACATATTGCTGAGTGCGGTTTCCTTCGAAAAAATAATTGTCAGGAAAGGTTTGAATACGCGCAGCCTCACGAACAGTGAGGCTGCGACACTGCAGTGGATCATAATGAATAAAATAGTGGCCATCCTTCGAAATATGGCTCGTTATTGTTGTTGCATATTTCCCTTTCGCCTGCACGCGAAAACGATCCGCAAATTTACCGGATTCCCAATTTTTGTGGTTTGGAGCTAAAAACTCTGGGAATTCCTGAGCTTTTGGATTTGGGTTTTCGCGGTTAGCATTTTCTTCTGCAAATGCAGCACAAAACAGATAGCGCGCTAAATCTGTAACAATATGACCTCTGGTTTCGTAATTAAGTACACCTTTAATTTTGTCATCTTGATACCATTCTTTTAGTTCTTCTGGTGCATTCATGTCTGCAGTAACTTCAGACGCGTAAAATATTTTTCCGCGTTCTAAATCCTTCAGTTGATTAGCTTTCAAAGCTTTTATTCTTTTTGCTAACTTCGTATGCCCACTATCTTTTAGCTGGTTCGGCATAGCTTTTAGTATGTCGGAGGTTACGCTATTCCAGTTTTGGAGATTATCCTTCCCTTTTGATAACCCGCTTCTTAGCTGTGGAAGATCACCAATAACATCTTCAATGTTAACTTGTGCTTCAGGTTGAAGAACTGCTGGAATCGAAGTGTTGTCTTCTCTCACACCTAAAAGAATTACTCTGTGTCTAGCTTGCGGAATACCATATTGTTCCGCTTTGATTACAAAATCAGAAAGATTTTCATAATTTGGGTTTAATGGGTCATCAGCTGGCTTTACCAAAGAGTAAATTCTGTATTTGCTCTTACCTCGTTTGCCTAATGCTTTACCGGGATTTTTTAAGTCTTCGAGTATCTTTGGAAATATTTTTTCATCGTCAATTGAGGCGGACAAAATACCTTTTACATTTTCCATAACAAATACATCGGGCTCAACAATGTTAAGGATGTTGAGATATTCTTTGTAAAGAAAGTGGCGATGATCATTTTTCGCAACATAGTCAGTTTTCCCCATGTTGCGCGCACGGCCAACTAATGAATATGCTTGGCAAGGTGGGCCGCCAATAACAATTTTTTTTCCTTCGTATCCTTTTAGTCGTTTCTTAATTTCGCGTTCTATGTACTCATTGTCTGTGCCTAGCGTTCTAGGTATTTCCAATGTTTCTTCAATTGCTGCTTTTGCTTCATCAGGGTATGCGGCAAATAATGCCTCACGTTTCATATCACCACGAACATATTGATAATATTCGTCAGGAATATTTTCTTTTGGAAATTTTCTAAAAAAAGCTCGAAGCTGCAAAGTTTTATGCGCGCTACCTTCTGCTTCTACAGATGCAACAATTGAAAAAGGGTGGTTACCTTCTTCGTCTTTAAATGCTGAGAATCCTTCACCTAATCCACCTGGACCAGAGAAAAGATCAATAATTTTTATATCCGCCATTAGCGCGCCTAAGGTAACTCTGAATTAATCAGGAAGAATTTCTTTTATGGATTTTTTGAGTGCGCTTGCAATTTGCAGTAGCATCAAATAAGAAGGGTTGGCTATTCCTCGTTCCAAGCGAGAAATAAACGAGCGATCAACATTCGCGATAAGCGCTAATTGCTCTTGCGACAAATTGTTCGCGATGCGAACCTCTTTAATTTTGGCCGCTAGCGCTTTAAGTTGTGAGTTATTCATATGTTTTTCCATGACGCGAACCATGATTAATTGAGGATTAAATGTCCACGGCATATAATCCTCAAATATATTTGTGTATATTATGTATTTTCAAATTAACGGCTGAAGGGTTTGCTATGGTTGATGTAGTAAGTGCACCAAAGCGTTCGCTGATGATGTCTGGTATCAAAGGCAAAGATACCCGCTCAGAGCTACTCATTCGGAGTGGTTTGCATAAGCTCGGCTTTCGCTATCAGCTGCACAGAAAAGATCTACCCGGAAAACCCGATTTAGTTTTTCCAAAACACTGTGCAGTGATTTTTGTTAATGGATGTTTCTGGCACGCTCATCACTGTCATTTATTTAAATGGCCTTCGAGTCGGACCGAGTTCTGGCGAGAAAAGATTGGCGGCAATGTGTCACGAGATGAAAAAAATATTTCCGCTTCTATTAAAAACGGTTGGAAAGTTTTAGTAATTTGGGAATGTGCTTTGAAGGGAAAAACGAAGCGAAATATCAATGAAGTTATTCATACTGCCGCAAACTGGTTATTGTACGATTCTCAAAGCGCCGAGATTGAAGGTTATTCATCAATAGAATAATGAATTTTTTTAATATCGACGCTTCGATTTGTTGTGCTATTAATTTTGCCTTGATTTAAATTTTCTAAACAAAATTCCTCTAAGCAATTTAGTAATTGCGACGATCCAGTGCGCGGTTTTGGTCGTCATAGTAGCGGTTCATTTGATCGCGTTCGCGATTGATTCGGTCGCGTTTTCGATTTAATGCGTCGCGTTGGCGATTGGCTTCGTCGGCAACGGCTTGGTGATCGTAACGTTGCGCGCTTTGCCAGCGGTCAATTTCGCGATTTTCTTCGTCTACGTCGCGCATCCTTGCATCGAATTCGCGATGAGAAGCTTCGCGTTCGCGGTTAATAGCCTCGCGGTCATCATTAATTTGATTTTGATCATATTGGTTGTGACGATTATTGTCTGACCATTGTCTATCATTATGTCTGCGGTCAGATGAGTAGGCGGGTTCAACAATCATGGCAAATCCCAAGATTACTAAACTACATGTTATTAATGGCAATTGTTTTTTCATCATTATTCTCCTAATCAGTTTTTTGCAGGCTAGGAGAATATTGCTGAATAAAAACTGAAAATTTCTTCGTATACGATTATTAGTTGCGATATGTGATTTGATTGACGTAATTGCGGGAGTTATTTTTATGAATCAGATCGAGTTTAATAAGAATTTACAGAAGTAGAAAACTCTTACTTTTTATCTTTATCTCTCTTTTCTTGTTGCTTGATTCCGCGTAAATGTTTTTCGCGTGTTTCCGGATCGTTAATATCTATATCGTCGGTTTGATCGCCGCCTTCCATTCTTTCTTTCGGGCCGTTGCCGCGTTTATTAGCTTGGTCATAATCTGTTTCATTTGTTGATGTCATTTTTGTTTCCTCGTTGCTGTGAAAAGATAATATTTCTTCTAACACAATATGTAGGTTATACAGCTAACATACAAACTTTTTTTTTTGAGACTTTGCGTTAGTTTTTGAGGCATCGTTTAAAAATTAGGTGTTTTTAGGGGGGAATATGGCAATTGAGATTGAGCGTAAATTTTTGGTTACTAATGATCAGTGGCGAGATGCGCCTGCAGTGTATTTTTGCCAAGGTTATTTGAACCGCAGTAAGGAGCGCACTGTAAGAATACGGGTTGCAGGTGAACGCGGTTTTCTTACTATAAAGGGTGCGAACAAAGGCGCCAGCCGAACCGAGTTTGAATATGAAATTCCACTGGCGGACGCTAAACAATTGCTTACTTTATGCGATGGTCCGTTAATTGAAAAATACCGACGCAATATCATTCACGACAAGATGTTATGGGAGGTGGACGAATTCCTTGGAGAAAATTTGGGTTTAGTCGTCGCAGAAATTGAACTCGAATCAGAAGATCAATCGTTTTCTAAACCGGATTGGTTGGGAGAGGAGGTTACAGAAGATGCGCGTTACTACAATTCGAATTTATCCAGCCTTCCCTATAACTTATGGGTTAAGTAATTTATTAGTATAGTTTTTGGCTATCCTTTGTATGGATTTAATTGTTTTTGCCTTTGTTGTGGCTCCACCTACTATTAGCTCAACGAAGTAAGTAAATTATTAAATTTTTACGAGGGGATTGATCATGGCCAAAACAGCGAGCTTTGCAGTTTTACATTTTGGTGTAGCGTTTTCGGTGGGTTATGCCTTGACGGGTAGCGCCTTGGTGGGAGGAACTATTGCCTTGGTTGAGCCTGCAATAAATACCGTGGTGTTTTTCTTTCATGAAAAAGCGTGGGGAAAAATTGAAGCGCATAAATCAGATTTGGAATCGGTTTTTGCAAATCAAGTTTAAAGCCTTTGTTTATGACGCAGCCTAACGTTTTGCGCATGACAATGACAATCTGCATTAGCAATTAAAAAAGATAAAACTTGCTAGCAGAAGTGACTATTCAGTAACTTCTGCTTCCAATTTTTTATTGCGGCGATTTTCAATAAGCAGGCCGATGTGTACGCCAATTTCAAACAGCAGCCACATGGGAATAGCGAGCAAAAATTGTGACGTTACATCAGGCGGTGTAAGCACCATACCAACTACGAAACAACCTAAAATTACGTAAGGGCGCTTTTTTATAAGCGCTCTCGCAGACATAACTTCTGCAGAAATCAGCAACACTGTTGCGACTGGTATTTCAAAAATAAAACCAAACGCGAAAAACATGTGCAATACAAAATCCAGATACTTAGTAATATCTGTCATGGCAGTTACGCCGACTAAACCGGATTGCGTAGTGATTTTAAATATCAGTGGAAAAATTAAAAAATACGCGAAGGCCATGCCGGTATAAAACAGCGCTACGCTCGAAAAAAGAATCGGTAATGCAATACGTTTTTCATGCCGATACAATCCAGGTGCTACAAACGACCAGATTTGATAAAGAATAAAAGGAATTGCACCAATCAATGCGACAAAAAAAGTCAGGCGCATTGGTGTTAATAATGGTGAGGTAATATCGGTTGCTATCATGCTGCTATTAGCAGGTAATAGTTTCATGAGCGGTGCAGAAACAATTTGATAAATGTCGTTGGAAAAAAATCCGTAAAGCACAAGAAATATAGCGCCTACTACTCCAACGGTCCATAAGAGCCGTGTGCGCAATTCAATCAGGTGATGTACTAGAGGTAATTCTTTATCGTTCTCGGCCGAGGTCATAGAGCTGCTTTTTTATCCAGAGAAGTCTGGTTATCTAAAGGTGGATTGTTGTCCGCGAGTGTTGTCACCTTGGCAGATTCTTTTATTGGCTCAGCTGTAGATTCTATTACACTTGCAGCTGTAGTTTCAGTAGGTTGAGCATTTCCGATCGTATTTTCCGCAGTAGCAGGTGCTGGTAGTTCTGCAGTTGGTTCGATAGGTTTTTCGTCCATGTGCGAATGATAGGGTAAATCTGGTTCGCTCTTATATTCGTGTTCTATAGCGTTAATCGATTGTTGCG
>Ga0247739_10000471_pt1 | contig 14487 bp, 18 predicted proteins | sample UWRJL058202B2_FD_180943 | JGI IMG/M metagenome (GOLD analysis project Ga0247739, IMG submission 180943) | Plant litter microbial communities from Arlington Agricultural Research Station in Wisconsin, United States - UWRJ-L058-202B-2 | ecosystem: Environmental > Terrestrial > Plant litter >...
ACGAGCTGCCCTCCCGCATCGCCGCTCTCGGCTGGAACGGCCACGGCGAGGTGTGCGTACTCGTGGGCACCGCGCCGAAGGTGCTCGACGTCGACCAGCTGCGCCGCACCGCGCGCCACCTGAGCGCCGACGTGCTCATCGGCGTGCAGGGCAGCCGCCTGGTGCTCGTGATCGGCCGCGCGAGCCCGCGCACCGACGACGCCGAGGCGCCCGAACCGATGCCCTTCCTGACAATCGCCGAGCAGCTGGAACCCGGCTTCGGCCCCGGCCACCTGGTGCTGGGCCACGAGGTGCCGACGCTTGTCGATGCCGCTCGCAGCGCCAAGGCTGCCCTCGCTGGATTCGCGGTCGCCCACGCCTGGCGCAACGCACCGCGCCCGACCCTGGCGGACGATCTGCTGCCCGAGCGCGCGTTCGCCGGTGACCCGCTCGCTCGTTCGACCCTCATCAACAAGATCTACAAGCCGCTGCAGGCGCACTCCACCGACCTCCTCGCGACCCTGTGGTGCTACCTCGACAACGGTCGGTCGCTCGAGGCGACCGCACGCGAGCTGTTCGTGCATCCCAATACTGTGCGCTACCGCCTCAAGCGGGTCAGCGACGTCATCGGGTGGGACGCCACCGGCGCCCGCGAGGCCCTCATCCTGCAGGCCGCCCTCGTGGTCGGATCGATCGCCGACCCCGAGCAGGCCAAGCGGCGTTGAACGCATCGCACAACGAATCGGCGGGTTCTTGGGATGTTGCCCCCTGCGCCGACGCCTGCGAGTTGGCACACTAGACAGGTGATTGTCATCGTTGCGCCCGGCCAAGGCTCGCAGACCCCCGGTTTCCTCGCCCCCTGGCTCGAATTGCCCGGTGCATCCGAACACCTGCAGGCGATCTCCGACGGCGTCGGCATCGACCTCGCCGCACACGGCACGACGAGTGACTCAGACACCATCCGCGATACCCGGGTCGCACAGCCGCTCATCGTCGCGGCCGGTCTGCTGACGCTCGCGGCGCTGTTCGAGGGCGGCCGCCGAGACAAGGTCGGCGGCATTGCGGGTCACTCGGTGGGCGAGGTCACGGCCGCCGCGGGTGCGGGCATCCTGTCTGAAACCGACGCGGTCAGCTTCGTTCGCGAGCGCGGCCGCGCCATGGCCGACGCCGCGGCCCTCGAGCCCACCGGCATGTCGGCCGTCATCGGGGGCGACGAGACCGCGCTGCTCGAGCGCCTCGCCGAGCTCGGCCTGCAGGCCGCCAACTTCAACGGCGGCGGACAGATCGTGGTCGCCGGCGCGCTCCCGGCTTTGGACGCCCTGGCGGAGAACCCGGTCGCGGGCACGCGGGTCATCCCGCTCCAGGTCGCCGGCGCGTTCCACACCCGCTACATGCAGCCCGCCGTCGCCGGCCTCGAATTCTTCGCGGCGGGCCTCGAGAAGCACGACCCGACGCTGCCGATCTGGACGAACCGCGACGGCGCACAGATCAAGAGCGGCGACCATTTCGTCGAACTGATGGTCGGGCAGGTGTCATCGCCCGTGCGCTGGGACCTGACCATGGCATCCCTCGCCGCGGCAGGGGTTACCGGTATCGTCGAACTCGCGCCCGCCGGGGCGCTCGTGGGGCTCGCCAAACGCGGGCTGAAAGGGGTTCCGAGCGTTGCGGTCAAGACGCCGGATGACCTCGCCGCGGCGTACGCCCTGATCGATGGGACAGCATGACCCCCCCAGTACTCAAGCAGTCGCACGGCGTCGAGTTCACGCGCATCTACAGCTACGGCGCCGCGCGCGGCGACCTGATCGTGCCCAACGATGACCTCGTCGGCCCGATCAACTCCAGCGACGAGTGGATCCAGCAGCGCACCGGCATCATCACCCGCACCCGGGCATCCGCCGGCATCCTCGCGGTTGACCTGGCGACGGATGCCGCAACCGAGGCCATCGCGAAGTCGGGCGTGCCCGCCTCCCAGATCGACCTCGTGATCGTCGCCACCATCGGCAACGTGCAGCAGACACCCTCGATGTCGGCCGTGGTGGCCGATCGCGTCGGCGCCAACCCGGCCGCGGCGTATGACTCGAATGCCGCCTGCGCGGGCTTCAGCTACGGGGTCACCCAGGCCGACGCGCTGATCCGCTCGGGAGCGGCGCACTACGCGCTGGTCATCGGCGCCGAGAAGCTGTCAGACATCGTGGACCCGACCGATCGTTCGATCTCGTTCCTGCTGGGCGACGGCGCCGGCGCCGTCGTGATCGGCCCGAGCGACTCCCCGGGCATCGCCGCGGCGGTGTGGGGATCCGACGGCTCGAAAGCCGACGCCGTGGGCATGGACCACACGCTCGTCGAGTACCGCGACGGAACCGCCGCGTGGCCCACGCTCCGTCAGGACGGACAGACCGTGTTCCGTTGGGCGGTCTGGGAGATGGCCAAGGTCGCCAAGCAGGCGCTCGAGGTTGCCGGCGTGACGGTCGACGATCTCGCCGCGTTTGTGCCGCACCAGGCCAACATGCGCATCATCGACGAGCTCGCGAAGCAACTGAAGATGCCCTCCACGGTGATCATCGGTCGCGACATCGCAACGACGGGCAACACGAGCGCAGCGTCCATCCCGCTGGCCACCCACCGCCTGCTGGACGAGCATCCCGAGCTGAGCGGCGGGCTGTGCCTGCAGATCGGCTTCGGAGCGGGGCTGGTATTCGGCGCGCAGGTGATCGTACTGCCCTGAAAACGTCGGGGCCCTAAACTGGCTACCGGTCAAATCACATCCACAAGGAGAAAAACAATGGCATTGTCCACCGAAGAAGTCCTGGCCGGCCTGGCCGAACTGATCAACGACGAAACCGGCATTGCGACGGATTCCGTCGAGCTGGACAAGTCGTTCACCGACGACCTCGACATTGACTCGATCTCGATGATGACCATCGTGGTCAACGCAGAAGAGAAGTTCGACGTGAAGATCCCGGACGAAGAGGTCAAGAACCTCAAGACCGTGGGCGACGCGGTCAGCTTCATCACCGCAGCACAGGGCTAGTAGCAGTGTCGCGAGCCGACCCGGGCCTCCCGGGTCGGCCCGCAACAAGAACGTGTGCTCCAACAGGAACGTGAAATGACACCCAAGAAGATCGTTGTGACCGGCATCGGTGCCACCTCCCCCCTCGGCGGAACGGCAACCGACTCATGGAACGCCCTACTCGCCGGCGAGTCAGGAATCCGTTCCCTGGAGCAGGAGTGGGTGCAGACCTACGACCTGCCTGTGACTTTCGCCGGACAGGCCAAGGTGCGCCCCGAGGAGGTTCTCGAGCGCGTCGAGTACAAGCGTCTCGACCCCTCGAGCCAGTTCGCGCTGATCTCAGCGCGCGAGGCCTGGGCTGACGCGGGTTCTCCCGACGTCGACCCCGAGCGTGTCGGCGTGGACTACTCCACCGGCATCGGTGGGCTCTGGACCCTCCTCGACGCCTGGGACACCCTGCGTGAGAAGGGCCCCCGCCGGGTGCTGCCGATGACGATACCGATGCTCATGCCCAACGCAGCTGCTGCCGCGATCAGCATGTCCATTCCGTCGCGTGCCTACGCGCGGACGGATGTCTCGGCCTGCGCCTCCAGCACCGAGGCGCTCTCCAATGCCTACGATCACCTGCAGGCGGGGCTTGCGGACGTCGTCATCGCCGGAGGTACCGAGGCGGTCGTGCATCCATTGCCCATCGCCGCCTTCGCGGCCATGCAGGCACTGTCCAAGCGCAACGACGACCCCGCAACGGCCTCTCGTCCCTACGACTCGACCCGCGACGGCTTTGTGCTCGGCGAGGGCGCCGGCACGCTGGTGCTGGAGACCGAGGAGCACGCCCTTGCCCGCGGGGCCCGCATCTACGCCGAGCTTGCCGGTGGGGCCGTGACCAGCGATTCGTTCCACATCACCGCGCCCGATCCCGAGGGTTCCGCTGCAGCACGCGCGATGCTCGCCGCGCTCGCGCAGGCCGGTGCGACACCTCAGGACGTCGCGCACGTCAACGCCCACGCCACCAGCACCCCGGTCGGCGACATCGCGGAGTACAACGCCATGCTGCGTGTCTTCGGCGACCACCTGCCGAACATCGCAGTATCGGCGACGAAGGCCGCAACGGGTCACCTCCTGGGTGGCACCGGCGCGCTCGAGGCGATCTTCACCGTGCTGGCGCTCTTCAACCGCACTGCGCCGCCGACCATCAACCTCACTTCGCAGGACCCGGCGATTCCGCTCGACGTCGTGACATCACCCCGTCCGCTGGGTGACGGGCCGCTGCTCGCGATCAGCAACTCGTTCGGGTTCGGTGGCCACAACGCGGTTGCGGCGTTCCGTACCTACTAGGCAGCGTGCGATCGCACCGGGCGGCAGCCGTCGTGCACGGTGCACTCATCGTCGAAGATGCGCAACTCGTCTTCGGTGACCAGTCGCTCGAGCTGCTGCATGTCGATCAGCGGCGGAGCGAGTTCGTCGAGTAGTTCATCCAGTTCGCTGTGCAGAATTGCCATGATGCTCCCCTATCCCACCTTGTGAAGCCACACGACGGCCGAGTCCTGGCTCGCGTGACGGAATGCCTCGAGTTCGTCGTCCCACGCCTGCCCGAGCGCGAGCCGCAATTCGCGGTGCAACTCGGTGGCGCTTGCGCCCGCGACATCCATCGCGTACCGCAGTCGATCCTCCGGGATGACCATGTTGCCGACCGTGTCGGTCTGCGCGAAGAAGATGCCGAGGTCTGGAGTGTGCATCCAGCGCCCGCCGTCGGTGCCGAGACCGGCATCCTCGGTGACCTCGTAGCGCAGGTGCTCCCACCCACGTAGCGCTGAGGCGAGAGCCGCCCCGGTGCCTCGCGGGCCTTCCCAGTAGAACTCCGTGCGCTGCGAACCTTTCAAGACCGGCTGCGGGTCCCAAGCGAAGTTGACGGCGCGCTCGAGGGCGCGACCAGCCGCCCACTCGATATGCGGGCAGAGCGCGCGAGGTGCGGAGTGCACGAATAGCACTCCGCGAGCCACGTTGTTGGTAACACTGTGTGCAGTCACGATTACTCCGTTCCGTTGGATGCGACTTCCCCATCGACCCATGGAACGAGAACGTGACTAAATGTGCGGACTAGCCGCTGGGGCCATTATGACCGATGTATCAGGGAAATGACAAGAAGGTAGTTACAGCCGTGTCGACTATTTCGCGGAGCCGTAATCGTCGACGATCGCGATGGTCAGCGGGAACGTGACGGGCAACTCGCCGAACAGCAGGCGGCCCGCCTCCGCGGCGGCCTCGGTCACCTCGGCGGCGACCCGCTCGGCCAGCGCCGCCGGCGTGTGCACGACGATCTCGTCGTGGAGGAAGAACACCAGGTGCGGGGCATCCGTCAGCCACAACTCCGGGTCGAGCGCGGTCAGCCGGCGGCGGATGCTCGCCATCCAGCACAGCGCCCACTCGGCCGCCGTGCCCTGCACGATGAAGTTGCGGGTGAAGCGCCCCCAGCTGCGGCCACGCTCCCTGGCCCGGGTGAGTTCCGACTCCGACGCCGACTCGTCGTAACCCGCTGCCCGACCGGGAGGGGAGCTTCGGCCGAGGCGCGTGGTCACGACCTCGCCGCGTTCTCCGGCGCGGGCGGCATCTTCCACCATGCCGATCGCCCGCGGGTACGCCCGCGCGAGGCTCGGCATGAGACGTCCGCTCTCCCCCGTCGTCGCGCCGTACATCGCCCCGAGCATGGCGACCTTCGCCTGCTCCCGGGTGCGCACCGCCCCGCTCGCGACGATGCCGGCGTAGAGGTCGCCGGCCGCCCCGGCCTCGACCATGCCCCGATCTCCGGCCATCGCGGCGAGAATGCGCGGCTCGAGCTGCGCCGCGTCGGCAACCACGAGCTTCCACCCCTCATCGGCGATCACGGCGCCCCGGATCTGCCTCGGCAGTTGCAGCGCTCCCCCGCCGCTGGTCGCCCAGCGGCCGGTGACCACCCCGCCGGGCACGTAGTCGGGGCGGAACCTGCCGCCCTGAACCCAGGTGTCGAGCCAATGCCAGCCGTTGGCCGACAGCAGCCGGGCCAACTTCTTGTACTCGAGCAGGGGCGGGATCGCGGGATGCTTGAGCCGCTTCAATTCCCACGACCGGGTCGAGGTCACCTGCAGGCCGACGTTGCCGAGGGCCTTCAACAAATCTGCAGGAGAATCGGGGTTCAACTCGGGCGCTTCGAGCAGAACGCGCAGTTCGTCGAGTTTCTCCTGCAATTTGGGAGGCCGAGCGCCATCGACGGGAGGCCGCGCGCCGAGGATGCCCGTGAGGATCGCGTCGTGGGCGTCCGCGCGCCACGGCAGCCCGGCGAATCGCATCTCCGCCGCGATCAGGGCGCCGGCGGACTCCGCGGCGAGGAGTCGCCCGAGACGACCGGGTTCGGCGGAGGCCGAGACGGCGGCCCGCTGCAGCGTGAGCTCGGCGAGGGGGTCGGGTTCGGCCTCCGGTTCGCGCGCCTCGTCGAGCTCGAACAGGGCGTCATCCCGATCCGCGGAGAGCGTCGCTGGCGCGACGTCCCACGGGCCCGGGGCCGCGGTCGCCAACGCCGAGCTCGCAGTCAGCGCCGAGAATCGGATGATCGTGTGGCACAGCCGCAGGTCGAAACAGCGCTCGACCCGCACCCCCGCCGCCAGCAACTCGGGGTACCACCGGGAGGTGTCATCCCACACCCAGCGCGGGTGCGCTCGCTCCTCAGCGCGGACGAACCCCACGACGTCGTCCACGTACTCGATGCCGAGCGCCCCGCCCTGGTCGCTGACGCGCGCCGCCATGACCCGGGCGCCGACGCGGGCGAGGACGATGAGCACACGTCCATCCTGCCGCGCTCCCGCGACATGCCGCGACAGGCGGAACTAACGCCCCTCGAGCGCCTCGCCGAGATACGGGGCAAGCGATCGCGAGAAGGAACCGGAGAGGTGATGGTCGTCGAAGTAGACGACGACACCGCCGATCAGCGCGTGGCACCGGTCGGTGCACACGTACGGCGTCAGCGACAGGTACTCGACTCCCGGTATTGCCCGGGCCACCGCCGCCTCGAGATTGTCGTCCTCCAGTCCGTCGCCGACGGGAGTCGCACAGGGATCATTGTCTGCACGGTGCAGGTAAACGCATTCCGGCGCGGGTGTAGGGCGGGTGCCGGGGGTGTCGCCGACTACGAGGACTCGCTTGCCGGCGTCGAGCAGCGCCTGGAACGTCTCGCCGACCCGCGTCTCCAAGGTTCTCACGTCGCTGGTCGAAGGCTCAGGTGCGGCCAGATAGTGCAGGGCGTTGGCGTGCGAACCGAACACCACGAGACCGATATCCGCCCGGCGCGCCAGTTCGTCGAGCACATTCTCCGTCCAGGCAGCGCAGTCGGCGCCGTCCGGGCCCCCGAGATCCAACGGCGAGACCCCGAGACAATCGGTCTTGCGCATCAGCAGCACCCGCCACCCGTGATCCTGGGCGTACGCATCGATGCCCGGGATGAGCGCTGCCGCGTGCGAATTGCCGACGACCGCGACCGTGCGGTCATACCCCTCGGTCATCCCGAACTCGCAGGTCTTCACCGCCGTGCCGTAGGCGTTGCAATGCTGCCAGAGCACCCCGCGGTCCTGGGCAGCGTAGGCGGTGTCAACGTCGGGCGACATAGCGAACGGGTCGTCGCAACGCTCGGCGAGTGCCGCCGCCCCGAAGCACGGGTCGGTCTGGGAGTGTTCCATCGCCGTTCGCGCGGAGGCCATGGTGCCGCCCTGCACCACACCCCAGGTGGCACTCGACAGCACGACGATCGAGGCGATCACCGCCACCGCCATCGTGTACGTGCGGCGGGTGCCTCGGGCAGCGCGCGCGGGGTCCTCCACGAACCGCTTCGTCAGGGCGGCCAGCCCGAGGGTCAGCACGACGACAGCAACGGGCCACCACTCCCCCGCCACGGGAAGGTAGGCGCCGACGACGACGAGCGGCCAGTGCCAGAGGTATATCGAGTAAGACAGGTCGCCGATCCGCTGGACTCCCCGCAGCCGAACCGCGCGCCCGAGGAGCGACGCCGCGTCGTCGGTGCCGCCGGCGATCACCAGGGCCGCGCCGATGACCGGGAGCGACGCCGCCGCACCCGGGAACGGAGTGCCCGATGTGTACAGGATGGCGCTGGCGAGGATCATCCCGAAGCCGCTCCACGCCGTGACGCGGGTAAGCCCAGCTCGACGGCGCAGTGCCTCCAGCAGCCCCGGGCTGAGCGCCAGAACGCCGCCGACGGCGAATTCCCACGCGCGGGTGGCGGTGTTGAAGTAGCCGGATGCAACGTCCGCCTGCACCACGGAGAACGCGAACGAAGCCCCGGCGATCACGACGAGCATCCATCGCAGGGCCACTCGTCGGGCGCGGAACAGGGTCACCACCGCAAGCAGCAGCACGGGCCAGACCAGGTAGAACTGCTCCTCGACCGAGAGCGACCAGAAATGCTGCACCAGGGTGGGGGTGCCCTCGGCGGCGAGGTAGTCCACCGACCCGGCGGCGAGCACCCAGTTCTGCACCCAGAGAGCGCTCGCCCCCACCTCGATGACGGTCTGCTGCCAGAGCGACCGCGGCACGACCAGCAGCATGAGCACGACGCTCGACACGAGCACGACCGCGGCAGCCGGAAGCAACCTCCGCAGGCGACGCGACCAGAATTCCGCGAGGGAGACCCCGCCGGTCCTGTCCACTTCCGACCACAGGTGGCCGGTGATCAGGTACCCCGAGATCACGAAGAACACGTCAACCCCGACGTAGCCGCCCGCGAGCAGACCGGGCCACAGGTGGAACACGACCACGAGAATCACCGCGACTGCACGCAGCGCCTGGATCTCTGGCCTGAACCCCATGCGACGAGACTAAACGCGGCGAGTGAACGCCGCGTGTCTCAGTTCTCGACTACCTCAGACCTCGTGGAGCAGGGAGCCGTCCTTCTTCAGCACGTTCTTCTCGCCGGCCTCGATGGGCACCGTGAACCGGTTCTGCCGCGGCGGCATCGGGCAGTTGAAGTTGTAGCTGAAGGCGCACGGGGGAAGAACGGCGAGGTTGAAGTCGAGGGTGATTGTGCCATCGGGGTTGGGCGCGACGAACAGGAATCGGCCGACGCTGTAGGTGTCGATGCCGCTGGTGGCGTCTGCGTAGACGAGCTGCAGGGCCCGGCCGGACTTGAAGGCCGCCAGGTTGTAGCTCACGCCGTCTTTCTCGAAGATGATCTCACCCGGGATGACCTGGTCCTTGGTCTTTCCGTTGTCTTTGAGGTGCTCGAAACCCATGGTCGTGCCCTCTGGGTTCTCGGTGAACTTCGCGGTGATGACCCAGTCGGGGTTGTAGGGGTAGGCATCGATGGAGCCGAACTCCTGGATGCCCTCTGACTGGGCATCCCACACCCGCAGCGCATAGCTGCCCTCGTCGCCGGCGATCACGAACCCGGTCACGGTGTCGCTGAACGCGATCTCACTCGGGTTCGGGTCATCCTTGCCCCGCACCAGCACGCTGCCGTCGACGAGCGCGCCGTCGACCACGATGTTGTCTGCCGCGGTGGCGGTCACCGTCAGCCCGCCAACCGCTGGCGCCCAGGTGCCGGGCACGCCCCAGATGGTCTGCTCGGAATCGACCCACTGGGTGTTCACGAGGGCGAGGCTCCCCTTGGGCTGCACCACCGATTCCTCCCGGCGTGACCGGAAGGTCGCGAGGCGGTCGGCGGCGGTGGGTGCTGCGGTGTCGGTCATGGTTCCATCCTTATTGACGTCACCGATAGAACCCGTGTCGACACGGAGTTATTTCCCTCGTGCTGGCCGGCTCGTTAGACGACGGCTGCGGTGCTCGCCCCGACGGGCTCGTTCTCGCTCGGCTCTTCGAGCATCACGAGGCCGGTGCCTCCGCTGGCCGCGAGCGAGAGTTCTTCGAGCCAGCGACGGTTGAGGGTCGGAGCCTTGCTGCCCTCGAATTCGAAATGGAGTGCGAGTTGCGGCGACAACCAGACGGTCGAGCGACCGTGGCCCTCCGCGCGTGACTTCACCCAGGAGAACGCGAACGATTCGCCGCGTCGCAGCTTGTTCACGATGACTACTTTGAGGTGCGCCAGCGCACGATCGTCAACAGGGATCGCAAAGCGGGAGTCCCCGTAATACAGTGTGCCCACGTCGCCCCTTTCCAAGGTCGTCGACATACGGTACCAAAGGCTGGGAGGCTCTCCCGCATTGGGATGAGGGCTTGCCAGCTAACGAAAAGAGCGCTAACCGCTAGTAGTCCTCGTAGGTCTTCAGATTCTCGCAGGGCGGGCACGGCTCAATTGGCGCCGGGTGCTCGATCAGGTCGACCTTGTGCTGGATCTCGGCGATGAATGCGGCGTCGTCCTGACCCTCCAGTTCACCGCCTGCCTCCTCGATGACGAGCTGGCTTGCGGGCCCGATCAGCATCTCGACTCGACCGGTCTCCAGCACGGTCGAGCCGCCAGCACTGTGGAAGTCTCCGCTGAGAATCGGGATCACGACGGAGTCGGCGGAGTGCGCTTTGGCCAGGGCCGTCGCGTACCGCACAACGGAGCGGGCCAGGTCGTCGCCCATGACGAGCGAGCCGCTGGAGTAGAGGATCCGTTTCATGCACTCCACCTTCCGCGTGCCGAGGGAGCATCCACAAGGGGTAGACACGCACCTAGCCAAAATCGGCAGAGCACGGTATGGGACGAGGGAGCCTCGGGGCGGGGTATCCTAAGGTCTCAATACTCTCTTGACCTCGGAGCCCCCATGGGAACTTTGTACTACGCTGACGCCACCCGAGTGGCGATTCCCATCGAGGACCGCGCGCTTGCCCACATCAAGTTCGTGATGGTTGCGAAGCTTCGCCGTAATGAGCCGTTCACGTTCTCGTGGGACAAGCCCGAGAGCGAAGGCGGTGGGCGGTCGAGCATCTGGATCTCCGCCCAGATCCCCCTCGAGTTCGAGTTCGACGAGCCGACCCCCGTCGAGCTGAACCGCGCCTGGATCGAGCAACTCTCCCAGTCGGCTTCGACCGTCAGCGGCCTCGCGCCGATTCCCGAGCCCGTCAAGGTCTGACAAACAGCGCAAGCCAGGCGAACACGCTCGGAGCTGCCACGCCGAGAATCGTTGCGACTCGCTGGAGTGCGTCGCTCGGGCGCGTTCTCAAGAGCCGGATGACCGTCCAGATGCCGATCATGAGCGCGAGCATCCCGAGCGTGATGATCCGGACGATCGGCGTCGGGCCCTCGCCGATCACTCCGGACCCGATCTGGGCGAAAGCGATGACGCCCCACGGCACGATGCCGACCGCTGCGCCGAACGAATAGCTGAGCCGGCCGCCATCGTGGTCGTGCAGCACGAGGAACAGCGTGGCGCCTGCCGAGATCGCGTACAGCGGCACGAGCGAGGTGACCTCGGTGATGCCGTTCAGCTGGGCTATCAGGAACACGGTGATGCCCGACACTTGCGAGAGTTCGACGAAGCGCGTGTCGCGCGGGATGAATCGCAGGATGCCGCAGAACACCAGGACCACGACGGCGGCTGCTCCGACATTCACCGCCGCGAGCGTCTCGTCGATGAATGTGACCGGCACGGCAGGGCTGCCGCCGGTCAGCGCGAGGATGAGCGCGATCACCGCAGCCTGGACGAGCAGGATGACCCCGGCGACCGGGTGTGGCGAGGAGGTGCTCATAGCCCCACTGTCGCACGACGAGCCGACTTACATGAGTTCACGGACCTCCTGCGCGCAACGGCATGCGGCCGCGATCTTGCGAGCCCAGTCCTCGGCCGCCGCCCGGTCGGGCAGGTCGAGCACCGTCAGGCCGCCCGTGATTCGCGAACCCGGATGCGTCTCGGTGCGCACCGTGCCGTCACCAGACACGAGCACCGGCTCGACGCTCTCGTCAACGCCGCCGCCGAAAACCCATACGCCGGCGTCCATCGCCTCCTGCGATACCGCATTCGAATCCGTTACCGCTCGGGCAAACTCCTCTTCGGAGAGAACCATGGCTTCTGCTGGGAATGAGATCAGGTAGTAGGTCATGTACACAACGTACACATCCGCGTTCCGCTCGGCGAGGCCCAGCTCAGTCGATGTCGTGGGCAGCGATATCATCCCGCGCGTTAGCGAATCCCTCCGTGGCCGCAAGAAAGTATCGCTTGAGCACCTCGAGCTCCCGACCCCCGAGACTCGCGAACGCCGGGGCGACATGACCTCGAACCGCGCCGAGTGCGGCGGCCAGAGCCGGTGGCGTGGCGGACCCCACTCGGATGACCGCGCGCCGGCGGTCGGTGGGATCGGTCGACCTCTCGATGTACCCGCCAGCCTCCAGGCGGTCGACCATCCGAGTTGCCGCGCTGTGTGTGAGGCCCGTGCTGCGGGCGAGGTCACCAATACTCATTCCGTCTGCGGCCAGCTCGAGCAGATTGAGAGCCTGATAATCACTGGCGCCGAGGCCCACCGCCGATGCAACCGCGTGATGGTACGTCGTCACCGCCGCCAGGTAGCGCCGATACGGCTCCGAAAGATCCGCGAGGTCCATCGTGACACCCCTTAGTCGATTGACATTATGTGTATCCATGCACAGAATGTGTGCATGCACATAAATTCTACCGGCGAAACCGACGCAGATCGAAGCGCCGTCCGCGAGCTGCTCGGCAACATCGCCCGCGCGTGGAACTCAGGCAACGCGACGGCGTACTCGAGCTTCTTCCTTCCGGGTGCTCCGTACATCACCTTCATGGGGACCGTGTATCTCGGTGCGGCTGAGATCCAGCGGACCCACGCGCCGCTGTTCACCGGCTTCCTCAAAGGCACCAGAATGTTTGTCGAGCTGATGGACATCACGTTTCCGGCGCCAGGAGTGGCGATCGTCGTCGCTAAGGGCGACGTCGCCAAGAAGAAGCCGCGAAAGGCTCCGAAGGTACAGTCCTACACGCTGATCAAGACTGACCTCGGGTGGAGAGTCGCCCTCTTCCAGAACACCGCCCGCAAACCGGTTTACGAACACATCGGCTTCTTCTTCACGCCCGAGATGAAGCCGTGACCGATCCGTCAACGGGCGCGTGACAGGCACAGTTCGTTCACGAAGCCGGGCGTGAGAAGAGATTGACGAGGTTGCCGTCAGGATCACGGAAGAGGGCAGACCTATTCCCCCACGGCATTGTCGTCGGCTGAAGCGCGACGTCGTCGAGCACGCCATCGAGGCGTGCGAATTCGTCGTCGACATCTGCGACGAGGAATTCAATGATGATCGAGTTGTTGCTCGCCGGCTGTGGTGCGTCGTTACCGAGCATGGCGACCGTCGCGGTGCTCGCTATTGCCAAGGTGCCCGAGGTCGTTCGCAATTCCGCGAACACCGGAGCGGGCCGCGTGGCAGTGATTCCCGTCACCGCCTCATAGAAGCGCGTGAGTCGGTCGACGTCATGTGTGATGATGCGGATCGATGCCAGGTCCATGTGTTCCTTCCCGCCGCGCCATCCGGCCCGACGTCACCATCGTGAACGCCCTGAGCGACAACGTCGTGTCGGTGTTTACGCCGTAATCGGATCCAGCCCGACCGCGCGCAGCCTTCCTTCGACGATGCCGAGATCCTCCACCCGGAGCGTGCGACGTTGTGCCCGCTCAATCAGAGGCTCTGCCTGGATGATCCGGTCGCCGCGGAACGCGCGAAGACCATGGCGAAGCCGACACCATGCGATCAAGTACCACGTGTCGCCCTTGCCAACAAAACCCATCGGTTCGACGTCCCGCTCGGTCTCGTCTCCATCGCGGTCGGTGTACGAGATTCGAAGAACCTGTCCGGTTCTCAAGGAAGCAGCCAGACCACGGGGTGCTCCGGTCGGTTCTTGGTCGCCGAGCAGATGGATGCGCGCAGCAAGGTCGACCGTCTCTATCAATCTGCGATCGTCTGTGACGGCGACGACCTTACGGAGAGCCGACACTGCCGAATCATGGAATGGGCTCGTAGCCAGCGTGCCCAAGGCGACCATCACGGCGAGAGCCTCGTCGACCGTGAAGCCGAGAGGGGAGAGAGTGTGCGTCGTATCCAGACAATATCCACCCGTGCGACCGGGCTCTGCCCAGATCGGCACTCCATTCTGCTGCAGCGCGGCCAAGTCTCGCTCGATGGTTCGCGAACTGACGCCGAACTGGACGGCCAGCCACCGAGCGCTTCTGGGTCGCGGTGCCACGGCCCTCAGTTCCTCTACCAGTGCATAGAGCCTGTCAGTGCGAGTCACCCCTCGACTTTAGGCCCGCGGATCGAGAAGGGATGCCTCGTTATTCGGCCGGATTATGGGAATCCCGCACCGAGATAGTTCTTAGCCATACCGTGCTCGCGACTGGGGGGCTTCATAGATTCCAGAAGGTGTGATGGCTGATGTGATGAGCAGTGAGACTTTAGGGCTCAGGCCCGGGAGGAGCACCGACGATGAGTGCCGAGAGGCCACCCGCTCACACCACGGTCTCAGCGGTGATCGCTGACGGGAGGTTCGTCTTCGTTTCCGGAGAGGCCCTGTTCT
>Ga0247739_10000472_pt1 | contig 14483 bp, 8 predicted proteins | sample UWRJL058202B2_FD_180943 | JGI IMG/M metagenome (GOLD analysis project Ga0247739, IMG submission 180943) | Plant litter microbial communities from Arlington Agricultural Research Station in Wisconsin, United States - UWRJ-L058-202B-2 | ecosystem: Environmental > Terrestrial > Plant litter >...
CCGTCGTCGCCGACAGCGACCAACTTCACCGGATTCTCGTCAATCTGATGCGTAACGCCCGCCAGGCCATCGAGGCTGACGCCACCCGGGGGGCGCGCAAGGGCAAGGGCGTCATCCGCATCACCGCCGGGACGGACGGCGACACCGCGGTGATCCTGATCACCGACGATGGGCCGGGCATTCCGCCGCGCCTGTCCGAACGGCTTTTCGACGCTTTCGTCAGCGGCAAGGCGTCGGAAGGCACCGGCCTGGGCCTGACGATTTCACGCGAACTGGCGGCCAATCACGGCGGCGAGCTGAGGCTGGTCGACACCGGTCCGGGCGGAACGACATTCGAGATCCGGCTACCGGAACCGCGCTAGGTCCGGACGGTCGTTTTCGGGGCCTCCAGACTCCCGAGAGGTCCGCGGCTATTCTGTGGAAGTCACTGAATTGTCGCCCAAGCGTGACAGGTTTTCACCATTCGACGTAGCGTCGCTATTTCGAACGTGCAGGTCTTACTTCCCTGCGTCTCTCGCCTATAAGTCGATACATGACCCTTTATCCGATCATTATGTGCGGCGGCGCCGGAACGCGTCTGTGGCCCGCCTCGCGGCCCTCGCGACCCAAGCAATTCATCGCACTGGCCGGAAACCGGTCGTTGTTCCAGGACACGGTGAACAGGGTCTCCGACCTGGCGGGCGACGACGGAAAGGTTGTGGTCATCGCAGGCCTGTCCCACCGCGAGGCGATCGAAACCCAGCTGGCTGAGATCGACGTCAGCGGGCAGATCCTGCTTGAGCCCGAAGCCCGGGATTCGGCGGCGGCCATGGCGGCGGCGGCCCTCTGGGTGCAGCAGCGCGATCCCCAAGGGATCATCGTCTTCGTCGCCTCGGATCATTACATCCCGGACGACGCCGCCTTCCGCAGCGCGGCGATCGAGGCCGCCTCGGCCGCTGCCCAGGGGCGGATCGTGACCCTGGGCGTCAAGCCGACCGAACCCTCCTCGGCCTATGGCTACATCAAGCCGGAAGGCCCGGGATTGTCCGCCGTGGCCTCCTTCCACGAAAAGCCCCAGCCCGACGCGGCGCGGGCCTTCATCGAGGCGGGCTATCTGTGGAACAGCGGCAATTTCATCGTGTCCGCCACGACCCTGATCGAGGAACTGGCCGCCCATGCCCCGGCGGTCCTCGCGGCGGCCTCCTCGGCCTTTGCCGCTGACGGCCCGACCGCTACAGTAGTGACGCTCGGCGAAGGCTTCCGCAGCGCGCCGAAAATCTCCATCGACTATGCCGTGATGGAGCCCACCCAAAGGGCGTCGGTTCTGGAAGTCGATTTCGCCTGGTCCGACCTCGGCGCCTGGGACGCCATCGCGGCCAGCGGCGAAGGCGGCGTCGGCGTCCATATTTTCGAGGACGCCGAACGGATTCTGGCCCGTGCGCCCGACGGCAAGCTCATCGCGGCGCTGGGGGTCAGCGATCTGGCGATTATCGTTGAGGACGACGCGGTCCTCGTCTGCGATCTCGCGCGCTCGCAGGAGGTCAAACGGCTGGTCGAGCGGATGAAGGTCATTTCGCCACGCCATCTCGATTTCCAGAAGCCCGGACCGGAAGACCTGGAGGCCGGCGCGCGTCGGTTCGCCGACTGGCTGCGGCTGCGCGCCCTGCCGATCTGGGCGACGCTCGGTTTCGGCGACGACGGCGGTTTCAGCGAAGCCCTGAGCCTGGACGCACAGGCGCCCGGCGGGAACCGCCGCGCCCGGGTCCAGACCCGTCAGATCTTCGTCTACGCCCAGGCCGGCGCCATGGGCTGGAAAGGGCCGTGGAAGCCGATCATCGGCGCCGCACTGGAGCGCCTGCGCGCCGCCTATCTGCGCCCCGACGGCAAGACGCGCGCCCTGATCGGCGCCGACTGGAGCGTCGTCGATGAAACAGCGATGCTCTATGATCAGGCCTTCGTCCTGTTCGCCCTGGCCGCCGCCAAACAGGCCGAAATCGACGACCCGAACCTGGAGACCGACGCGGTCAAGCTGCGCGAGCAGCTACTGTCCGAGGCCCTGCCCAACGGCGCGATGCTGGAGGCCGGCGACTATCCGTTCCAGTCCAACGCCCATATGCACCTGTTCGAGGCCAGCCTCGCCTGGGAGGCGCTGAGCGACGACCCGGCCTGGGGCGCCATGGCTGATCGCATCGCCGGCCTGGCCATGGACGTCTTCATCGACCGCGAAGGCGGCTTCCTGCGCGAGTTCTTCAACGAGAACTGGGCGCCCGCCGACGGCGAGGACGGCCAGCTGTTCGAACCGGGCCATCAGTTCGAATGGGCCTGGCTGCTGGCGCGCTACGGCCTGCTGCGTGGCGACGCTCGCGCGACGGCCGCCGCCCGCGCCCTGTATGCCAACGGCCGCAAGGGCATCGGCCAGCGTCCCCCGGTCGCTCTCGACGCCATGAACGAGGACATGACGATCCGCAGCCACCGCGCGCGGCTGTGGCCCCAGACCGAGTGGCTGAAATCCTCGCTGATCCTGGCCGAAAACAGCGACGACGGCGCGCGCTCGGCCTATCTGGAAGACGCCGCGACCGCCCTGCGCGCCCTGTGGCTCTACCTGACGGACGACGGTCTGTGGCGCGACAAGCGCTTCCCCGACGGCGCATTCCTGGACGAGCCGGCGCCGGCCAGCTCCTTCTACCACATCATCGCCGGCTTCGATCAGCTGAGCCGGACCTATGCGGCGCTCGACCTGGGTTCCGGACACCGGCTAACGCTGGGCTGACGCGCCTGCCGGTCCGGGGGCTCAGTGCGTGCGCGCCTGACCCTCGCGCCGGTCGTCGGCCCCGCCGTCCCAGCCCCAGGTCCCATCGGCGGCGCGCCGCCACAGGGCGCCGTGCAGGCCCGAGTTTTCCGAGGCGTTGGGCTGGATATGAATGCCCGCCGCATCCATGCCCTGCCGCAGGGCGGGGCTGAACCGCTCGGTATCCGCGCCGAAGCCGTCGCCCTTTGCCACCAGATTGGGCAGGGCGAACGCCGCCTGCACCGGCAGCCCCCAGACCAGGGTCCCGATCAGACCCTTGGTGTTGTACGCCAGGATGGACGAGCCGCCGGGCGAGCCCATGGCCCCGACCAGGTTGCCCTCGCGATCCAGAATGATGAGCGGCGACATCGATGACCGGGGCCGCTTGCCCGCCGCCACCGCATTGGCCGCCTCGCCGCCGTCCGGCCGGGTGGGCGTGAACGAGAAGTCGGTCAGCTGGTTGTTCAGGAAGAAGCCGTCGACCATTCGCCCCGAGCCGAAGATGCTCTCGACCGTGGTGGTCATGCTGACCGCATTTCCCTCGGCGTCGATGATGACCATGTGGGACGTGCCGCCGGGCTCGTTGGTGGCGTCGCCGCCGCGGAAGACGCCCCCCGGAGGCGTGCCCGCCGTCGCCGCCCCGGTCAGGCCCGGCGCCAGTTCGGCGCGGCCGGCGACATAGTCCTCGTCCAGCAGCCCCTCGACCGGAACGCCGACGAAGGCCGGGTCGCCGACATACCGGTCGCGGTCGGCGTACATCAGCCGCTGCAGCTGGGCGAAGGCGGCCCATGCCGCCGCATTGTCCGGCCCCCAGGCCAGGTCGGGCGCATATTCCGACATCTCCAGCAACTGCAGCACGGCCACGCCGCTGGACGGCGGCGGCGGCACGCAGATCACATAGACCCGGAACGGACGACACAGGGCGCCGCGCTCGATGGGCGCATAGGCAGCCATGTCGGCGGTCGTCAGCGAGCCGGGACGCGGCGCCTCATGGGTGGCGGCGACGATGGCCTCGGCGATGGGGCCCTGGTAGAGGGCGCGCGCCCCGTCACGCGCGAGGGTCGCGACGGTCTCGGCATAGGCCGGGTTTTTGATGACGTCGCCGGCGACGTAACGGGTCCCGTCCGGCTTGGTGAAATAGGCGTCCGCCCAGCGGGTGCGGCCTTGGCCGACACCGTTCGGCAGGGCGATCATGGAGGCCAGACGCGGGCTGACCACGAAGCCGTCGCGGGCCAGACGCTCGGCGTCGCCGAACAGTTCGCTCCAGGCCAGCTTGCCGTGTTCCTTCTGGGCCAGGCCCAGCATGGCGACGGCGCCGGGCACGCCGGTCGAGCGGCCGCTGAGCACCGCCTGCTGGAACGGAAGGGGCTTGCCGTTCTCATAGAAGAGTTCAGGCGTCGCCGCGGCCGGAGCGGTTTCACGCCCGTCATAGGCGGTGACCTCTTTCGTCGCGGCGTCATAGACCATCATGAAAGAGCCGCCGCCGAGGCCCGAGGACTGGGGCTCGACCAAACCGAGAACCGCCTGGACCGCAACCGCCGCATCGGCGGCCGAGCCGCCGCGCTTCAGAATGTCCAGCCCCGCCTGAACGGCCAGAGGATTGGCGGCGGCGACGAAGGGACCACGGGCCGGCGGGGTGGCTTCGGCAGGCGGCGCCGTCACCGCGACGGGCGCCTCGATCCGCGTACCGACCCCGCCCAACGTCTGGCAGGCCGTCAGAGCCAGGGACGTCAGGAAAAGGACGCAAGAGCGGAATGGACGCATCAGTCAGACTTTCGGCGGGAGGAACCCGTTCAGACCTAATCCTCATCGCCGCCCCCGCCAAGCCGGATGCGGCTGCTCGACGACAGCTTCGCGCGACGGGCGAGAATCATCGGTCGGGGGACTGGTTCGCGTCTCAAAACGCCTTTAATCAGCGTAGCATGTCCCTGCCTAACGCCCTGACGAGAACCCTGTCGGTCCTATCGATCGTCGCCATCCTGGGCGGGTGCTCCACCCTGCCGCGCGACGGGCCCACGGGCAGCGCTGTCGAGAAGGGCGCATCCAGGACTGGCGAGGCCGGCAGCTATGTCATCGTCGATCTGGACTTCGCGACCAGCGAACGGATCAAGGCGCAGCCGCGCCAGTTTCTGGGCAGTCTCGCAGGCGGCTCCTCGGACGCGCCCGGCGGCCAGATCGGTCCCGGCGACGTGCTGGCCGTCTCGATCTTTGATCCCGGCGGCAGCCTGTTCGGATCGGGAGGCGGCGGCGGCTCGAACTCGACCGCCGTGCGGTCCGGCTCGCAGAACCTTCCGGGCGTGTCTGTCGATTCGAACGGTACGGTGACCATTCCCTTCGCCGGACAGGTCCGCGTCGCTGGGATGACCACGACGGAGGCCGGAGCGGCCATCCGCCGGGCCCTGCTGGGCAAGGTCGGCAATCCCCAGGTCATCGTGGCCACGGAGCAGAACAGCTACAACACCGTCACCGTGCTCGGCGAGGTTCGCCAGCCCGGTCGGGCGCCCCTGTCGTCCAACGCCAACCGGATTGTCGACGTGATCGCCGACCGCGGCGGTGTGCCGCGCCCGCCGGAAGACGTAACCGTCACCATTCGCCGCAACGGCCAGCTCTACAGCGCGCCCCTGGCGGTCGTGACCTCGGACTTCGATGAGAACATCCGGCTGGCCCGCGGCGACCAGATCAATCTGGTGTATACGCCCCGCCACTTCAGCACCTTCGGCGCCCTGGGCGCCGTAACCCAGGTGGAGATGGGCGCCGGTCCGCTGAGCCTCGCCGGCGCGATCAGCAAGGTCGGCGGTCTGGACACGAATTCCGCCAACGCCCGGTCGGTTCTGGTCTTCCGTTTCGAACGTCCCGAGGTCGCCCAGGCCCTGGGGCTGACCCAGCCCGCCACCGTGCGCGGCGTGCCCGTCGTCTACCGCCTGAACCTCGAAGAGGCGGAAGGTTTGTTCATCGCCAATAATTTCCAGATCCAGGCCGACGACATCTTCTATGTCCCGCGCTCGGGTTCCGCGGAGCTGAGCAAATTCTTCACCCTGGTCCAGACGTTTACGCGCGTCGTCTATGACGTTTCGGTCACCAGCACGCTCGGCACCAACTGAGGCCGTGACGCCTGGACCGTTCGGTTTTGCAAGGCGTCTGTTTCAAGGCCGCGCAGGTCGCAACGCCGCTTCGCCGGCCCTGATCGAGGATCCCTGGTCCATACGCGGGGAACCGGCGCCGCCGCAGCCAGTGCATGCGTTACTGGACGAGATCGAGGCCGCCGCTCTGGCGATTTATCTCGCCCATGGCCTGCCGACCCGGATCGGCCAGTACGCCCGGTCAGCCCGTAGCCGGACCTGGAAATTCGTCGCCGAGACCTTGAGCGCCGAAGAGCGTTGGGCCCTGTTCCTCGCCAACGACACGGGCAAGGGATGGCGTTTCGCCAGTCTGGAAGAGCTGGGCCTGACGGAGGTCAATGGATCGGCGGATCTGCGCAGAGCTTCGGAGCTGCTGACCGCATGCCGGAGCCTGAGGTCGGGTCTGAACGGAGAGGGCACGACATCCCGGGCCGATGACATCGAAACCGCACTGCGACTGGGATCGGAGTGGCGGTTGATCGAAATGCTGCTCACCCGCAGCCGGGACGGCCCCCTGAAGCTTGGAAAGCCCCGGCGCGCGGGGAAATCCTCCACTTCGAGCCGATAACGCCGGCGCCCGCCGGGGGCGACAACCGGAAATCGTCCTTCACTTGCTTGTTCCCCGCTCAGGGGCCGGTAAATGTCCCCGCCCCTTCGAAGTTGAGACCGTCGCCTATGTCCAAGATCACCGCCTGCGTGGACGGGCGCGACCTTTCCCTGGCCGAAGGCTCCGGCATCGCGACCTACGGCCGGAACCTGCTGACCACGCTGTCGGCGCTCGGCATGGACACCCAGGTCCTGTACGGGCCGCAATCGCCGGTCTCACGCGAAAGCCTGTTGAACGAAATTTCCCTGGTGGGACCGGCCTCGAACGGCGGCAGGCCCACGGCCTGGAAACGACATGCTCGCATGGCGCGGGCGCGTTGGGGGCTGCCTGCCTGGCCGGTCCGACGTGAGCATGTGATCTGGCCGCAGGACGGCGCCGTGCCGCCCAAAGCCGATATGTTCTGGGCCAGCCAGGACCTGTACCGCACGGGTCACCGATCGTTCGTGAAGACGGGGCAACTGACCGAGGTCAAGTTCAAGCCGTCCGCCGATATTCCCCGTCCGGATGTCTGCCATTGGACCTCGATCATGCCGTTCCACGGCAGGGGGGCGGTGAACATCTATACGATGCACGATCTGATACCGCTGATCCTTCCGCACCTCTCGCTGAGCGACAAGACGCAATACCTCAGGGTTTGCCGGGCCATCGCCGCCCGTGCGGATCACATCATCGTCGGCTCCGAGTCCGCCAAGGCCGACATCATGGCCATGCTGGGCGTCGAGGCGGACCGGATCACCAACACCTATCACGCCATCGATCTTCCCAAGGGACATATGGAGCGCCCGGACGCCGACATCGCCCGGGAGCTTGAAAGCGCCTTCGGCCTGGATTGGAAAGGCTATTTTCTCCACTACGGCACGATCGAGCCGCGCAAGAACCTGGGCCGGACGGTCGAGGCCTGGCTGGCGTCGGGCGTCGACACCCCCCTGGTCATCGCCGGCGGCGACGGCTGGCTGTTCCAGCCCGAGGTGGCACTCCTGGATCAGGTTCGGGACGGCGAGGGATCGGCCGGCAAGCGCCTTCTGAAGCTGAAATATCTCCCCGCCGGGGTGCTGGCCAGCCTGGTTCGAGGCGCAAAGGCCCTTCTGTTCCCGTCCTTGTACGAAGGGTTCGGTCTTCCGGTTCTGGAGGCCATGACCATGGGCACCGCCGTCCTGACCTCGACCGCCGGATCCCTGCCGGAAGTCGCGGGCGACGCGGCCGTTCTGGTCGATCCGTACGACGTCGACGCCATCCGCGCCGGCATCGTAGCGCTGGATCAGGACGCCTCCCTTCGCGACGGACTGGTCGCGAGAGGGAAGGCGCAGGCGGCGAAATTCTCGAACGCCGCCTATCAGGAACGGGTCAAAGGGGTCTACGACCGGTTGGGACTGACCTGAGAGAAGGCCCGGCGCCGAGCCTCAGCTGACGGGCGCGCGCTCCATGCGATAGCCGCCCTGGACGGCGACGAAGGCGTCCACCCCGGTCTGACGAAACCGGATGATCGAGGCCCCGGCGGCGTCGCGCAGCTCGAAACCGCCCGGAACCGGCAGCCAGTCGCGGGCGGCCGCGAGGGCAGACAACGAGCATTTCTCGATATGGACGCCATAGGCCCCACCAACAGCCAGGCGATTCAGGGCGATCAGGCAGTCGCCGGCGCCCGTGGCCGGCGCCACGCGCCAGAATCCGACGACCTCCTCGATCGAAAGAACGGCCCGGGCATCCGTGGGGGCATCGGAGAAGGAGTTCGGCATGGAAGTGTCTCCTGCGCTACAGCTGCTGGTGAAGCCGCCGGCGACGAGCGCCGGCAGGACGATCAATCTGAAAACAGCTGACGACATCGGCCAGTCTCCACCAACGGTCTCCCGATCATCGGGAACGGGCGCCGCGCATGGTTTTCGCGCGCACCGCGCGGCGCGTCTATCTCGGATGACAGGTTGTGCCTAGAATAGGAACACAGGAGCGAAGTTCGCGTGTTCAACCAGTTACTACCTGCACAGCCGGGCACAGCCCCCCTGGCGGCGGCCATCCGGGCCTGTCGCACCCATCTGCTCATGGCCCTGCTGTTCAGCGCCCTGGTCAATCTGCTCTATCTCGTGCCGACCCTGTACATGATGCAGGTCTATGACCGGGTGGTGCCGACCGGCGGCGTGCTGACGCTGGTGCTGCTGACGGTGGTCGCCGTTTTTGCTCTGGGCACCCTGGCGGCGCTTGATTGGCTGCGCACCCGGTTACTGATCCGCGCCGGTCTGCGCCTGGACAAGCTGCTTGCCTCCACCATCCTGGCCCGGATCGTCGACATGCAGGGCGGCAAGCCCTCCACTCAGGCGATGCGGGAATTCGACAATGTGCGCGCCGCCGTTTCGGGCCAGGGCGTCCTCGCCCTGTTCGAGGCGCCGTGGACACCGCTTTATCTGGCTTGCTGTTTCATGCTGCATCCCGCCATCGGCGTGCTCACCCTGGTCGGCGGCTTGATCCTGTTCATTCTGGCCGTGCTCAACGAACGCGACAGCCGCCCCCGTCTGAAGAGCGCCATCCAATCCACAAACAGCGCCTATGCGGCCCAGGAAGGCATCGCCGGTCAGACCGAGGTGGTGCGGGCCCTGGGCATGCGTCAGGCCAGCATCAACCGTCAGATCGTCGAACGTCAGGCCGCTGTCGCCCAGTATGCCGACGCCCAACTGAACGGCGGCAAATATTCGGGCGTCATCAAATTCCTGCGACTGGCCATGCAGTCACTGTCGCTCGGTCTCGCCGCACTGCTGGCGGTAAAGGGCCAGATTTCGCCCGGCTCCATCATCGCGGCCTCGGTGCTGCTGAGCCGCGCGGTCGCCCCGATCGAGATGCTGGTCGGCGCCTGGCCCAATCTGACGCAGGCCCGGACCAGCTGGAAAGCCCTGGTGGACCTGTTCGCCTCCACCGCGCATGTCGACAAGCCCCGCACGGCGCTTCCGGCGCCCGCAGGCAAGGTGCAGCTGGAGGGTGTGAGTGTCCGTCTGCCCGGGGCCGAGGCGCCGCAGTTGCGCCAGGTCACCCTGACCCTGTCTCCGGGGCAGACCCTGGGCGTCATCGGCCCGAGCGGATCTGGAAAGACGACCCTGGCCCGCGTGCTGGCGGGAGCCTTGAGCCCGACGACCGGGGTGGTGCGGCTGGACGGCGCCGAATACGCGGCTCGCGAGTCCGACGAGCTGGCCCGTTACATCGGCTATTTGCCTCAGACCCCGAGCCTGTTCGCCGGATCGATCAAGGACAATATCTCGCGCTTCTCCCGCGACATGGCCCTGCGCAGTCCGGCGGAGATCGACGCTCTGGCCGTCGCCGCCGCGATGGCCGCCGGGGCTCACGAGATGATCCTGCGTCTCCCCGCCGCCTATGACACGGTCCTGGGTCCGTTCGGATCCGGTGTCTCGGCGGGCCAGGCCCAGCGCATCGCCCTGGCCCGCGCCCTGTTCGGCGCCCCCCCGCTGCTGGTGCTGGACGAGCCCAACTCGAATCTCGATCAGGAGGGGGAGAGCGCCCTGATGAGCGCCATACTGGCGGCGACGGCGCGGGGCGCAGTCGTCGTGATCGTCGCCCACCGCGCCGGCGTCCTGTCCCGGGTCGATCGCCTGATGGTTCTGCGCGACGGTGCGGTTCAGATGGAAGGACCGCGCGAAGAAGTCCTGGCCAGGATGCGCAGCGCCGCGGCCAATCTTCCGGCGGGAGTCCGACCGCAATGACCGCCCTCACGCCTGAAACCCGGCCTGCCGGCCCGGCGCGCAAGGACATCCCCGATTCCCCGCGCCTTGAACTGATCGTCGGCGGCGGCGTCATCGCCCTGTTCTTCGTCATCTTCCTGGGTTGGGCGGCCTTTGCGCCTCTGGACGCCGGGGCGCTCGCGCATGGCCAGGTCGCCGTCTCCGGTAACCGACAGGCGGTGCAGCATCGCGAGGGCGGCACCGTCAGCGCCCTGCACGTCTCGGAGGGCGACCGGGTCCAGCAGGGCCAGGTCCTGATCGAACTGTCGAGCGGCGAACTGGCGGCGACCGAGCGCGGCGTCGCCGGCCAGGTGGTGTCACTTCTGGCGCAGCGCGCCCGCATGGTCGCCGAGCGCGACCGGTTGGCCGCCGTCCCGACCCCGCCGGAGTTCGTTGACCTTACGCCCGAGGATCAACCCCTGGCGGACGAAGCAATGCGGCTCCAGCGTCTGCAGTTCGCCGCCCGCCGGAACGGCCGGTCCACCGAAACCGGCGTCCTGGGCCAACGCATCGGCCAACTGGACCAGCAGCGGCAGGGGCTGGAGCGGCAGATCGCCTCCAATGTTGAACAGCGCCGTCTGATCGAAGAGGAGCTGGACGGTATGAAGGCCTTGGCGGCGAAAGGCTTCGCGCCACAGAACCGGGTCCGCGCCCTCGAACGCACGGCCGCGGCCCTGGACGGCGAGCTGGGCTCCCTTCGCGCCCAGGTCGCCAGCACCGGAGAGGCCGTCGGGCAGACGCGACTGGAGATGCTGGGCGTCTCCACCAAGATGAATGAGGACGTTGCGGACCAGCTGCGCCAGACGGAGGTCGCCCTGAACGAACTGCGTCCCAGACTGGCGGAATTGCGAAACCAGATCGCCCTGGCCCGAATTCGGGCGCCCGTCACCGGCCAGGTGGTCGGGCTCACGGCCTTCACCGTCGGCGGGGTCATCGCGCCGGGACAGGTGCTGATGGACATCGTGCCGGACAACGCCTCACAGGTGATCGTCGCCTCGGTCAGCCCGACCGATATCGATAACCTGCGTCCGGGCCTGTCGACCGAGGTGAAGTTCCCGGGCCTGCGGGACCGCTCCACCCCGGTGCTGCACGGAACTGTCAGTCGCCTCTCTCCCGACAGTTTCACCGACGAGAAGACAGGCCAGAGCCACTATCGGGCTGAGGTGGTGATCCCGCCTTCGGAACTGCGGAAACTGGGCGCCGCCGCCCAACATATCCGCCCCGGCATGCCGGTCGAGGTTGTGGTTCTTCTGAGAAAACGCACGGCGCTCCAGTATCTGATCGAGCCCCTGACCCACAGCCTGTGGCGGACAGGGTCGGAAGAATGAACGCTCTCAAGGAACGCTCAAGCTAACCCTGACGCTTGTTCTTCTGCGGGTTAAGGTTACGGTGCTGAAATCACTAGTGCATTTCAGGATCCGTCATGTCCTCTCTGGCCCTGCCGAGCAACTCCATGGATGTCCTGACTGACGCATCCGCGAACGGCGCCGGAAACGGGGACGGAACCGGCCTCGGCGCCGGAACCGACGGCGTACAATTCAGTGAGGGAAGCTTCTCGTCTCCCTGCCCCTGTTGCGGGGGCTATCACGCCAATTTCGACAGTACGGATTTCGGTCCGCTGGCCTTCCTGAACGGCGACGACCGCGGCGGAGTGGCGAACAACAACAAACCCTCTCTTACGGTGACCGGCGCAGGCGCCCAGATCACCCGGACCAACCAGAGCTGGACGACCGGCGGCCTGGGCACGGCCGCCACGGTCACTTTCGCCTTCCGTAGCACCGCGCCTTCGTCGATGCCTTCAGACACCACTGGCTTCACGCGTTTCACCGAGGTCCAGATCACCGCCGCCCTGACCGCGCTCCAGGCCTGGTCGGACGTCGCCAACATCACCTTCTCCCGGATCAATGACGGGGACGGCTATTCCGACAACGCCACCATCCTGTTCGGCGACTACGCCTCAGGACAGGCCGGATCGGCGGCCTTCGCCTATATGCCGGGCAGCCGATCAACCGCTTCGGCCTCCGGCGACGTCTGGGTGAACTATACCGGCACGAGCGTCACGCCAGCGCTCCTCAACTACGGCCAGCATACCCTGACGCACGAGATCGGCCACGCCATCGGCCTGAGCCATCCCGCCGCCTACAACGCCGCCGAAGGGGTCACGATCACCTATGGCGCCGACGCCGTCTATTACGAGGATTCACGCCAGTACTCGGTGATGAGCTACTTCAGCGAGACCAACACCGGCGCCAATTTCCGCGTCGGCGGAACGGGTTCGAGCCAGTATGCCTCGGTTCCGCTGCTGGATGACATCGCGGCGGCCCAGCGCCTGTACGGCGCCAATATGACCACGCGGACCGGCGATACGGTCTACGGCTTCAACTCCACCGCCGACCGGGCCTGGTTCAACGCCGCCTCAGCCTCGACCAGCCTGATCTTCGCCGTCTGGGACGCCGGCGGGACCGATACCTTCGATTTCTCCGGCTATGCCCAGAACGCGACCATCGACCTGCGTCAGGGCGCCTTCTCCAGCGTGGGCGGGCTGATCGGCAACGTCGCCATCGCCATGGGCGCCGTCATCGAGAACGCCATCGGCGGCAGCGGATCGGACCGCATCTACGGCAATTCCGCCAATAACCGGATCACCGGCGGCGCCGGCAACGACGTTATCGACGGCGGCCTGGGAACCGACACCGTGGTCTTCTTCGGGGCCCGGTCGGTCTACACCGTGACCTGGGCCAACCAGGTCGGCACGGTAAGCGGCAACGGCCAGAACGTCACCGTCACCAACGTGGAATTCCTGGCCTTCTCGGACCAGACCATCGCCGCAGCGCCGACCGGGGGACTCAACGTTTCGGGTGACGCAACCAATGACGTGATCAACGGCACCGCCTTTTTCGACACCTTGTCCGGGGGCGGCGGCGACGACACTCTGAACGGTTTCAACGGCGCCGACACTCTGAACGGTGGCTCCGGCAACGACGTCCTCAACGGTGGCGCGGGCGACGATATCCTGATCGGCGGCTCCGGAAACGACACCCTCAACGGCGGCGACGGGATCGATCTCGCCGACTATTTAGGAACAACATCGGGGATCAACGTCGACCTCGCCGCCGGCGTCGCTACCGGCGGCGCCGGTTCGGACAGCCTGAGCAGCATTGAAAATGTGCGCGGCACGGCTTTCGCCGATGTCCTGAGAGGCGATGCAGGCGCCAATGTGCTGCTTGGCAGCGGCGGCGCCGATTTCATGTATGGCGGCGACGGCGCGGACCAGTTCTACGCCGGTGCTAACAGCCTGGCGGGAGGGGCGCCGGACATCGTCAAGGCGCAAGGGCAAACCAATACTGCGCGCGGCTCGGCGCTGTCGCTGGACGGCGGTTTCGATATGGTCGCCCGCGCCGATGTGGCCAACGCCTCGACCACGCCGCACGCCACCGTCGTAGCCACCGGAGGGGGAAGCACCGAGTGGTACGCCTTCACGGCAACCGCCGGCTCGGCTGTGGTCATCGATATCGACAACGCAACCTTCGACAGCGTGCTGCGGATCTACAACGCGGCCGGCGAGGTTATCGCGACCAACGATGACGGCACGACTCCGGGCGACGGTGGAAACGAGACGGATTCCGCGATCACCTTCACCATGCCCGCCGACGGCGTCTACTACATCGAAGTCACGGAATGGGTGTCCAACTCCCCCCTGACGACCAAGGGCGTGACCGCGGGTTCGACCTACACGATGCATGTGTCCGTCCCGGGCCATTCCGTCGTCGCCGCGGTCGAGACCGGCGCCACCATGTTCGGCGAGGGCGGCAATGACACCTTTATTCAGGGATTCTACTACGACCCGAACAATCTGGTCACGCACTACAGCACCAACTATGTCGACGCCGCCAACTCGGGCGCCGGCAATGACACCATAGACGGTGGCGACGGTGACGACATGTGCGTTTACGGAGGCGCCTCAGGCGATTTCACCATCTCGACCGCCAATGGCGTTACGACCGTTCGCAGCGCTCTGTACGGCGTCGATACGCTGACAAATGTCGAACACATCAAGTTCAACGACCGGACGATCGATCTGAACGGCGCGCCGCCGGTCAACACCATCAACGGCACGGCCAATGCCGACACCCTGAACGGCACGTCGGGCAACGACGTCATCAACGGCCTGGCCGGCAACGACATCCTGAACGGCCTCGGCGGCAATGACCTGCTGACGGGCGGGGCGGGGTCGGATCAGTTGAACGGCGGTGACGGGATCGATACGGCGGCCT
>Ga0247739_10000474_pt1 | contig 14469 bp, 12 predicted proteins | sample UWRJL058202B2_FD_180943 | JGI IMG/M metagenome (GOLD analysis project Ga0247739, IMG submission 180943) | Plant litter microbial communities from Arlington Agricultural Research Station in Wisconsin, United States - UWRJ-L058-202B-2 | ecosystem: Environmental > Terrestrial > Plant litter >...
CAAAAATAATTTTACACCGATATAAAACAAACCACCGGCTAATAAAATCGTAGCAGGCAAAGTTAACACCCAAGCCAGTAAAATAGTTTTGATAGTAGAAAATTGTAAGCCTGATTTATTGGCAACCATGGTTCCTGCGACAGCAGAAGAAAGTACGTGAGTCGTAGATACGGGCATGCCAGTTATACTTGCTATACCGATTGCGGTAGCAGCGGTTATTTGCGCGGACATACCTTGCGAGTAAGTCATTCCAGTTTTACCGATCTTTTCGCCCACGGTTTTAACAACGCGACGCCAACCTGTCATGGTGCCCAAACCTAAAGCCAAGGCAACAGCAATTATTGCCCAGTAGGGTGCGAATTCTGTGGTGGACGTAATTTCCTGACGTAACTTGTTCAACTCGGATTTATCGTTGCTTGATAGACCATTAACTTTTGCGATTTTTTTCGCGTTATCATCAATACACAATAATATGCGACGAACCTCACGGCGGCTGTCGACGCTCAAACTGTTGTAATCACTTACATCTTTTAATTGTGTGGCAAGACTGCTGATAGTAACTAGCGCATTTTTGACCTGACATTTCTCTTCAGTTTTTAAAGTCCCTTGAGTTTGTGAAAAATCAATTTGATCTGCTAGCTGTTTATCATTCTTTTTATAGATGCTTTCAATGTATCCACCAGCACGGCGTGTTTTATCAATGTCTATTCCAGATGTTGTTAAATCGAGTACGAAATGCGCAGGCGCCATACAAATTAACACCAGCATTACCATACCAATTCCCTTTTGACCATCATTTGAACCGTGCACAAAACTAAGGCTCATAGCTGATACAACCAAGGTTGCGCGGGTCCAAAATGGCGGATGTTTTTTACCATCAATACGTTCACGCTCTGCGGGTGTTTTATGAATTTTTTGTCCTGGCCATTTGCGCTTTAATAACAACAAAACCAGAGCAGCGACTACAAAACCAATCACCGGTGACACAAGTAAAGACAACATAATATCGATTGCTTTCTTAGTGTTGATACCGTCAGTCAGAGGCAAATGAGTAAGAAGCGCGTGAGCGCCACCGACACCTAAAATTGAACCAATTAATGTGTGTGAGCTCGACGAGGGAATACCGAAATACCAGGTCGCGAGATTCCAGAAAATCGCTGAAGTTAATAAAGAGAACACCATGATCATGCCATAGGACGAGGTCACGTTGAGCAACAAATCTACCGGCAACAAATGCACGATCGCGTAAGCAACGCCCAAACCACCAATCATTACGCCAAGAAAATTAAATACGCCGGAAGCCATCACTGCTGTATGTGGCGGCATGGCTTTAGTATAAATTACCGTTGCTACAGCGTTAGCCGTGTCGTGGAAACCATTAATAAATTCATAGGCCAGTACGAAAACTAATGAGAGGAATAACGCCGTACCGACTGCAAAATCGAGCCCAGTAAACATGTCTAACATAAAAAGGTCGCCTGTGTTGAATATGGCGGCATTATGACACACGCCGAAGTGGATGCTAAGAATAGGCAAGCTCAATAGATTGTGTTACGGCTGGCCAGTTTGTGTGCTAGTTAGAAAATTACTTAATTCATCTACCACATTAAATCATCCGGAATCACATAATCCTTATAGGGATCATCCTCATCACTTTGCTGTTGAGATTTCACGTTAGCCACAAGAACTGATTTTGAATCACGAAGCGAAATTTTGTCGGCTACTATGCGTGGCACAACTTCATAACCATTACCAAGTTTCACCACTGCAAGAACGCCACGTGCAATTTGTTCAAGCACTAAAGGCGATACACGCATTTTTTTTATCAACTTACCGTCGGTAAAGTTGTATTCCACATCGTTATTTCCAGCGCCTTTAGGTTGCTTATGATTTTCAATAAGCTGCTTGATTTGTGCTGCCAATGCGCGCTGTTCAAGCTCAGCATTGCGCTGACGATTTAATTCGCGATCGCGTTCCACCTTTTCCAACCTCGCCTGCTCAGCGGATTGTTTTACTTCATCGACAACAGGTTCAGGAGCGCGGCGTGCAACGTTGGTTTCCTTTCGCTTCTCTTTATTGGCTTGCTTGGCTTTTTTGGTATCAATTAAACCCGCTTTAAGGAGTTGATCTTGTAAAGAGGCCATGAATTATTACCCGCTTGAGAATTTGTTGCGCATAATAGCGCCCTCTTTTTACCGGCAGCAAGAAACTCCTGAACGAACGAATGACAAACATTGAAATAAAGACCTGGGATATTTTTTGTCGCGTTATTGATAATTACGGCGACATAGGCGTCTGCTGGCGATTAGCGCGACAACTTGTCAACGAATATCCGTTTAAAGTGCGTCTCTGGGTGGATGAACTTCAGGCGTTGAAGCAAATCTGGCCCAGCACTCAAATCTGCGATCAACAAATCCTAGATAAGGTTGATGTGCGCATCTGGGTTGGAGCTGGTGCTGATGATTTTGCCAATGACATAATTCCGGCCGATGCCGTCATTGAAGCCTTCGCGTGTAACCTTCCAGACATTTACCTAACTGCAATGAAGCACAAAGTCAGCCAACCGCGCTGGTTTAATCTGGAATATTTGAGCGCTGAGGATTGGGTGGAAAGCTGCCATGGTTTAACGTCGGTACATCCACAACTTGGATTAAAGAAAACTTTTTTCTTTCCTGGCATAACCGCTAAAACAGGTGGATTAATTAAGGAAGGAGAACTTCTTGATGAAATCAAGCGCTTCCAGCAAGACAAGCCAACCAAGCAGCTATTTTTAGAGCAACTCAAGACACAGCTCCCAAGTGATGCGCTTTTAATTTCGCTATTTGGTTACGAAAACTCGGCTGTAGCTTCTTTGTTAGAAGCTTGGGCGCAATCCCCTACTCCAATAATGTGCCTGGTTCCACCGGGCAAAATTTTACCTGATGTGAGTAGAGCTTTAGGTCAGGAATTAACTGTTGGTGACAGTTTTGCAAAAGGGTCTTTAAAACTGCAAATCATCCCTTTCCTGAACCAAACCGATTACGACTGTCTGTTATGGGCTTGCGACATTAATTTTGTTCGCGGTGAAGACTCATTCGTTAGAGCTCAGTGGGCGGCCAAACCTTTTGTTTGGCACATCTACCCGCAAGATGAGGACTTTCATATGGTCAAGCTTGACGCATTTCTTCATCGATATGCGCAAACATTGGATATTGACACTCAAGGCGCGATTACCCGGCTTTGGCATCAATGGAATCAAGGTAAGGATTGCACTGACGCTTGGAATGCTTGTCTCGCCAATCTACAAAACTGGCAAAAACATAATCAAAACTGGCGTCAGCACCTAAATTCTTTAGGGGATTTAGCCTCAAACATGGTGCATTTTTGTCAAAAAACGCTATAGTAGCCGCCGAATTTATCCCATCATCAATACCATTTATCCTTATTGAGAGTCATCATGAAAACAGGTCAAGAATTGCGCGCCGGTCATGTAATTAGCATCGACGGTCAACCATGGTTAATTCAAAAAGCAGAAATCAGCCGTTCAGGCCGTAACACCGCTGTTGTAAAAACCAAATTGAAAAACCTGCTGAACGGTTATTTAACCGAAACTCCATACAAAGCAGACGATAAGTTCGAAGACATCGTTCTTGACCGCAAAGACGTTACTTACTCTTACTATGCCGACCCACGTTATGTATTCGTTGACAGCGACTATGAACAATACGAGCTCGACAAAGAAGAACTTGGCGATATGGCTCCGTACATTGAAGATGGCATCGACGATATTTGCGAAGCCGTATTCTTTGAAGGCAAGGTAATCTCTATTACTCCACCCAACTCAGTAACCCGTGAAGTTGTTTACACAGAGCCATCTGTTCGTGGTGATACTTCAGGTAAAGTGATGAAGCCAGCTCGCTTGACCAACGGCACTGAAATTCAAGTATCTGCATTCGTAGAAATTGGCGATAAAATTATTATCGACACCCGTACTCACGAATATAAGTCTCGCGCTAAAGATTAATCTCATCTTTAAGCCGCTAACGGCTATTCCATCATGTGAATAGCCGTTGAGTTTTCTCTCTACTATTAGCATCCCTCTTCTCAGTTAAACTTTTTACCTAATCGTCACAAACTACATTCTCGCTCGCAAAGTTTTCTGCCTTAACCACTCATAATCGATTTTCACCACTTAGCACTTTAAACTCAGGTCTGTGTATTCGCTGATTTATCCTCTCCTTCAACAAGTTATTGCAAGTGCAATGAGGGAGTTTGATGAAATCATTTCTTACTATTTATCTTCTCCTGTTATTTTTATCTTTTCCTGCACAAGCAATATCCGCAAAACCAGAACATTCAACACCATCCCAACTTTCTTTACACCAACAATGCGTTGAATTTAATGTAGTAAAAATAATTTTTTACTTTGTGGATCAGCTTAGCGTATGTATTTATTCATTTACACTCACTGATTTCTCTGCTTACCAAATCCTGTCCTTCGCATTTTTAACAACTATTTTTTACCTAACTATAAATTAATAAAGATATTAAAAGGAGCTAATCATGAAATTGTTAAGAATCATCACACTGTTCTCGATATTCTTACTCGCACAGATTTTATACGCCGATAACCAACCAGATCAATCTAGCCAACCTCAAACTCTTGAGGAATTAAAAGTAGCCATTGAAAAAATTTGCAAAGATACCAATACGCCAACAATTGGAATCGCGCTGGTTAATAAAGACGGACCTTACTGGATGGAAGCACTGGGTGAAGCAAACATTGAAAAGCATATTAAAGCTGATGAAAATACTATGTTTCCCATACCGTCTATTTCAAAAATGTTTGTATCTCTTTCCGTATTAAAACTGGTGGAAGCCGGAAAGCTGCGTCTTGATGATGAGCTACATGATATTGCACCCGATGTTAAATTTTACAACGAATGGGGAAAAACCAATCCAGGGCGACTGGTACATTTACTTGAAAATACAACTGGAGGAGATGATTTCCACCTTGCAGAAATTAATTTAAGAAATCAGATTCTACTAGCCTCAAGAGCGCTTTGAACTATCACCCGGATCGCGTACATCCCGTTGGGCTCCAGGCACACGCTACGCCTACAACTCAATTGCACCTGCAACCGCTGCTTATAAAGTTGAAGGAATAACTGGAAAAAAATATGAAAATTATGTGAAAGAAAATTTCTTTGCACCGAAGCTTTTCAGAACTTATGTATTCAACTGCCCTTGGTCAAGGCTACGTCATTTTGAGTAACACTAACAACAGTTCAGGCTAGCAAGTTAGTCAGTTAATAATGAACTATTTGTTGAAAGATAGTCAGAAAAAAATTGAAACTCCGCCTCCTATTAGGAATAAATTAGGTTCGCTGTCCGGTATTTAAGTGCAAATAAATTTTCAAGTAGACCTCATGCGTTTTGCAATAAATAAAGAGAACCGCCATAAAAATTTCCCTTGAGAAAAACCTTGTTCACCACAGCCCAGTTTATGGCGGGTGGCAAAGCAACGACTACGCGATTAGTGAGAATTTATTAGTCGATCCGTGGACTGTTCTACCCAGCATTGCTTTAGTAAATGACCCACTTGCAGGTGAATTGCTCCAGGTTAACGGAGATTTTTATAAACGTATTCCCGCCCTGCTGCTTTACGGTGGAATTGCACTTTTTTTATTATTAACCTCATTAACGCTCACAAATATTATTTTTTCAATAGTTTGGTTCTCGCGTCTTTTGCTAGGCAAGATTACAAAAGGTGCTAGTATTAAAATTCGCACTTGGTTGTTATTCACAAGTTTAGCGGCGACAGCTATCTTTTTGTTGGTAATGATAGCAGGTGGTAAAAACATTACAGTTTTGGGAAGTGTAAATTGGATATCGATATCCTTCTTTATAAGCTCTGTTCTATACCCGATATTTACGATCATGAGCTTGATAAGTATTTACCAATACAAAAAAGAAGTCAAAAACAAGCTTCGGTATGGGAGCGCAATAATATTTGCCACCTTGCATACGCTTTTGGTAATTTATCTAACCTACTTCGGTATTACAGGTTTTAGAGGTTGGGCGGAATAATTACTCTTTTTAGCGAACATTCACATTCGAATGTTCGCCCTTAAAAAATAATTACGATTAGCGTATTACTATGAGTGCTTTGTTTTTTCCTCACGATCAAAAGTTTTGGCTAGACCATGGATTATTCATGGTCTTTTTGGCCGCAACGCAAATGATCATTATTATTCCACTATTTGAGTACGCGCGTTTTTTATTTTTTTGCGATATTTTCTGGTTTCCTTTCTTTACCCTTGCAGTTTTGTTATTTCGTTACCTGTATAAGATATACGAATGGAACTCACTCTCCGGCAGACAATTCGTGGAATACAGTTTGGTTTTTTCGCTCTCATCCGGTTTAACCATATCAGTGATTATGTCCGCAATTTTTTCATCTTTTTTCTGGCTAGAAATTGTTACCGATATTATTCCCCACAGTACGAGTCACTTAAATTTTACCAAGTTGATTATGGGTTCCATCATGGGGAATTGGATACAAACAACTATTTTTATTTCGGCATGGATATTTCTTTACAACAGCATTACGTCTATTAAGCGCTTATCAGATGCGGAACTTCGCTACTTTCGATCGCAACATGCGCTCAAAGAAGCAACTTTGGATAATCTATCCAATCAGCTCAACCCACATTTTTTATTCAACGCACTTAATAATATTCGTTTCATGATTCATGAAAACCAGAAAAATGCAGACAAAATGGTAACTTCACTTTCAGAAATATTACGTTACTCGCTCGAAAGCAGTCGCCAAGAAAAAGTGCGGCTTGAAGAAGAGCTAATTATTATTCAAGACTACATTGAAATTGTTAAATCTCAATTAGAAGATCGCTTGTACTTTGAGTTATTAATACCTGATGAGTTAAAACAATATTTAATACCGCCAATGATCTTGCAGATGCTAACTGAAAATGGAATAAAGCACGGTATTGATCATATTAAACAAGGAGGGACATTAGTCCTGAATGGAACTTATGACGATACCAATATCTATTTTGAAATCATCAATGACATACCGCTAACGCAAACAAAAAATCTCTTCAACACCGGCATCGGCTTAAAAAATATTAACCGTCGGTTGGAATTATTGTATGGCAATAAAGCTGAATTAAAACTATCGAGCACCCCGTATAAATTTATAGCGAATCTATGTATTCCAAAGGAGTTGAGCTGATGAAAGCAATCGTTGTAGAAGATTCCCGTCTTGCACGCGAAGGTTTGGTTAAAATGCTTGAGACTTACCCGGACTTGGAAATTGTAGGTGCAGCTGAAGACTCCTCATCTGCTTTGCAACTCATTCAAGAACAACAACCAGATACTATTTTTTTAGATATTCACATGCCAGGTGAAAGCGGTTTTGATTTATTGGGAAAACTGGATTACTCACCGAAGATTATTTTTACGACCGCTTACTCTGAATATGCAATTCGCTCGTTTGATTTCAATACAACGGATTATTTATTAAAACCCATAAGCCATGACCGACTAAAAACAGCTATTGATAAATTAAAACTGAGCTCCGAAGACAGTAAAGTAATTGCCAAACCACCTTTGGATATTCATAGTCGCATGTTTGTAAAAGACGGTGAAAAATGCCACTTGATACCCTTGGACTCTATTCGCTATTTTGAAAGCTGTAAAAATCATGTACGTATTTTCTTTAACAAGGAAAATGCATTCGTGAAAAAATCATTAAATAATATTGAAGAACGCTTACCTAAAAAGTATTTTTTTCGCGCAAATCGCCAATATGTTATCAATTTACACGCTGTTGCAAGCATCGAAGAAGCAGTTGGCGATGGTTATGAAATTACTATGAGTGATGGAAAAGTTTTAGAGGTTTCACGACGTAACGCTGTTGAATTAAAAGATCTGCTTAGCTTTTAAGTAACAACATTATTCAGGATTTGATGCTTTTATCTCAGTGATTCCTTATTCAGACCAAGCGCAACAAACCCGGAAAGCAATATAGATGTGATTATCGACATAAATATCACTTACTCCGGGAAGGGTTTTTAATGTGTGATTAACCAGCATTGGTGAATTTTTGGATTGCGTTTGAAGTCTTCATCAATTGTTTTTGAACTTATATCTTTTAGCGTGTAGGCACTCAAAGAGTCTTCATCCAATTTAAAAGTGCGCAGATTGTTAGAAAAAATCAAAGTTCCATTTTCGGCAAGTGCACGCATCGCATGATGAATCATACCCACATGATCACGCTGCACATCCAATATATCTTCCATACGTTTCGAATTGGAAAAGCTTGGCGGGTCTAGCAAGATCAAATCAAACTGCTGCTCATTTTCTTCTAACCATTTTAAACAGTCAGCTTGTTCCAATCGATTTTTGGATTCACTTAATCCATTAAGCGCAAAATTTTTACGGGCCCAATTCAAGTAAGTGTTAGACATATCCACACTCACCGTATAGCGAGCGCCACCCATAGCGGCGTGAACGCTGGCAGTTGCGGTATAGCAAAATAAATTTAAAAAACGTTGGTCTTTAGCCATGCTTGCAATAAGATTTCGTACAGAACGATGATCTAAAAATAATCCTGTATCCAAATATTGCCACATATTAATATGTAATTTTGCAGCACCTTCTTGCACGCTAAATACGTCACCAGTAGGAAGCTCAGTTAATTTTTCATATTGTTGCGTGCCTTTATTTCGGCGGCGTTGTTTGTAACTGATTCGTTGCGGCGGAATATCCAACGCAAAAGGCACTGCCAATTCAATTTCCGAAAAGCGTTGCGCCGCGCGATCTTCATCTACAGATTTTGGTGCAGCATATTCCTGAACATTGGCATACCATTGCGCTGTGCGCCCTGGCTGCGTTTGCCCACAATAAACATCAATAGCTGCCGCGTATTCCGGCATATCGGCATCGTATAAACGGTAAGCATTGATATCGTTTTTGCGTGCCCATTTTTCCAACTGTTTTAGATTTTTTTGCAAGCGATTCACTAACATTTGCGCGCCGTTAGAAAGTGCGGCTGCTTGTTCCTTGCGATCAGTCTCGCGCACGCGTTCTTCGGCTGCCAAACGTTTTTCGTCATCGCGACTAAAACGCTCGTCTTGCTCAACGCGACTTTGTACAAAAGCCTCGCTTGAAATACTAAACATAATTAATTCGCTGGGAATAGTGCCATTAAATAATTTATATTTTTTATCTGCACGCAAGCCCATTTGTTTTCCCAGGTCGGGGTTGCCGGTGAAAACGCCAGCACGCCAGCCTTGAAATTCATTGCGCAAACGCTCGCCTAAATGCGCGTATAAAATTTTCAGCGAATCGACTTCACCAAGACGTTCACCATATGGCGGATTACTTAATACCAAACCGGGTTTAATATCTGTGTGGGTTGGTTTTTTAAATTCTGCTAATTCCTTTCGGCTAACACGTAACCAATGATCTAATTCGGCGGTAACAATATTTTCCTCCGCTGCACGAATTACTTTTAAATCAGCATCGTATCCGCGAATTTCCGGTAAATCTTTTTCTAGACCAATTCGACGCCGCTCATGAGCTTCATTACGCAGTGCTTGCCAAATAGTATTGTCGTGCTTCAACCAACGCTCGAAACCAAAACTGACACGCCCTAATCCCGGCGCTATATCTGCTGCAATTAATGCAGCTTCAATTAAAATTGTTCCCGAACCACACATAGGGTCTAACAAGGCGCCACCTGCTGCCGCAATTTCTGGCCAACCCGCGCGCAATAAAATTCCTGCGGCCAGGTTTTCTTTCATAGGCGCACTGCCCTGCTTTAATCGGTAGCCACGACGATGCAAACTATCGCCGGATAAATCCAGACTTACCACAACTTTATCGCGACTCAAACGAGCATTCACACGTAAATCCGGATCATGTTTCGCAACCGATGGCCGTTCGCCACTGAAATCGCGTAAACAATCTACGATCGCGTCTTTCACCTTTACTGCGCCGAATTGAGTGTTGCGAATTGCATCACTACTTCCAACGAAGTCTACTAATAAGGTGCCATCGGGCCTTAAATGATCCTGCCAGGCGATCTTACGCACGCCATCATATAAATCATCTTGGCTATCAACGTCGAAGCTTGCGAGGGGTAATAATATTTTGTTGGCGAGACGCGACCACAAACAAATACGGTATGCGGTTTCTACGCTGCCACTAAAGTACACACCTGCTACGGTTTCACGCAGATCGGTAGCACCTAATGTGGAGAGTTCTGAAAATAAAAGCCCTTCAAGACTTTTAGGACATGTCGCAAAAAATTGAAATTGAGTCATTGAAAACGCCAGTGTAATAACCTTCGCAGGCAATTTAAGCCATTCTTGGCTGATTTTTGTTCAAGATAAGATTGGCAAGGGTTTATTCAAACGCCACTAGAGCTTTAGGTGCTATATAAAGATTTATCTATAAGAATAAAATCGTTCACAAGTGGAACCTTTATTGGTGTACTGGTCGAACCTGTAACGCTTTAAAAAAGTTTGTTTAGCCACCAAGAGAGGTATTGTAGCAAGTCGTTGAAGATGTCCATATAACTTTAGTTCTTGAAATCAAGTAGATTGACAAAGAGGTGTTTTATAGGATGAAAAGTCAAAAACGAGATCAAACTGAACGCGCGTTTACAAAAGGCTACCAAGCCGGGATTGATGGTCGATCGCGAAGCTTGTGCCCCCATGAAACAGGCATTGCTCGACAGCAGTGGCTCAACGGTTGGAGAGAATCAAGAATTGATCAATGGGACGGACTGAACCGAATGGCTCAAGTTCAAAAACTTAACAATTTACAACCGATGTCTGCAATGACATCGTCAGGCTGATCAACTCATTGCATCAGCAAATTACATCACAAATACATTTACACCCCATGAAAAATTAATTCGCTGATTGGCGAAATCGAGCTACAAAAAAAGGCCTCTTGATTGAGGCCTTTTCTTTTATACGGCAGATTATTTTCAATAAAATAAATAACTATTCAATATTTAATTGTGCGATTGCTTGTGCTGCTTCAGAAATTAATCTGGGCCCTTGATAAATAAATCCGCTATAAATTTGAACCAATTTTGCACCAGCATTAATTTTTTCTACTGCGCTAGCGCCATCGGTAATTCCACCAACGCCAATAATGGGTAACTTCTCACCTAACTCTGAGTGAAGAATTCGGATTACACGAGTGCTCTTGTCTCGCACGGGAGAACCACTCAAACCACCATTTTCTCCGCTAACCTCAAAATCTTCTACGCCTTCACGACCAATTGTTGTGTTAGTTGCAATGACGCCGTCAATACTTTGCGCGAGCAGTGCTTGAGCAACCTGAATAACAGCATCATTATCCATATCTGGTGCAATTTTCACAGCGACAGGAACATAACGGCCATGCAAAACCTGAAGCTTATTTTGTTCTAGTTTAATAATTTCCAACAAACGGTTTAATGAATCTCCAAATTGTAAGTCACGCAAACCTTGTGTATTAGGTGATGAAACATTCACCGTAATGTAATCGGCATGGGCGTAAGCTTTTTGCATACAAATAACGTAATCGTCTGCAGCATTTTCCACGGGCGTTATCGCATTTTTGCCAATATTAATTCCTAACACTCCCTTGTAGCGACGACGCTTGACTTGCGCAACGAGATGATCAACACCCTTATTATTAAAACCCATGCGATTAATAATGGCTTGCGCTTCCGGGATGCGAAATAAGCGTGGCTTGGCATTGCCCGCTTGCGGCTTTGGCGTGATGGTTCCTATTTCAACAAAGCCAAATCCCATAGCTCCAAGCGCATTGAAATAATCGCCATTCTTGTCCAGACCAGCAGCTAGCCCGACAGGATTGGGAAAGGTAATGCCCATAACCTCTACGGGGTTCGGAGGAATATCCGACGTAAATAATTTAAGAAACTGCAGCCTTTCGGCTGCGCCTATAAGGTCAAGGCTAAATTCGTGAGAGGTTTCAGCGTCAAGTTTAAAAAGTAAATCGCGTAGATGGTTGTACATGCAGCTAAGCCCTATAAAAACGCCCTATAAATAAGGTATGCAAAATTAGGCGTGCAGAATACTGGAATCATGCGGTCTAGTCGATTTTTTCTATACTGTGAAATTTATTTTCATCCGAAAAATGGATTGCAAAGGTACCAACGACACCGGCATGAGTCACGTAAGGCCGCAAGATATTTGCAGGAAAACGCACCTTCAAACCGGTGACGCTGCGAGCGCTCACATCTTTAACATTACCTTCATAGAGGCGCTGAAATTCCTCGGGGTAAATTTTTAAAGGCACAATAATTGAGCGCAAGGCTTACCTCCTTAAGCAGGATTTTGAGATGACGCGTTTGAATGCTGCGTGGCCTGCGCCAAATCCAAAAGCTCACGCAACGCAACCGAAAAAACTGCAAAATCAGTTCCGCTTGCGGCTTGTAATTCATTCACCATAAGTTTCCATCTATTAATCAAACTTGATTGTTGTTGGCCCCACTTCGTCAGCAAATCTTTCATAGAGGTTTTTTCATCAAACGATTTAATTAACGAAACGGTCAGCGAACGTAGTTGCGACTCAAGGTCATCCATATAACTTTCGCGCGCCATGGCTTGCCAAAAAGTATCCACTTTAATATGAGAAATTTGACTAGCAAACCAGGGCAAACTTAAATATTCACCCAAACCGAAATACAACTCAGCGACTTCTTTAATTTCTCTGTCTGTTTTACGCGCGGCTTCAGCGATGCTTAACCCTGAATATAAATATGAAGTTGATGTAGCCCGTAAAATAAATTCTTTAGGCACGCCTATTTCTTGCATGCGCTGATATTGACCTTGCAACTCCTCCAGCTGACCGCCTGATAATAATGTTGGAAGCTGTTCGGAAACAAAACTCACGGCGGGAGTGAAGAATGCGATTTCTACAGCGGGATCAATAGTGCTGCGACGATTCCGTAAAAACCACCGAGTTGCACGGCGTACACGACGCATCATATTAATCATTAATTCATTTTGTACATGGGACGGCACTTTGGAATCAAGTGACGATAATTCGCGGATAAATTTTTCCATCTGATAAACATCGCGCGCTGCAATATAAGCTTTTGCAACATCGCCCACACTTGCACCCGTTGCCTCGGTTAAACGTTGGGCAAAACTAATGCCCATATTGTTAACCATATCATTAGCAACTTGTGTAGCAACGATTTCGCGTTTTAACCGATGATTATAAAGTGGCACGCTAAATTCCGAAGCAATTTGTTCCGGGAATGCTCCTTCAATTGCTTTTGCGACGTATTCATTTCCCGCAATATTGTCTGCGGCCAAGTCTTCTTTTAACACAGCTTTTGCATAGGAAATTAATATGGCCAATTCAGGGCGAGTAAGACCTATACCGTGTGATTGACGCTCTAACAAAATATCATCGGCGGGTAAAAATTCCAGCTTTCTGCTAAGTCGTTTTTGGCTTTCCAGCGTTGTCATAAAACGTCTGTATTCTGCACCGCGCGACAATGCTTCAGATTCTGCAATACTGATTGCCTGAGTTTGGCGATAATTATTTTTTAATACCAATTCAGCAACATTGTTAGTCATTTTCGCAAGTAATTGATTGCGCTGCTTATCGGTCAAATCACCATTGCTAACAACTTCATTTAACAAAATTTTAACGTTGACTTCGTGGTCACTACAATCCACACCGCCAGCGTTATCAATAAAGTCCGTATTGCAAGCGCCACCATTTAATGCATACTCAATTCTGCCGCGTTGCGTCACTCCGAGATTGCCACCCTCACCAAATACTTTGCAACGTAATTCTTCGCCATTAACGCGCAGACTATCATTTGCTTTATCGCCGACTTCTGCGTGACTTTCTGTTGATGCTTTTACATAAGTGCCGATTCCGCCATTCCAGATTAAATCCACTGGCGCTTTTAGCAAGCTACTGATTAATTCCGTCGGTGTTAAATTATCTTCATGTATAGCGAATGCCTGTTTCATTTCTGGCGTAATCGCAATAGTTTTTGCATCACGATTAAAAATACCGCCGCCTTTACTGATGAGCGATTTCTCATAATCAGCCCACGTTGTTTTCGGTGTGGAAAATAATCGCTTTCTTTCTACAAAACTTTTTGCAGAATCAGGTGTAGGATCGATAAAAATATGGATGTGATTAAAAGCGGCGACGAGACATATGTGTTCGGATAAAAGCATACCGTTGCCGAACACATCGCCCGCCATATCACCAATACCTACAACTGTAAAATCCTGCTCCTGAATGTTGATGTTTTTTTCCCTGAAATGGCGCATCACCGAAATCCAGGCACCGCAAGCGGTAATTCCCATACCTTTGTGATCGTAGCCTTGGCTTCCGCCGGAAGCAAAAGCGTCACCCAGCCAATGTTTATATTCTGCAGAGATTGAATTTGCGATATCAGAAAAAGTT
>Ga0247739_10000475_pt1 | contig 14455 bp, 14 predicted proteins | sample UWRJL058202B2_FD_180943 | JGI IMG/M metagenome (GOLD analysis project Ga0247739, IMG submission 180943) | Plant litter microbial communities from Arlington Agricultural Research Station in Wisconsin, United States - UWRJ-L058-202B-2 | ecosystem: Environmental > Terrestrial > Plant litter >...
CAATATCAGTTGCGCCAATTATTTCAATAGGCTGTTTCATTTGCGTTGAAAAAAATGGGCAATAGTTAAAGATAAATCAAGAAGTACCATTTTTGCACGTACATTTCTTTCAATGTGATAATAGGCAATATTTACTTCCTGAATCATGTTTTCCAGGGATTCAAAATTAACAGCTTTGGAAAAATTCTGTACGAAAGTAAGTTCTTCTTCCGGAACGCGCAACAATTCACCTGCCCCATGCCGCCAGATGAGCATATCACGAAACAGTCTCAACGAATAATCCAGAAGACCTTTTTGCTTTTCTTTATTCATTATATCAAAACTATCGGCAAATCGAACCAAATGTGCCACATCATATTTGTAACAGGAACGCATCCATTCTATAAACCATCCGGATCTGTCATCTTCCGTTTCTTTAACAAGCTGCAGCGCTTCTGATAAATTGCCATCACATAAATACGTAATTTGTTTTGCTACACTTTCTGAAACATCGTGGTTTTTCAAAAAAGTACGTACGTTATTATCTGTAAAAGCAGGAACTGCAATACGTTGTGTACGGGAAATAATAGTGGTTAAAAGCTTATCTGACTGGTCGCTTACTAAAAGGAATATTGTTTTGAAAGGTGGTTCTTCCAAAATTTTTAGCAATGCATTAGATGAAGCAGCATTCATAATATCTGGTTTCCATAAAAGCAGAATCTTATATTCGCCTTCATAGGCCATAACGGAAAGTTTACGGAGAATTCCCCGGGATTCTTCCACTGAAATATTCCCCTGTTTATTTTCTGCATTAATATAATCCAGCCATTCAGGAAGTAGCCGATATGGGCTTTCAAGCAAAAAAGAACGCCAGTAACTTAAAAATGCTTCACTCGTTTTGCCATCTATTTTTTTTGAGGTAGCGATTGGAAAGATAAAGTGAAAATCCGGATGAATTAACTTGCTCATCTTCGTACAGGAAGCACAGACACCGCATGCATCATCCTCACTTCTGTTTTCACAATTAATATAAGTTGAAAATGCTAGTGCCAATGCTAATCCACCACCACCAGGAGCACTGTCAAAAAGCTGTGCATGAGCTAAATGACTGGTTTGTACCGATCGTATTAATGTAGATTTTATACTTTCCAGTCCTGGAATATCTTTAAAAAGCACTGTTATTTTTAGTTAATCGTTTCTGTACTAATATTTATTTTGAATAATGTGCTCAAATCTTATCTATTGTATTACGTTGAGGCTTTGTTTGTACGAATATCTCATCCAAAACTTTTTCGTGATTTTCGTTAAAAATAACATCCCTGCGACTTACTGTGTCCTTTGCCACTGCTAACGCTTTTTGGAATCTGTATTCTGTAAATCCTTCCGCATTTCCTCCCCATGAAAAAGAAGGAATATGTTTGGGTTGAAAGCCAGCGCCAAAAACGTTTACATTCACACCAACCACAGTGCCGGTATTAAACATAGTTGAAATTCCAGCTTTTGAATAATCGCCCATAAATAAACCACAAAAAAGTAAACCGGTATCTTCTAATCCTCCGGAAATGTAACTATGCAATTTTACATTGGTATGATCATTTTTCAGGTTTGAATTATTCGTATTGGCTCCCAGATTACACCATTCGCCTAATACTGAATTGCCCAGATAACCATCATGACCTTTATTGCTATATCCAAATAATACAGATCCTCCGATTTCTCCGCCTACTTTGCAAAATGGTCCGATAGATGTGTTCATGCGAACTTTGGCATTTTGAGCAATAATGGATCCTTCTCCCATGGCAAATGGTCCCTGAATAGACGCTCCTTCCTGAATTGTTGCATTACGACCGATATATATAGGTCCGTTTTCAGCATTCAGAATAGCAGCTTTAATATTTGCTCCCGGTTCAACGAAAATATTCTCTGCATTATAACAACGCGTGTAAGGATCTGTTATTGGTTCTGATTTCCTGACAGCTGTTATTTGTTCAAAATCGGCTTTAATCTGTGCTCCATTGCTGGTAAATATCTCCCACACATGGCGGATCATGAGAAATGTTCCTGCATAAGTAATTTTGGAAAGTGGAAGTTCCTCAGAGAAGTTCCATGAATGAGATGAAGTTCTTACGGCTAATATTTCCTCTTTATCAGAATATAATACAGATTCAAGAGGCAGATTCAACAATGTTTTTACTAATTCAGTATCCGGGCATAAAGCTCCGTTTACGAAAAGATTATCGTCTGTTATATTTATAGGGAAACCAGGCTGTAAGTAGGATTCAGTTAAATAAGAAACGGAGCTTTGAAGGTAATTTGTCCACTTTTCAGCAATTGTATGAATTCCGCATCTTATGTTGGCCACAGGACGGGTATATGTAAAGGGTAAAAGTTGAGCCCTAAGAACAGGTTCATCAAACAAAATGATACTTGGCATATTTGGTAGTAGTATGTGCGACCAAAGGTCGTCCATTTTTTTCGTAGGACAAAAAAAGAAGCAGTCTCTTTGAGCTTTCGCTTAAAGACTGCTTCTTCATACGACCTTTATCCAGATCGGCGGATGCTTAAATAACCATTGGGATTATAAGTAATACCAAAAGCTACTAATTGAAAGCTATTATGCTTCTGCCTCTGCTTCTTTTTGTCCGTAACGTTTTCTGAACTTGTCAACACGTCCTGCTGTATCTACAAGTACATTTTTACCTGTATAGAAAGGATGTGATTGAGAAGAAACCTCCACTTTATATACCGGATAAACAGTACCATCTTCCCAGGTAATGTTTTCGTTGGTGTCTATAGTAGAGCGCGTAATGAATTTAAAATCGCTTGATAGATCCCAGAAAACAACGTCTCTATAGTTGGGATGAATATCTTTTTTCATTGGTATATGGTATTATGTGTTTCGATGCAATTCTCAAAAAGGATTGCAAAAGTAATTATTTTAATTTATAGTCGCAAATATGAGGCAGTTATATTTCAATTTTAATGTTTCGATAAATTAAACCTCACTTAATTGCTTTTTCAGTACTGCAATTCCTGTCTTGATTTCACTATCAAAATCATTGTATTTAAAGCATTCGATTGATAAACCACCATTATATTTTATTTTTTTTAATGCGCTTAAATATGGTCTGAAATCATCGCCTTTTACACCGGGCGGTGTACGGCTTTCCTTTTCTGCAATGTGACAATGCACAATATGTTTTCCGTATTTAATAATTTCTCCTGCCGGCTCATCTTCCTTCATCATGTGGTAGATATCGCAAAGGAGACGTATCCGTGGACTTTTTACTGCATCAATAATTTCCACACCTTCTGACAGACTATTTATGAAATTCGTTTCTCCGCGGTTAAGTGGCTCAACGGCGATTGTTATACCATATTTTTCAGCAAGAGGAGCCATTTTTCTGGTTAATTCTATATGCTGCACTTTTGCTTTATCCCGGTCAAAGCCTTCGGGAATAATGCGGGATGCGCCACTTCCAAAAACAATATAGTGAGAGCCGCATTCTTTTGCTCTTTTCAATGCCAGTTCTGTCCGCTCAAGAATAGCTTCATGGTTGGCATCAGGTCCTAGTGTCTTTAATTCCCCAGGCAGCAGAATCACGTATGACCAGATTGGGAATTTTAATGCATGTAGCTCCTGAAGGTTTTGTCCAAATTTTAATTCTCCTTCCTTAGGAATAAGAAAACCGCCTACCGACTCTTCAATATAAGTACATCCAAGCTCTCTAAGATACTTCGCATGGTCATAAGATGCAAAAACGCCTAGTGAAACAGAAGACGGAGCATTATTTTCATATATAAATCCAGCAGCTGCAAGGGATGAATATGCTGTAAGTCCGGTAATGGTTCCGGCAGTCGATTTTAGAAACGTTCTTCTTGATGTCATAGTTGGGAGAAGATTATAATTGGCACACATTTTACAAACTTATAAAATCTGGTTGTAGTATTTCTCAAAAGCCTTATATTATAATTGATTACCTAATTATTTTATACTAAAAATTATTTATTTGAATTGTTGATTTTCCATTAAGTTTAAAAGTTGACAAGCAAATCTTTTCAAAGTGCTGTAAATCAGGAAGAAGTATTTTACATAAATAAAAAAAGTATACAAATTTTGTAATTATAAAAATATTTTTTTGTCTAAATAATTTTTTAAAAATGTTTTTATAATTCAATAAAGGTACAATCTTTATAACCTGCTTGTAATTAGATTTTTAACAATTACTTAACTTAGATTTTATTGTTAATTCAAAAAAACCAGTAAATATCAGGATTGTATTTTTGATTTATTTAATGTTATTTCAATGAAATTTTAGGGAATATCTTCTGTACCATCAATAGCATTAACATCACTAACTTCTTAAAAAACACCATATTATCATGTCTATGTATGTAATAAAACGTGATGGCCGCCGCGAATCCGTAAAATTCGATAAAGTGACTGCCCGTATAGAAAAACTGAGCTATGGCCTGGATATAAATTATATTCAGCCTATCGAAGTGGCGAAAAAAGTAGTGTCCGGCATTTATGACGGCGTAACTACTGCGGAACTGGATAATCTGGCTGCTGAAACAGCAGCTTCTATGACGACCAAACATCCGGATTATGCTATTCTTGCTGCGCGTGTGGCGATTTCAAATCTCCACAAAAATACACTGAAGTCGTTTTCGGCAACCATGAAACGTCTTTATACTTATGTAGACTCTAAAACAGGTGAAAATGCTTCATTGATTGCAAAAGAAGTATATGAAGTAATTCGTCAGAATGCATCCCTTTTAGATTCAACTATCATTTATGACCGTGATTATGCCTATGATTATTTTGGTTACAAAACACTAGAGAAATCATATCTTTTAAAAGTAGACGGTAAAATTGTGGAACGCCCGCAGCACATGCTGATGCGTGTTGCAATTGGTATTCATCAGGACGACGTTCAGGCAGCTGTTGAAACGTACCATTTGCTTTCAGAAAAATGGTTTACGCATGCAACACCTACTTTGTTCAATGCTGGTACACCGAAACCGCAAATGTCTTCTTGTTTTCTTTTAACAATGAAGGAAGATAGCATCAGCGGTATTTATGATACATTGAAAAATTGTGCAATGATATCGCAGTCTGCCGGTGGAATTGGATTGAGTATTCATGATGTACGTGCAACGGGTTCTTATATTAAAGGAACAAACGGGCAATCCAATGGTATTGTACCGATGCTTCGTGTATTTAATGATACTGCAAGATATGTGGATCAGGGAGGTGGAAAACGCAAAGGTTCTTTCGCTATATATATGGAACCATGGCATGCTGATATTTTCGATTTTCTTGATTTAAAAAAGAATCATGGAAAAGAAGAACAACGTGCGCGTGACCTGTTCTATGCATTGTGGATTCCGGATTTATTTATGAAACGTGTAGAAGCTAATGATACCTGGTCACTATTCTGTCCGCACGAGTGCCCTGGACTTTCTGATACGCACAGTGCTGATTTTGAAAAGTTGTATGAGCGTTACGAGATGGAAGGCAAAGCTCGTAAAACGATAAAAGCACAGGATCTTTGGTTTGCTATCATGGAATCGCAGATTGAAACTGGTACTCCTTATATGTTGTACAAGGATCATGCAAACAGTAAATCAAACCAAAAGAATTTAGGTACTATTAAGTCGTCCAACTTATGTACTGAAATTATAGAGTATACAGCTCCTGACGAAGTTGCAGTATGTAATTTAGCTTCTATCGCACTGCCTAAATTTATAGAACAAGGTGCAGACGGATTTATGCGTTTCGATCACCAGAAATTATACGAGATTACGAAAGTGATTACCCGTAATCTTAACAAGATTATTGATTTGAATTATTATCCCGTTCCTGAAGCGGAAAAAAGTAATAAACGCCATCGCCCGATTGGTATTGGTGTTCAGGGATTGGCAGATGCATTCTGTATGTTACGTATGCCTTTTGATTCGGAAGAAGCCCGTCAGCTGAATAAAGATATATTTGAGACCATCTATTATGGAGCAATGGAATCTTCTATGGAATTGGCAGTTAAAAACGGACCTTACGAAACATGGCCGGGAAGCCCGATTTCAGAAGGAATATTCCAGTTTGATATGTGGGGAGTAAAACCAGACAGCAAACGCTGGGATTGGGAAAAATTAAGAAAAGGAGTTATTCAGAATGGTGTACGCAATTCGCTTTTGCTAGCGCCAATGCCAACAGCTTCTACCAGTCAGATTTTGGGTAACAATGAATGCTTTGAACCGTTCACTTCTAATATATATGTAAGACGGGTTCTTTCCGGGGAATTTGTAGTAGTTAATAAGTATTTGTTGAAAGATCTTGTGAAATTAGGATTATGGAATGAGGAGATGAAAAATAACCTCGTTCGTGCCAGCGGATCGATACAACCCATTCCAAATATTCCTCAGAATATTAAAGACCTTTACAAAACTGCATGGGAAATAAAACAACGGAGTTTGTTGGATATGTCTGCTGATCGTGGTGCATTTATTTGCCAATCACAATCACTTAATATATTCATGGAAGAGGCGAATTTTGGTAAATTGACTTCTATGCATTTTTATGCCTGGAAGAAAGGATTGAAAACAGGCATGTATTATTTGCGTACAAGAGCAGCTTCTGATCCGGTTCAATTTACACTTAGCAAACAAGCAGAACCACAGCTTGAACCAGCTATGGCAGTTGTGGCTGAAAAAGAACTGAATTACGTTCAGTATGCTGAGGAACATACCAAACCAATCGTTCCAAGAGATAGTCGTTCGGATATGCAATGCTCGTTAGATGATCCTGAAAATTGTGAGGCTTGCGGAAGCTGATATTTGAAAATTATTAAAGAAAAGGCCCTTACTGATAAGTGAGGGCTTTTTTTGATTTAAATGCATATAGCATTTATTCTATTGTGAGTTCAATATAATTTCTTGTTATTGCGAAGCGGTTTCTATTTACGTTACTCCAATAGAAAACACCCAACGTTATGAAAAGTGAATGAATTTCTCATCTCATTTTTTATATTCATGAATCATACTACAAACACACATTTAGAAACTTTAATAAACAAAAATCTCCATACACTTACTCCACGCGAATGGGATGTACTGCTACTCGTAGCCGATGATGTTCCCAATAAAGAAATTGCGGATAAGCTCCATTTAACCCCGGAAAGTGTAAAAACGTATCGTGCGCGGATTGCAGAGAAGCTGGCGATCTCAGGAAGGGATAGTTTGGGAAGGTATGCACGTAAGAACAAACCTTGCCTTATTGATTCTCATCTGACGCTTTTCTTTCCTCCCTAATTATACTAAAAGTGCAATAGAATGCTTTCCCTATCCTATAAATTGCTAACTTTAGACAGCAGTTTATAATTAAAATGGTGTGTAGGTTTGTAGCACCGGAAACGCATCAAGAAAGGATATAATGATTGAAAATGAAAATATAAATGTTGGAGTGAGGAGGCAGGAATGGTTCATGCCATCTTTTATAGTGGTTTTATATGCACTGTTACAAGCAAAGTTTTTCATTTCCATGATGAATTTGAAGTCGTTTGGATTGGAGCAGGAAGCATTTGTAGTGTTCAATGTTATATTTTTTTTTGTATTTGTGCTTTCTGCGATTATTGTTTGGATAATCCTTTCTCTGGTATTTCATTGGACCGCGTTGCATTTTGACGGCGCATCCGATTTTAAGAATTTTTTGTTTTTCTCAGGTTACGGATTTGGAGCAATGGGGATAACGTACCTTGTTGTACTATTTGTGTATATGACTGGTATTCCAAAAGGGTTGGCCATTGAGCAAATGCCGCAAGATGTATCATTTAAGAATTCGTTGGTGCTCATCAACATTAGTTCTATGATATACTATGCATGGATTGTTTATGCAGTGTACTTCCTGCATAAGCTAGGTATAGTAAAATCAATTGCCAGCGTTGCCTGTCCCATGCTATTGTACTTTATCCTTACTCAGTTATTTAGCTATATTTAGCTCCTAGGGTTGGGCTAATGACGTGATATATGAAGATTTCAATAGAAGGTTTAAGTAAATCGTACGATAAGCATGAGGTATTAAATATTCCTGAACTGGTGCTGGAGAGTTGCAAGATAACTGGAATCGTAGGTAATAATGGTGCCGGAAAAACCACTTTGCTAAGAGCAATTCTGGATCTGATACAACTGGATCGGGGTGTTATCAGAATAGGGGAATGGTCCGTATCAAAAAGTGAGGACTGGCGAAAAAAAACGAGTACATTTTTAGGGAGTGATTCCATGCTCAACTTTCTGACTCCTGAGGAATATTTTTATTTTGTCGGATCATTGTCTGGTCGAACAGAAAGGGCTGTTGCTGATTCACTAAAAAAATACGAAGCATTTTTCAATGATGAGATTCTTGGGAAGAAGAAAAAATTTATTCGCGATTTTTCGTCAGGAAACATTCAAAAAATAGGTATAGTAGCTGCCTTAGTATCCAAGCCGGAGGTAATATTGTTTGATGAGCCATTTAACTTCCTCGATCCTACATCTCAGGTGTTATTGCAGGAAATATTGGTGGATGTAAATAAGAATTATCCGTGTACGGTGATTATATCCAGCCATGACATCACTCAGCTTGCCCCAATTTGTGACCGGGCCGTTCTATTGGATAAGGGTTTGATCAAGCATGATTTTCAGGCAAGTGAGCGTATTCTTGAAAAATTAAACGAATATTTTTTACCGGGAAGAAAAATTTAGAACTTATGATTAGAAGGCTATTTGAAATCCTGCTGGTAGTTGTAATTGGTTCATTTCAGGTAGAAGCACAGGTAGTTGTCCAGAATGAAATGAAGCATTTTACAGTAACTTTTCATGGCCAATGGGACACAATTCCTAATCTCAGAATGGTGCGTTATGTGAAAGAAAAAGGGATGGATAAAATGGATGTAAGTTTTGAAACAGGTTTCTACAAAAAGTCAAACAAAGATTTTTTCGACTATCCTTATGGCATCATTCAGTTTTTGCCATCGGAACACGATTTATCCCAGGCAAAGTTCAGGGATTTGGTACAAGGCGTACAGGCAATGCAGTCAGCTCAAATGCTGGCAATAGATTCCCTGAAAGAATTAAACGGCGTTTTCAAGCGTTTCAATTCATATAAAATCCTTTCCACGGCTGTTGACTCGGCCAACTATGAAATAAGATGTACGATTGAGGCGAATGTGGCTGACAAGGGGGATATTCGTATTTTTCAAAAATACATTCCGGTAAGGCAAGGTATTATTTTGCTTTCGGCATATACCAATAAAAGTGATAATAATACCCTCCAAAATGATTTTCAGGGTATTATCAAAGAAATTGCGATTGAACATGACTATAAATATATTCCACCCATAGAGCGTAAAACGGGTATTGGATGGAAACAATTAGGTATATCATTAAGCATCGGTCTTTTGGTTTTCATGATTGTTTATTTTTGGGAACGGCTTTTCCCTGCTAGCAAGAAAAGTATATCGGCAGGTTAACAGCCTCCTTGGAAATATGAAAAACTGGCTGAAAGCATTAATTCTACTTACGGTTACTGGTTTACTGGTTTTTGCGTTGGCATATGACATCAATAGTGATAGCAAAATTGAAGTTACAACGGTGTTACCAAAATACCGGACTATTGAAGAGAAAGTGGTTGTCTCAGGAGTAATTCAACCGTTACGATTGGTTAAGGTAAATTCGAACATATCCGGGGTAGTCGAGCAGCTATTTGTAAAACCTGGTGATGTTGTAAAAAACGGCCAGTTTCTGGCGAAGGTAAAATTTGTATCGGATCCGATCGAAAGGGAACGGTTACTCCGTAGTCTTAACACCGTTACTATAAAATATGAGAATGACCAAAAACAATATGAACGAAATAAAAAATTGTTCGAAAATAAGGTCATATCAAAAATGGAATATGAGCAGTTCGAAGCGGCTTACTATATTTCAAAAGCGGAGGTTAAATCAATTCGTGCAGAGTTGAAATTGTATGAAGGAGAAATGGATACTGGCCAAATTTCAAACATTATTGCCTCTACGGCAGTTGGGACGGTTCTCGAGTTACCAGTTGAGGCAGGAGGAAATGTGTTGGGAAAAAACAGTTTTAACGAAGGTACAATCATTGCTAAAATAGCCGACACTGGAATACTACGTTTTGTAGGGTCCGTTTCTGAGGATGATGTGAATGAATTGCATATTGGCATGCCCGTTTTACTGGAAATCGGCACGACGAGTGAGCATCAAGTAGGGGCACACCTGGAATATATTGCTCCTTTGGGACAAATTGCAGATGGGGTAACAAGATTTGAAATTCATGCCATGCTACCAACGGCCAATTTGAACGGCCATATGATACGAGCCGGATCCAGTGCTACTGCGCAAATTGTTACGGCCAAGAAAACGAAAGCTTTGAGTATAGAAGAAAAGGATTTGATATTTGATGGTGATTCTGTATTCGTGGAGTTACTGGTGGGGGATCATGTAAAGAAGAGAGCCATTAAGCTTGGCTTGTCGGATGGTTTAATTGTAGAAGTGACCAAAGGGTTGAGTATGAAAGATCGGATAAAGGTTAAGACCGAAAACAGCCAAAAATGACAGCAAGGCAATATCTTTTTCATCAAGGGCTAGCAGCAGTGCGCTCACCGATGTTTTTGATAGATGTTCTGGAAAAAGCTTTAATGGCGCTCACTATGCTTATGGCAATCGCCATATTGTTCGTTGCGGGCTATTTTCTGGAAACATTCGATAAAAGTGCATTTCCGGGAGTGACGTCATTTACCGTTCTGACTTTGGTACTTAACATTTTCTTGCTTTTGGATCTTGCCCTAAGGCCGTTAGCCGCAACTAAACTAGATGCACCTGTTCGCCCTTATTTGTTTCTGATGGTCTCGAAAACTAATCTGGCCAGGCTCATCATGTTTGATTACTTTTTTGGACAGGCCAATGCCATGATGTTCGTTTTGCTATTTGGTTTGGGGTGGCTGGTATTTTTTAAGTGGCCTTTCCCGATGCAAAGTGTAAGTTTAGTTATTTACTTTTTGATGATGCTTGTAATAAATACAAATCTAAAAATCATCATTAGCAGGTTACTTCTTGTTAACTGGTTATTTCGTTTTTTAGTGATTTTCATTGTCATGGTCGTAATCTTTTACTTGAAATACGATGATGAAATTGACATGTTTGATACCATTATCAAATTCCCTGAATTAATAGAAAACAACTTCCTGCGTTTTGGTATTCTGGTTCTTTTACTAAATGGTATAATTTTCTATTTTGTCAAGAGCCAAATAGCGAAGGTGTTATATATAGCTTAGTACTAAAAATAATGCGAGATGATAATTTCATATTCTGACTTTGTAAACAAGTTTTTGTGGAGGAATAACGTAATAAAGGGATATCTGGTTTTCTCATTTTTAATGTCAGTTTCGATGTATGGCATGATGCTATTTATATTTTATTATTTGAATACAGACGAGAGTAAAATATTCAACTTTGTTATGCCATTACAACTTTTATTTGGAAGTGTTACTCAGTTTTATGGTAGTTACTTCGCTTATGTCTGTTCGATTATTTTACCATTAGACCTACAAAGAATTGATTTAAAAAAGGTTTTATTAATTATTTTTAGAAAGCTCATTTTATTTCAATTTTTTGTTTTTATTGTTCCAACAATTATTTTTTATAATAAATTTTATCTTTTTGTGAAATTGATAGAGATTGCTCTTTTTAATATGGGAATCGCTAGTTTCATTATGCTTCTATTATCAGTATCATCGGATAGTTATATCTCCATACATTACAATAAGCTCGGTATTTCTAAGAATAAAAAATATTTTTCGGTATTAAATTTAATCTTGTTTCCAATGGTTGCGTGTTTAATATGGATTGATAATCTTCTGACAATTTATCTTGGGGGGCTTTTAGGGCATAGCATCATTATTATTCTAGAAGTATCTGTCTTAATGGCTTATCCGATTTTTGTATTTACCGCAAATAATCACTTTGTTAAGCTGCGATACAGGAAGCTCAATTTATACTTCTCATTGAACTGATTAAAAAACCGAATTATGCACATAAGTGGAAAGAAATTTAAATAGCATATGTCTGACTGTCTAATCATTTAATCATTTAACTTTTCTATTATGAAGAAGATTAAAAAATCAATTTTTGCTTCGATTTTTTGTTCATTGGTAGCGCTTGCGGCTATTAATGGTACAAGTGGAAACAGCGGAAGGTCACTAGCTGTCCAAGCAGCGTTCGGAGCTGGGTACATGGCGAGCGCAACAGAGGGGAGGGAGAGTGACTATTGGGCCATGGGAGCAGGAGCATTGGGAGTAGGATCGAGAATTGCTTCGGCGGTTCCCCATCCTTATGCAACAGTAACTTCCTGGGGGTTAGCTTTATAAATTTTTAACTTAAATAAATGAAATCATGAAAAAAGCAATTTTTAGCGCGATATTTTCATTTTTATGTGCATTGTGTTTGATACAACAGATTTCTGTTAGTACTTCTATCCGGAGCAATCAAATTTCTGCCTTAGCCTTGAATCGTGTATCTGGTGAGAATAGTGATAGAGAAAATTTAGGGTATGGCGGTGTAGGTGCTGCATTTGCAGGAGCGGCCTCTGGTGCAGTTAGTTTATTTCCCTATGCTTTGGCATTTGGAGGACCTGCGGCCGGAGCTACCGTTGGGTTATTTGCGATAGTTGCAGGAGGTTAATTAGCAACTATAAGTTTGACATAAGACATATGTTATTTAAATGATTATTATGCTTTTGTTTTTCCATATTAGCCCCTGCTATTGGTGTATTTTCCTTCGGTAGAAATTATAATTTCCATTGTTATTGTTGGAATGCTTATCAGTGTTCTTAACTTGTTTTTATTGGAAGGGAAGTACAAGGTAATCATAGAAAGTAAAATTTTAATTCTTACAGTTTTCTCTTGCTTTTCTTTTTTATCAGTCTTTTTCCTATCGGATAGTAACTTATATTTTTTTAGAATATTTACTATTCTTCAGGCAATTGTTGTCTTTTTTGTGATCAGCCAGTCTGTCAAGCTGGAATTGATTACTATCCTTTTGGTAATGTTGTTGCCTTGTATAGTTGAGCTTACTCTAGGTTATCTGCAATTTTTTAATGTAATATTAAATTCAGATACGTTTTTCCAAATAGGTGGTTCAATGGGTAATCCAGCACCTTTTGCCAGTTATATAGCAACGTGTATTCCTTTTGCCTTTTATTCGAGCCTGAAAACTGAGGGAGAAAACAGGATAATGGGTTATCTGGGATTAACGGTACTGATACTTTCCGTAGCCATTCTACCACAGACGCAATCCAGGAGCGCAATTGTAGCGACAACGATTGGGATGCTATTTATGCTGGATCAGAAATATCATTGGTATCGTCAAGTCAGAAACTATCTAAAAAGTAAAGGTTTACTGACTGTAGTGATGATTGTTTCCTCCATTGTGCTTGGCAAATTATTACATTGGTTGTATCTGATAAAACTGGATTCGGCGCAGGGAAGGTTACTTGTTTGGAAGGGTGCGTTGTCTTTAATCAGAGACAACTTTTGGACAGGTGTGGGTTATGGCAATTTTCCAAAGAGCTATGCCGCATATCAGGCTAATTATTTCGGTTCGGGGAAGGGTACACCCCGTGAGAAATTCCTCGCTGATTATGTCACAACCGCTTATAACGACATTTTGGAACTTACAGCAGAAACCGGTATAATAGGGTGTGGGCTATTTGTGTATTTCCTCTGGCTCAGTGTGAAACACATTCGTAGTGTTGTTTTAAGCAAGGAAGAAGAGGGATTTCGGCAAGCTACCCTGGCCTCTTTATTAATAATGGGTGTTTTGTCATTAACCACATACACTCTGAGTGTTTTTCCAATACAGATGAATTTATTTTTTCTTTTGGGTTATTATAATTCAATTGATGCAAATGCGACGAAATCTAGTGCAATTAGTCTCGGACCCTGGTTTGCCAAACTGTTCGCTGTTGGATTATTGGGCTTTGTCGGCTGGCTGGAGTATTTTCAATATAGGAATTACCAGGCGCTGGTTGTCTTAAGGGAAGGTGCTATACTTGAGTCTCAATACAAATCAGTGGAGGCAATTGCCAAATATGAAAGTGTTTATCCCGTGTTTAGACACGATGGGGGTTATCTTTTTAAGTACGCTTACATTCTTGCCCAGCAGAAGACATATGCGCGCAGCAATAAGTTGCTAAGCCAAGCAAAGGCTATCACAGGATCTTACAATTCGTATACACTATTAGGTGAGAACCATTATAAAATGAAACAATATGGGGAGGCAGAGGAGAATTTATTGTACTCGTGCAACCTGATACCCTCCAAATTCTATTGTAAACATTTGCTACTAAGAGTGTACATGGACTCGGGACAATACAAAAAAGCAAAGATCCTGCAAAATGAAATGATGACAATGCCGGTAAAGGTGCCGT
>Ga0247739_10000476_pt1 | contig 14451 bp, 16 predicted proteins | sample UWRJL058202B2_FD_180943 | JGI IMG/M metagenome (GOLD analysis project Ga0247739, IMG submission 180943) | Plant litter microbial communities from Arlington Agricultural Research Station in Wisconsin, United States - UWRJ-L058-202B-2 | ecosystem: Environmental > Terrestrial > Plant litter >...
AAGACAGCCCCGTGCAACTCACGGGCTACTCGCAGGGCGGGGGTACCGTCGCGCAACTGGCGGCGTCGGGCGACTTCAACACCCAGGGCGTGCTCGCCTTCGGAGGCCCGACCGGCCAGGTGCCGATCCCGGCGAGCGTGCCCGCCGTGCTGGTGGAGCACATGGATGATCCGGTGCCGGCGTTGGGCGGCATGCAAGCCAACCATCACGCCGTGATGGTCGAGCGCGACGTGTTCGGCGGCCGCGACATCCCGAACCAGTACGCGGTGCCGGCGCATCACCGCGAGTACTACGAGCAGACCGCCGCGCTCATGGACGGGGCACGAAGCGACCGGGTGCGCGACGGGATTGCCCAGCTCGACGCCTTTACGGAAGGAGCGACGCTGCGCTCCAGCCGCGCCTACCGGTTCGAGCGGGTCAGCGAGACTTCGACCCCATGAGCGGCCGGAGGATGATGCCGATGATCCAGCTGATGAGGCCGAGAACGAGCGCGCCGAGCACGCCCCACCAGAATCCATCGATCTGCAGCCCGAAGCCGAACAGGCTCGAGAACCACGCCGCGAGCAGCAGCAGCAGCCCGTTGACGATGAGGGAGATGAGGCCGAGCGTGAGGATGTAGAGCGGGAACGCGACGATGCGGATCAGGTTGCCGATGATGCCGTTGACGAGTCCGAAGATCGCCGCCACCAGGAGGTAGGTGAGCACGATCTCGGTGGTGCCGCCCGGCGCGTACGGCACCACATGCACGCCGGCGACGATGAGGGTGGTCAGCCACAGGGCGACCGCGTTGATCAGGAGGCGCACCAGGAATCTCATGCCGCTAACTATGCACGGGAGGCGGTGGTGCCGCAACGCATCGGTGATGCGAACAAGCCCCGCCTCCTAGGCTTGGCTCGTGACTGCGCCGAGAGTACGCCTGCGACCAGAGGTCGAATCGATGGTTCCCTACCGGCAGGGGAGGACCGCCGCCGAAGACGCGTTCAAGCTGTCGTCGAACGAGAATCCATTTCCGCCGCTGCCAGCGGTGCTCGCCGCGATCGAGGCGAGCGAGGTCAACCGCTATCCCGAGGGCTCGGCGGCGGCCCTCCGCGAGCTGCTCGGCCAGCGCTATTCGATCTCACCCGAGCGGGTACAGGTGGGCGCTGGTTCGGTGTCGGTGCTGGCGCAGCTGATCTCGGCGGCGGCGGCCCCCGGCGACGAGGTCGTCTTCTCCTGGCGCAGCTTCGAGGCGTACCCGGGGCTCGTCGCGACTGCGGGAGCCACCGCTGTCGCGGTTCCGAACACGGCCGATCACCGCCACGACCTTCCGGCGATGCTCGCGGCCATCACCGATCGCACCCGCCTGGTGATCGTGTGCAGCCCGAACAACCCCACGTCCACCACCGTCACCCAGGCCGAATTCGTCGCATTCATGGCCGACGTGCCGCCGACCGTGCTCGTGGTGCTCGACGAGGCGTACGTCGAATTCGTCACCGATCCGGATGCCGTGCGCGGGGCATCCCTGATCAACGACTACCCGAACCTCGTGGTGCTGCGCACCTTCTCGAAGGCATACGGACTGGCCGGCCTGCGGATCGGCTATGCCGTCGGTGCCGAGTACGTGATGGATGCCGCGCGCTGCGTCGCCATCCCGCTGTCGGTGACGGAGCAGGCCCAGCGGGCGGCGATTGTCTCGCTCGAGCACGAGGCCGAACTGATGGAACGGGTCGCGCACCTGAACCGGGTGCGGGATGAGATCTACGCCGGTCTCCTCGCCCAGGGCTGGGACGCACCGGTGCCGCAGGGCAACTTCGTCTGGCTCCCCACCGGGCCATCGACCGCCGAGGCGGCGGAGACGCTGGCATCCCACGGCATCGTCGCCCGGGCTCTCGGCGAGGGCGTTCGGGTGAGTGTCGGGGAGTCGGAATCTGTGGAGAATCTCCTACGGGCATCCGCGGAGGTTGTGTCTCTGCAACGAACGGCCCCTCCGACGGCCACGTTAGATTAGTCCAATGCCTTACACCGCCGCGACGGTCCAGCTCCTCTCGCCCGAGGGCACTCTCGTCGAAAGCGACGCGGCGCAGCAGTACCTGCCGTACATCGACGCTCTCTCCGACGACCAGCTGCGCGACTTCTACCGCCAGATGGCGGTGATCCGCGCGATCGACATCGACGCCGCCAACCTGCAGCGGCAGGGTCAGCTGGCGATGTGGATCCCGAGCCTCGGCCAGGAGGCGGCGCAGGTCGGCTCCGGGTTCGCCGCGAAGCCGCAGGACCACATCTTCCCCTCCTACCGCGAGCACGTCGTCGCGCGCATCCGCGGTGTCGATCCGATCAGGATCATCGAGCTACTGCGTGGGCTCAGCCACGGCGGCTGGGACCCGAAGGAGCACGGCAACTTCCACCTCTACACGCTCGTGCTCGGATCGCAGAGCCTGCACGCCACCGGCTACGCCATGGGAATCCAGCTCGACGGCGCGACCGCGACGGGAAACCCCGACATCGACGAGGCGGTCATCGTCTACTTCGGCGACGGAGCCACGAGTCAGGGTGATGTCAGCGAATCGCTCGTGTTCGCCGCGAGCTACCAGACGCCGCAGGTGTTCTTCCTGCAGAACAACCACTGGGCGATCTCGGTGCCGGTCTCGCGCCAGTCGCGCTCGCCGCTGTACCTGCGGCCGGGCGGCTTCGGGATTCCCGGGGTGCAGATCGACGGCAACGACGTGCTGGCCAGCTACGCCGTGACGAGCGCCGGTCTCGACGCCGCCCGCAGCGGCAGGGGCCCGCACTTCATCGAGGCCCTCACCTACCGCATGGGCGCGCACACCACGAGCGACGACCCGACCAAGTACCGCGACAACGCCGAGATGGACTTCTGGGTGCACCGAGACCCGATCTCGCGCTACGTGACGTACCTGCGGGGCAGGGGCGAGGGCGACGCGTTCTTCGCCGAGGTGGCGGAGGAGGGAGCGGACCTTGCTGCAGACATCCGGGCCCGCACGATCGCGCTCGGTGTCCCCGAGCGCGGATCGATCTTCACGAACGTGTACTCCGAACCGCACCCGGTGATGGCCGCCCAGAGCGCGTGGCTCGAGGAGTACGAGGCGTCACTTGCGGGCGACCCGACGAGCGAATCCGGGAGCGACCGGGCATGAGCATCGAGAACCTGAGCATGGCGAAGGCCATCAACAACGGACTTCGACGGGCGATGGATGACGACGCCAAGGTCATCCTGATGGGCGAGGACATCGGCCCCCTCGGCGGGGTGTTCCGCGTCACCGAAGGGCTGCACGCCGAGTTCGGCGGCAACCGGGTGCTCGACACCCCGCTTGCGGAGTCCGGCATCGTCGGCACCGCGATCGGACTGGCCATGCGCGGGTACCGCCCGGTCTGTGAGATCCAGTTCGACGGGTTCATCTTCCCGGCCTTCGACCAGATCACCACGCAGCTGGCCAAACTGACGAGCCGGCACGAGGGGTCGCTGACCATGCCGGTGGTCATCCGGGTGCCGTTCGGCGGCCACATCGGCGCCGTCGAGCACCACCAGGAGAGCCCCGAGGCCTACTTCGCCCACACCCCCGGCCTGCGCGTCGTCACGCCGTCGAACCCGCACGACGCCTACTGGATGATCCAGGAGGCGATCACGAGCAACGACCCGGTGCTGTTCTTCGAGCCGAAGAGCCGCTACTGGCCGAAGGGCGACGTCGACACGGCGGAGAGCGGATGGCCGTTGCACGCCAGTCGCGTCGTGCGCGAGGGAACCGAGGTCACGCTCGTCGGCTACGGGCCGATGGTCACGATGCTGCTGCAAGCGGCCGAGATCGCGGCCGAGGAGGGAACGAGCGTCGAGGTCATCGACCTGCGCTCGATCTCGCCGATCGACTACGAGCCGATCCTCGCGTCGGTTCGCAAGACGGGGCGTCTGATCGTGGCTCACGAGGCGCCGGGGTTCGTCTCCGTTGGCTCGGAGATCGCGGCAACGGTTACGGAGCACGCGTTCTACTCACTCGAGGCTCCCGTGCTGCGAGTCGCAGGGTTCGATGCGCCGTTCCCGCCCGCGAAGCTCGAGACCGTGTTCCTCCCCGATGCCGACCGCATTCTCGAAGCGGTCGACCGGGCCATGGCTTACTAGGAGGCCGCAGTGGCGAATTCAGATTTCACTCTGCCGGATGTCGGCGAGGGCCTGACCGAGGCCGAGATCGTGTCGTGGAAGGTTCAGGCCGGCGACACGGTGGTCGTCAACCAGGTGCTCGTGGAGATCGAGACCGCCAAGTCGCTCGTCGAACTGCCGTCGCCGTTCGCGGGGACGGTGTCGGCGTTGCTGGTCGAGGAGGGCCAGACCGTCGAGGTCGGCACGCCCATCATCTCGGTTTCGGGCGACGGTGCCGCTCCCGCGCCCGCGCCGGTGGTCGACGAGGCCGCCCGGGTGCGTGACGCGGTCAAGGTCGATGAAGCCGCGGAGATCGCGCAGACCGCGGCGGTCGTCGCGGCCGCCGAGGATGCGGCCCAGGAGAAGCCGGGTGCCGTGCTTGTCGGCTACGGGACCGTGGGCCACGCCCGCTCCCGCCGCCGCGGTGTGCCCCCGGTCTCGCCGGTTGCGCCGCCATCGGTCGCCCGCCCCGCGAGTGTGCCGGCGGCAGCGGCATCCGCCATCATCGCCAAGCCGCCGATCCGCAAGCTCGCCAAAGACCTCGGGGTCGAACTCTCGACGGTCGACCCGACGGGGCTCGCCGGCGAGATCACCCGCGACGACGTCATCCGGCACGCCTCCCAGGCCAGCGTCTTCCGCAACATCCAGACACCCGAATGGGGAGACGAGCGCGAGGAGCGCATCCCCGTGAAGGGCGTGCGCAAAGCCATCGCGAAGGCGATGGTGCAGAGTGCATTCACGGCACCGCACGTGAGCGTGTTCAGTGATGTCAACGCCACCCGCACCATGGAGTTCGTGAAGCGGCTGAAGAACTCGCCGGACTTCGCGGGGGTACGGATCAGCCCGCTGCTGGTCATGGCGAAGGCCGTGATCTGGGCCGTGCGCCGCAACCCCACGGTGAACTCGAGTTGGACGGACAAGGAGATCGTCGTCCACCACTACGTCAACCTCGGCATCGCGGCGGCGACCCCGCGCGGGCTGATCGTGCCGAACGTCAAGGACGCCCAGGACCTGAGCCTGCTGGAGCTGGCGCTTGCCCTCGAGCAGCTCACGATCACCGCTCGTGACGGTAAGACCCAGCCGGGGCAGATGGCCGGGGGCACGATCACCATCACGAACCTCGGGTCGTACGGCATGGACACCGGTACCCCGATCCTCAACCCCGGCGAGGTCGGGATCGTCGCGCTCGGCGCGATCAAGCAGAAGCCCTGGGTGGTCGACGGCGAGGTTCGCCCCGCCTTCGTGACGACGGTCGGGGCCAGCTTCGACCACCGGGTCGTGGATGGCGATGTCGCGAGCCGGTTCACTGCCGACATCGCCTCGGTTCTCGAGGAGCCCGCCCTGCTGCTCGACTGACTTTGGCGAAACGCTCGCTTACGGGTCATACTGTTGATAACGAGTCTCATTAGCGAGACTCGCTTATCTAGAGAGCTCCACCCATGAACCGTCCTGTTCCCTTCCTCGGCCTGGCAGCCGCCGCCATCCTGCTCGCCGGCTGCGCGAGCGGCCCTCCCGCCGAATCCTCTGACGGGCTGTCGATCGTGGCCTCCACGAGCGTGTACGGAAACCTCGCTGCCAGCATCGCGGGGGATCGGGCCACCGTCACGAGCATCATCGATGACTCCGCGGTCGATCCGCACAGCTTCGAGGCCTCGGCACGCGACCAGCTCGCGATCGCCGACGCCGACCTGATCATCGAGAATGGCGGCGGTTACGACCCGTTCATGGACTCGCTGGTCGAGGCATCCGGATCCGACGCCGCCCTCATCGAGGCGGTCGAAGCCTCCGGGCTGCTGGAGGAGGACCACTCGGAGGATGAGTCCGACGGCGACAGCCACGACCACATCGAGGGTTTCAACGAGCATGTCTGGTACTCGTTGCACGGCACGATTCACGTCGTCGAGGCGATCGCTGCCCAGCTCGGCGAGCTCGATTCGGCCGGCTCCGACAGCTTCGACGCGAACGCCGCCGACCTCATCGGCCAGCTCGAGGAGCTCGAGGCCCGCGCCGCCGAGCTGTCCACCCAGATCGGCGGCGGGGGAGCTGCGGTCACCGAGCCGGTTCCGGTGTACCTGCTCGACGCGATCGGCCTGACCAATGTGACGCCCTCCGACTTCACCGAGGCGATCGAGGAGGGCAACGACGTGCCTCCGCTCGCGCTGGAAGACACCATCGACCTGTTCGCGGCCGGGGATGCCCGGGTGCTCGGCTACAACGCCCAGACGGCGGGCCCCGAGACCGAGAGAGTGCGGGCTGCGGCGGAGGACGCGGGCGTGCCCGTGGTCGAGTTCAGCGAGACGCTCCCCGACGGGGCAGACTACGTGTCATGGATGAGCGGCAACCTCGACGCGCTCGCGGCCGCACTGCTGCCGTGACCGGCGCAGCTGCCGCTGACACCCCGGCGCTGGAGATTCGCGACGCCGGTCTCGCGCTCGGCGGCCGAACCCTCTGGTCCGGGCTCAACCTCACGGTGCAGCGGGGTGAGTTCGTCGCGGTTCTCGGCGCAAACGGATCGGGGAAGACCAGCCTGCTGCGCGCCATCCTCGGCCAGTTGCCACTGGACCGGGGCGAGATCCGGGTGCAGGGGCATCCGGTGCGCCACGGCGATCGCGCGATCGGCTACATCCCGCAGCAACGGATCGTGCCGGCAGGCACCGCGCTTCGGGGGCGCGACCTGGTCGGGCTCGGCCTCGACGGTCACCGCTGGGGCATTCCCTGGCCGTCGCGGCGCACTCGCGAGCGGGTCGACGAGCTGGTGGATGCCGTCGGCGCCCGCGACTACGCCGATCTCCCCATCGGTGTTCTCTCCGGCGGGGAACAGCAGCGCCTGCGAGTCGGGCAGTCGCTCGCGAGCAACCCGGCACTGCTGCTCTGCGATGAGCCGCTCTCCAGCCTCGACCTGCAGCACCAGCGCGGCGTCGCCGAGTTGATCGACTCCCGGTTGCACGAGGAGGACACCGCGGTGGTGTTCGTCACCCACGACATCAACCCCGTGCTCGACATGGTCGACACCGTGCTGTACCTCGCGGGTGGCCGCTTCACCGCGGGGCCGCCCGAGAGGGTGCTGACGTCGGAGGTGCTCAGCGACCTCTACGGAACGCCGGTCGAGGTCATCCGCACCGGCGACCGTGTCTTCGTCGCGGGGGTTCCCGAGTTCCCTCATCATCACGAGGCGGCGACATCGTGACGCCGGATCTATGGGATTCCCTGTTCAACTTCAGCGACTACGGTCGGCTGCTCGCGCTCGTGCAGAACTCGATCATCGCCGGGGCCGTGCTCGGCATCGTCGGCGGACTGATCGGCGTCTTCGTGATGCAGCGGGATATGGCGTTCGCAGTGCACGGAATCAGCGAGCTGTCGTTCGCGGGAGCCGCGGCCGCCCTGCTCTTCGGCGCGAACGTCGTGGCGGGCTCGCTCGTGGGCTCGCTCATCGCGGCGGTGCTCATCGGAGTGCTCGGCGCCCGGGCGCGGGACCGCAACTCGATCATCGGCGTACTGATGCCGTTCGGCCTTGGCCTCGGCATCCTGTTCCTCGCGCTCTATCCGGGCCGCAGCGGCAACCGGTTCGGCCTGCTGACCGGGCAGATCCTGTCGGTCGACATCCCGCAGCTCGGCGTCCTCATCGGCCTGAGCATCGTGGTGCTGGTTGCGCTCCTGGTGATCTGGCGCCCGCTGATGTTCGACAGCATCGACCCTGACGTTGCCCAGGCGCGCGGGGTACCGAGCCGGGCGCTGTCGCTCGGGTTCATGGTGCTGCTCGGCCTGATGGTTGCGGTCTCCGTGCAGATCATCGGCGCCCTGCTGGTGCTCGCGCTGCTCGTGACTCCCGCCGCCGCCGCGCTCCGCGTGTCGTCGTCGCCGGTGGTCGTGCCGCTGCTCGCGATGCTCTTCGGGTTCACCTCGGCGGTGGGTGGGATTCTTCTCGCCCTCGGCGGATCGCTGCCGATCAGCCCGTACGTGACCACGATCTCGTTCCTGATCTACCTCGGCTGCCGGGTGGTCGGCCGCGTGCGCGGCCAGCGACTCCGTGCCCGAGTGGCGGTTCTGTCGTGAGGAGGATCGGATGAAGCGGCACACCTGGCAGCGGGATGCGGTGCGCGAGGCGCTCGGCACCCGCGAGAACTTCGTGAGCGCACAGGAGCTTCATGCCTCGTTGCGGTCGGCGGGGTCATCCATTGGGCTGGCGACGGTCTATCGGGCCCTGGCCGACCTCGCCGTGGAGGGCGAGGCGGACTCGCTGCAGCAGGAGGGCGAGAGCCTCTACCGCGCGTGCACCACCGGCAGCCATCATCACCACCTGATCTGCCGCAACTGCGGGCTGACGGTCGAGATCGAAGCGGATGCTGTGGAGGAGTGGGCGAATTCGGTCGCAGCCGAACACGGTTTCACCCAGCCGCAGCACATCGTCGATGTGTTCGGGCTCTGCGCCGACTGCAGCTAGCGCCAGCCGCCCCTAGGTCGTCTTGACGTTGCGGCCGGGACCGGAACGGAATGCTTCGGACACGACGGCTCCCACCTGCACGCCGATCACGAGGCCGAGAACGGTGGACGCCGTGGTGGCGATGAGGTCTTCGCTGCCGGAGGAGTGGGTGGCCAGGCTGCTGACGGCGATCAGGCCGAGCGACCCCGGGACCAGCAGCCAGAACACCGGGCGGAAGGTCACGATCGTCGGCAGGCTCGGCCACACCCGCTCGACGAGCCGCAGCCCGGAGAGCAGCACCGCTGCGGTGAGGCCGACAGCCGAACCGGCGCCGAGAACCGGGCCGAGCAGTACCGACCCGGCGTACGCCAGCAGGAGCACGGCGGTGATCACCAGCGTGAGGGGGATAGTCGCGGAGAGGAAGAGGCCGACGCCGATGGCCAGCAACGCGACCGCCGGCCAGGCGAGGGCCGGGTCGACGGCGGGCGCGGCCCGTGCCGACCCGGCGCCCATCGCGATGACGGTGCCATCGAGTCGTCCCCCGAGAATTCCGACGCCCGCGACGGTGCCCGCGGCGAGCATTGCCCAGATGGTGAGGCCCGCCACGAGGCGACCGCCGCCGGAGACGACGTCGCCCGCGCTGACCTCGATCAGTGCGTTCGTCACAGCGGCGCCGGGAATGAGCATCACCAGGGGAGCTGAAATCGCGAAGAACGGCACCGCCGAGATGCCGAACATCGTGGCCGTGAGCCCGACGAGCAGGGCCACGGCCAGCGCCAGGAAGAAGGGCAGCACCGCCGCGATGCGCGCTCTTTGGCCAGCCAACGTCAGGACCCCGCCCACGAGGATTCCGAGCACCGTGTCGAGACCGACCGCCCACCACGGGTTGCCCAGCACCACCGCGATCCCGCCGGAGATGAGCCCGCTGCCGAGCAGCGAGAGCCACAGCGGGTATCGCGGGCGCATCGCCTGCAGGCCGTCGAGCCCCGCTTGCAGGTCGGACCAGGGGATTCCCTGTTCCGCCTCGGCCGCGAGCTTGCCGACCACGCCCACCTGCTCGAAGGTGAAGGAGGTGCCGCTCGACACGAGCACCCTGGTGCGGTCGCCATCGTCGACGAAGACTCCCGTCGGCAGCGCTCCGACGGTGAAATCCGCAGCGTTGCTGTGGGCGACGGCACGGGCGACCCGGGTGACGTCGGTGACGGCGTAACCGGCGTCGAGCAGTGCGACCCCGAGGCGCCCGATTGCCTCGACCTCCTCGTCGGGAGCGGGCTCAACCATGGGCGGGGCCAATCAGCATGGTGAGACTCTAATGGTCGGCCGTTGGTGGCGGGAGCTACAGCGTGTACCATGTTCAGGTTGGGCATTTCCGCCCCGCACGCATTCCTCCCATGAACGTCAGGGATCAAGGAACGCCGACAAGTGATCTTGGGTGAAGCAGCGTCGTAAGACACGCGGTTTCACGGTAACCAGAACAGGAGTACGCCCATGGCAGCAAACTGCCAGGTGACCGGAGCCCACCCGGGTTTCGGCAACACCATTTCCCACTCGCACCGTCGTAACAGCCGTCGGTTCGACCCGAACATCCAGAAGAAGAAGTACTACGTACCGTCGCTTCGCCGCAATGTCACGCTGACGCTGTCCGCCAAGGGCATCAAGGTCATCGACGCTCGCGGTATCGAAGCTGTGGTCAAGGACCTCCTTGCCCGCGGGGAGAAGATCTAATGGCCAAGCAGCAGGACGTCCGCCCCATCATCAAGCTCCGTTCGACCGCCGGAACGGGCTACACCTACGTGACGAAGAAGAACCGTCGCAACAACCCCGATCGCCTGGTCCTGAAGAAGTACGACCCGGTCATCCGCCAGCACGTCGAATTCCGCGAGGAGCGCTAACCATGGCCAAGAAGAGCAAGATCGCCAAGAACGAGCAGCGCAAGGTCATCGTCGCGCGCTACGCCGCACAGCGCCTCGAACTGAAGAAGGCGCTCGTCGACCCGGCGGGTACCGACGAGTCCCGCGAGGCCGCGCGTATCGGCCTCCAGAAGCTCCCGCGTAACGCCTCGCCCGTTCGCGTGCGTGGCCGTGACGCCATTGACGGACGCCCGCGTGGTTTCCTCAGCCAGTTCGGCGTATCACGCGTTCGTTTCCGCGATATGGCGCACCGGGGAGAATTGCCCGGAATTACCAAGTCAAGCTGGTAGATTTCAGGCGGTTCCGGGGTTTTTCACCCGAGCCACCATCAAGACGATCTATTACCAGCACGTCTATAACTGCATTTGGTCCGAGGAGGACAATCCATGGCTGACAAGTCACTAAACCGTACCGAGTTCGTCGCGGCAGTTGCCGCCGAGTCTGGCCAGAGCCAGGCTGCCGTCAACGGCGTCGTCGACGCACTGTTCGCCGTACTGTCGAAGTCGCTCGGCGAGGGCACCAAGGTGTCGATCCCGGGGTGGCTCGCAGTTGAGCGCACCGACCGCGCCGCTCGCACGGGTCGCAACCCGCAGACCGGTGAGTCGATCGAGATCAAGGCAAGCAAGGGCGTCAAGATCAGCGCCGGAAGCAAGCTCAAGGCTGCAGCCAAGGGCTAAGACTTCTCCACTACGCGAAGGCGGCATCCGATCGGGTGCCGCCTTCCGTGGTTTACGGGATCATCCCGGCCCCGCGGGCTCACAACTGGGAACGCTTAGGCTGAGGTAGTGCCACGCCTCGTTCGGATCGCCGGCCCCGCGGTCCTCCTTCTCGCGGCACTTCTGGCGCTCCTCGCGAGCCTCGCGTACGGCGGCGGAGCCGACTCCGTGCTGCTCGTCGACCCGGGCCCCATCACCCGCTACGGGCTTCCGATCTCGAAGCTGTTCGTCAACCTTGGTGGTGCGGGAGCCGTGGGCGCGCTCATCCTCGCCTGCTTTGCGCTGGATTCGAGCAAACCGGAGTTCGGACGGGCTCTGGATGTCGCGGCTGGTGCCGCCGCGATCTGGACGGTCGCGGCCGCCCTCACCGGTTTCTACAGCTTCCTCAGCGCGCTCAGCGAACCGTTCAGCCTCGACTCCCGGTTCGGCGACACGCTCGCCTTCTTCCTCACCAACTCAGAGTTGGGCCAAGCGTGGCTCGCGACTACTCTCATCGCTGCCGTTGTGACGGTGCTGTGCTTCGCGGTGCGAAACCAGACCGTTGTGGTCTTCATCACCGCGCTCGCCGTCGTCGGCCTGGTGCCGATGACGCTGCAGGGGCACCGCGGCGGCACGGCCGACCACGACGCGGCCACGAGCGCCCTCTTCCTGCATGTGCTGTTCGCCGGCATCTGGCTGGGCGGGCTCGTCACTCTCGTGATCTGCAAGCCGCTACTGGCCAAGGGACGCGTCGCCGAAGTGCTGTCGCGCTACTCGACCCTCGCCCTGATCTGCTTCGTCGTGGTGGCGGCGTCGGGCTACCTGAGCGCCGAGATCAGGGTTGAGGACATCGGCAACCTGCTGACGCCGTACGGGATTCTCGTACTCGTGAAAGTCGCGGCGCTGCTGGTGCTCGGGCTGTTCGGCGCGATGCAGCGTCGGTATTTCATCGGCCGACTTCGCACGTCTCAAGGAACCGGCACCGGGATCTTCTGGTGGGTGGTCACCGCAGAGCTGGCGTTCATGGGCATCGCGTCGGGCGTCGCCGCGGCGTTGGCCCGCACCGCAACACCGGTGCCCGAGACTCCGGCGTCCGAGCTCGCGGCAGCAACCCCGGCTGAACTTCTGACCGGGCGCCCGCTGCCTCCGCCGGTGTCGTTCGAGAACCTGTTCACTCTCTGGAACTTCGACCTGATCTGGGTGCTGTTCTGCGCGTTCGGGATCTTCTTCTACGTCGCCGGGGTTGTCAGGCTCCGGAGTCGGGGAGACTCGTGGCCGATCCATCGCACCGTGTTCTGGGTCGCCGGGATGCTGCTGCTGTTCTACGTGACCAACGGCGGCGTGAACGTGTACGAGCGCTTCCTGTTCTCGCAGCACATGCTCGCGCACATGACGCTCGGCATGATGATCCCGGTGCTGCTGGTGCCCGGTGCTCCGATCACCCTGGCGCTGCGGGCCATCGCCAAGCGCACCGACGGCAGCCGAGGTGCCCGCGAGTGGATCATGCTCGCCGTGCATTCGAAGCCGTTCGCGGTGCTGGGGAACCCCCTGGTCGCCGCCGGCCTGTTCGCCGGGTCGCTCTGGCTGTTCTACTACACGCCGCTGTTCCGCTGGGCCACCACCGACCACATCGGTCACCAGTGGATGATCGTGCACTTCCTGCTCACCGGCTACCTCTTCGTGCAGGCGCTCATCGGCGTCGACCCGTCACCGGCCCGGCCGCCCTACCCGATCCGGCTCCTGATCCTGCTCGCGACGATGGCGTTCCACGCGTTCTTCGGGCTCGCGATCCTCTCGAGCACCGGCCTGCTGCTCGCCGACTGGTACGGCGCCATGGGGTGGGACACCGGGCTCACCGCGCTCGAGGATCAACGCATCGGGGGCGGGATTGCCTGGAGCGTGGGGGAACTGCCCACCGTGACCCTCGCCATCGTGGTGGCGATCATGTGGGCGCGCAGCGACGACCGCGAGTCGAAGCGCTACGACCGCAAAGCCGAGCGCGACGGGGATGCCGAGCTGGAGGAGTACAACGCGATGCTCGCGCGACGGGCATCCCGAAGCTAGTTCCGGGCCTTCAGTTTTGGGCCCTCAGTTTCGAGCCTTCAGTTTTGGGCCTTCAGTTTTGGGCACTGATCAGGAGCTCGTCGCCGCCGAGGAAGGTCACCACGTAGGTGTTGGTGAAGTCGACCAGTTCGTCCAGCCCAGACACGGAGCCGTCGAAGATCGACCGCACGTCGACGGTCACCCGGGCGGTGCCGGTGCTCGGCAGCATGAGCCAGCTGGCGGGCTGCGGGCCGGGCTCGAGCGTCACCTCGGGGTAGGTGCTGATCTCCCATTTCGGAGTGCTGACGATGCGGTTGCCGATCTGCAGCCCGAACGGGCAGCCCGCCGGAAGCAGCACCTCCTGGGTCGCGCACTCGTCGAGGTAGCCGTTGAGCTCCTTCTGCACCTGCGTGACGAGTGCAGCAGTCGGCCGGATCTCGACCGGCGCGATCACCGCCGCCCCGGGAGCGCTGACGGTGACGTCCCGAGCATCGGCGTGCAGGTACTTCGAGTCGTGCGAGAGCTCGTACGTGCCCGGAGTGAACACGAGATACGGGGCGGGCAGGTCCTGGGCGGGCGCCTGAAGGTCGACGCCGTTGGCCGTGAACGCGGTGCCGTTCGCCACCGTCACCTGCGCGATGCCGAAGGGGCTCTCCGCGAAGCCCCAGGTGGGAAACATCCCGAGCAGCGTTCCGTCGCGTCGCACCTCGAAGGTCGACGTGCCCGCAACGCCCGCCGCGGTCCAGGCGAAGACGACGGAGTGCGTGCCGTCGGCGCTCGCCGTGTCGCTGACCTGACGCAGATCGTCGAGGTCGCCCATCGCGCCCGCGACCAAGAGCTCGCGCGACGCATCGCCGCCGCTGATCGGGCCAGCCAGTTCGAGCGCACCGGATGCATCGTGCCGGGCGATCGCCTCGAGGTAGCCGCGCACGAACCCGCCAGCGCTGTACAGCGACGCGTTCAGCACGAGTACCGCGGCCACGAAGCCGCCAATCACCAGAGCCACCGCGACCGACCAGGTGATGATCTCGCGGCGCATGGTCACATCCTAGATTCGCCACAACACAAGTTCTCCACCGCGGCGGCAGCCGGTCGGTGCCGCTCGAGGGCGCGGGTACAGTGAAGCGGTGACCGAGCACGCCCTGGCGCCTGAGCAGCAGGCCGTCTTCGACGCCATCGAGACCACGATGGAGAATCTCTTCGTCACGGGTCGCGCCGGTACGGGTAAGTCGACGTTGCTCAACTACCTGGCCG
>Ga0247739_10000477_pt1 | contig 14451 bp, 9 predicted proteins | sample UWRJL058202B2_FD_180943 | JGI IMG/M metagenome (GOLD analysis project Ga0247739, IMG submission 180943) | Plant litter microbial communities from Arlington Agricultural Research Station in Wisconsin, United States - UWRJ-L058-202B-2 | ecosystem: Environmental > Terrestrial > Plant litter >...
TGTTGATCGAGTTGAGGTCCATCCATCTACCATTGTAATAACTTTGAAAATCCGGACCGAAATTGATGCGATATCTTAACCCTTTGAACAGTTTTACCTCCGCATATACAGAACCTAATATCCTTAATGTTTTTCGAAGGTTGATATTATAATTGTTTTCGTCAACAGGGTTGGAGATGTTGATATCGCCGCCTGGCAACAAGATCCGTTTGCCTGCGCTATCATACGGTCTTGCATACGGGAGCATTGCTTGCAGGGCCGCATAAATGTTACCGGGACCTGTAGCATTGGTAGTTGAGAAACCGAAGTTTTGAAGGCCATAGGTTGTGCTCACACTGCCACCCATGCTAAACCATTTGGCAGGTGTAAGGTCCACACTGAACTTGCCACTATACCGCTTGTAGCCCTGGCCTATCTGGGTGCCCTCATTATTCAGAAAACCAAACGATCCATAAGCCCTCACATTCTGCGTACCGCCACTTACACTGATTGTATGATCCTGGGTGATGCCCGTTTGCAAAGCATTATCCGTCCAGTCGGTGGTAGGAACCAGTGATGGATTCCAGGCACCGTTCACCCATCCCTTTTCGATATTGGCAAAGGCGATAGGATCCTGACCAAAAATGCGCCGATCATCTGCTAGTGAAGGTTGGTCGGGATAAGTGCTGGCCGGAGCGGCTGCCGGGTTCAAAAACCTGACCCGACGATAAGCATTGCGCCTGAATTCGACGTACTCGGCCGAATTCATCATCTGCATCCGGTCTGATTGCTTTTCCATGGTGAGCGTGCCTACATAGTTGATGGCCAGCGCACCATTTTTACCCCTTTTGGTCGTGATCAATACCACACCGTTTGCTCCACGGGAGCCATAAACGGCTGTAGCAGAAGCATCTTTCAATATGTCGATCGTCTCGATGTCATTCGGGTTTACGGCCTCGATACCGCCGAAATTCAGGGGAACCCCGTCCACTACGAACAGCGGGCCATTTCCACCGTTGATAGAGCGTGCGCCCCGTATCAAGATGCTCCCGACCGTGCCCGGCCTTTCCGAGGAGGTTATATCCACTCCGGCGGCCTTGCCTTGTATGGCTTGTAACGCATCGGCAACTGGCCGAGAACGGATTTCTTCGGCACTCACACTTACGATAGCGCTGGTAACGGTGGACCTCTTTTGGGTGCCATACCCTACCACCACAACTTGGTCGAGGTTGGTAGCAAGGGCTTCCTTTAGCTCAACCACTACAGACAGGGATGTACCGGGCTTCAGTGTGTAACCATTCAGGGTTTGTGGTTGATAATTGACAGCTGATATAGAAAAGCTATAGGGGCCACCAGCGGGCAGGCGTGCAAAAGTAAATACCCCGGAAGTGTCGGTTTCTACGCCCGCCGAATAATTGGTCTTGGTATTCCGTGCCAAGACAGAAGCGCCGATAACCGGCTTGTTTTTATCGTCGTGAACAACCCCAGTAACAGAACCGGGCGACTCTTGCGCCCTTACGATAAAAGACATTAAAATTTGAGGAATAAATAAAAAGGCCCATAGAAAAGCCCTTGGATTAATAGACTTACATCTCATACAGCTTGCAATTTTGATTAATGATAAAAGATGGAGGAGCGTGGGAAAATCCTATCTATAGATAGCAGACCCACCCTCTGGGCAATATATTTATTTGGATATTTTATTGATATAATAAACCTCTTCTTTCTTTATGACGGACAACTTATTAACAATCGTGATATATTTCAGGACAAGATCAAGTGAGTCGGTCTTGTTGAACTTGCCTATAAAATATTTATTTCGCACCTCGTTTTTATCATATACAATCTGCACGTTATGGATAAGCCCTAGTTGGTCAAAAACCTGTTGCAACGATTGGTTATTGAACATATACCATGACCCTTTTCGGTTTAGGGGAATATCCGGATCGTCTATCATCGTTTCCTCCTGCATGGACCTTACTGGGACATGGGTCGAGATTTGCCCGCTAACTTTTGCCAACCTATCATTATAATAAAAGAACTTTTCTCCCGGCTTTAGATAAAAATCCTTTTTCATCCGCCAGTCATCCCTTGCGACCGATTTTACTACAATTTTTCCTTCATATAATTGAACCGTCAATTGTTTTGTTTTTTCAAATGCAGTCACCAAAAACCTCGTTCCCAGTGCAGTAGTGGAAATTTTGCGGCTAAAAACAGTGAACGGCCTTGAGGGATCCTTTGCTACTTTAAAATAAGCTTTGCCAACCAATGTTATATCACGTGTGTCCACAAAGGGTTCGTGATAAGTGATCTCACTGTTAGTGGACAACACAACCAAAGAACTATCGGGTAAATTAAATATATTGTTTTGTTCCTGAATTATTTTTAAAATGGCGTATCACCGATGGCAGCGTATCTATTTTTGCGCTGTGCTGCGCAATCTGCTGCCCGATTGGTTGATGCTTGAAAAGCAGCAACATGCCCAAGCCAAGCAAGACTAATATAGAAGCAGCTATTGCAGTATGTCGAAAGATCCGGCTTTTGTACCAGTGCATTTGGGCAGTGGTCGGCGCCCGGTCCACGACGCTATTCTTTATATGATTCCACATGGTTGCCTGCAGCCTCTCCTCTTCGCTATCAACATCTGTTGCCCCCATTATTTCCAATCTGTACATATATTCATGCACCAATTGCTTCTCGCTTTCGGTAGCCGTATCCGACAAATATTTATCAATTAGTTTTATAAAGGGCGGTTCTTTCATGCCTATAATATATTGTACCAAAAAACAAGCAACACCCTACGGAAAAATGAGATTTTTCTTAAAAAATTGAAATGGTATCTTATTGTTTGCCGTAATTTTTAAAAGTTATATTATAAAATTAAAATTCATTATCACACAGTTCAAGTATGGTGTCTTGCGGTCATTTATCTAGGTAATAAAAATCCGATTCTATCAGTGGGCTAGGTAAAAACAATAGAAAGAGCAACATTTCCAAACAATTCGCAACCATCATCTTTTCATCAATATTTAATAAATTAATTACATATGCTTAGCAGCCCTAACGATATAAACCGAAGAGTTCTCGATTGCGTGGCGTATTCGCTTCAAGCAGATGGACATTTTTTTCTCTACAGTTTTTTCGGAGATCTTAAGGTTTCCAGCAATCTGCCTGTAGGGCAATCGATCTTCTCGACTCATGGTAAAAATAGCCCGGCAATCAGCAGGCAGTGATTCCAGAATGTCGATAAGCAAAGCTTCCTGTTCTTTTAAAAGCAAAGGATTTTCGTTAATGATATCCACTGTCACCGTGGCCAAACGTTCGTAAAACCTTTCATCGTTTTTTTGCATCCTTAATACCTTCAGCACCTGAAAACGAATAGCCTGCCGCAAGTATGCCTCCAAGTTTTGGATAACTACATTTCCCCCACGTTGCCAAAGTGAGATAAATACTTCCTGTACAGCATCCTTCGCTGTTTCCTTATCCCTCAAAATGTTGAAAGCAGATCGGTACAGCATTTTGTTGTAGCGAGTGTATATTTCCGCAAATGCAACTTCGTTTTTTATTTGAAGCAGCTCGAGAAGTTTTATATCGTCTAAATTGGAACCGGTCATTTTAAATGGCTTACCCTTCAATAATATTATTAAAACTGCTTGTGATTATTTTTAAGTAAAATAATAGTAATAAAATATCTTTATTGCTAATTACCCTAATATATCATTGATGATACCCAACTCGTCATCACTAAAAACGGTATTCTTGAGCGCTCCGAGCGAGTCTATAATTTGTGATGGTTTGCTTGATCCGATCAATACAGAGGTCACCCGATCATCACGCAACAACCACGCTAATGCCATGTGGGCAAGCTTTTGACCCCGTTGTTTCGCCAAGTTATCAAGGCGGGCGATTTTATCTATTTTCTCTGGGGTAATATGTGTTTCATTCAAAAATTGGCCACTTGTTGCTACCCGGGAATCTTTTGGTATCCCGTGCAGATATTTATCGGTCAACAATCCTTGGGCCAATGGGGAGAAGGGTATGCACCCAACTCCTTCCTGCTCCAACAAGTCCATAAGGCCTCCTTCCACCCACCGTTCGAACATGGAATATTTGGGCTGATGTATCAGGCATGGCGTACCCAATTGTTTCAATATGGCGATTGCTTTAGCGGCTTCTGCTGGTCGGTAATTTGAAAGTCCCACATAGAGTGCTTTGCCTTGCCGTACGATCAAATCCAAAGTCGTCATAGTTTCTTCCAACGGTGTATCTGGGTCGGGCCTGTGGTGGTAAAAAATATCGACATACGGTAGCCCCATGCGCTTTAGGCTTTGGTCCAAACTGGAGACCAGGTATTTCTTTGCCCCCCAATCGCCGTAAGGCCCATCCCACATGGTGTATCCAGCTTTGGTGGAAATGATGATCTCGTCCCTATGTGCCTTGAGATCGAGGTTCAATATCTTTCCGAAGTTTTCTTCGGCCGAGCCCGGTGGCGGCCCATAGTTATTGGCCAGGTCAAAATGGGTGATGCCATTATCGAACGCCGTGGTTATCAGTTTTCGACTGTTGCCGAAATCGTTGACCAAGCCGAAATTGTGCCAAAGACCCAAAGAAAAAGCAGGCAGCTTGAGACCGGATCTGCCACAACGCCGGTATTGCATGTGCTCATATCTGGTAGAAGAAGGTGTAATATCCATTATTTTATATTAAAAGTTTACCAATAAATAGTGTACAGTGCGGTCAGTATGCCAACAATGATCAAGGCCCCGACCATAAAGGCAGGCGACAAACGGAACATGGATCTGTCGATTTCCAGTCCTTTCGCCTTTACACCCCTTGCCCTGTCTGCAAGGCTTATAATGAGCATGCCCACCAAACAAAGGATGAATACGATCATCATACGATCCAAGAACGGTATCTCATAGACACCTTTTTCGGTAAGCTTGGAGAAACCACTGTGGGCAAGAAATGATAGGTCAAGAAAAAGAGGCATGAACTTGAAAAGTATAGAAAGAAGGAACCCACCGACAGTAGCGAACAGGGCGGCTGAAGACGTGGTTTTTTTCCAAAAGAAACCCAGCAAGAACATGGCTAAAATGCCCGGTGAAACAAAACCTGTATATTCTTGGATGTATTGGAATCCTCCTTTTTTATCGATGCCCAAAAGAGGGGCGATCAATATGGCCAGCAGCATGGACAATATGATGGTAATCCTCCCAATGTTGACCATCTTGCGTTCCGATGCATCCGGTGCGATCTTCTTTTTATAGATATCCAATGTAAATATGGTGGCTATGCTATTGGCCTTGCCGGCCAACGAAGCCACCACAGCTGCGGTAAGGGCGGCGAACGACAATCCTTTCAGGCCTTCGGGCAGCAAGTTCAAGAGCACGGGATAGGCCCGATCGGGGTTCAGCTCCCCGGCGGTCTGCATTTCTTGCTGGAAGGCTCCTTCCTTATACAAAACGAAAGCAGCTATGCCTGGCAACACGACGATCACCGGCATCAAAATCTTGAGGAAACCTGCGAACAGCAAGCCATTTCTCGCAGTCTTGAGGTCAGCGCCCAACGCCCTTTGGGTAATATATTGGTTGCAACCCCAGTAGCTTAGGTTAGAGACCCACATGCCACCCAACAATATCGAAAGCCCCGGAAGGTCCATATAGTTTGGGTCGTCTTTTTGGAGGATCATGTTGAAATGGCCTGGGGCATTTTTTTTGAGTAAAGAAAATCCGTCCAGTACACCGGTTCCATGATAATGATCGGATACCAACCCCAACGCGATGTAAGTTGTAACCAATCCACCAAGGATGAGGAAAAAAACCTGCACGACATCCGTATATCCGATAACCTTCATGCCACCCAAGGCAATGAATACCGCAAAAGCAGCTAATATATACATACAGAGCGTGGTATTGATGCCAGATATGCTATTGATGGCCAGTGCTCCCAGATACAAGATAGCGGTCAGGTTCACCACCACATACAGCAACAGCCAAAACACGGCCATGATCATGCTTACCGTTCCATTATACCGCTGGCTAAGGAATTGCGGCATGGTGTATATCTTGTTTTTAAGATATACTGGTATAAAGAAAATGGCCACCACCAGCAGTGTGGCCGCTGCTATCCATTCGTAACTGGCGATTGCCAAGCCCATCTTGAAACCGGAACCACTCATCCCGATAAATTGTTCGGCAGATATGTTGGACGCAATCAATGATGCTCCAATTGCCCACCATGTTAGCGAACCTTCTGCCAAGAAGTATCCTTTGGAATCCACCTGGGTAGACTTTTTTCGTTTGTACACGTAAAGTCCATAGACGGTCACAATCAAAAAATATATGGCAAAAACCAGATAGTCCGTATTTGAAAGATGTTTCATTAGCAAATTTTACGTAAACGTTTACGGTTTATCAAATGTAGGTTGTCCTACATCTTGGAACAAAAAAATTTATGACAGCAAGTTTAAATTTGGCAAAGAAATCAAGATTATTATTGTTGAATATTTAGTGTAATTGGTAATTGAGAGTTAGCGGTAATTAGGTAGAGCAATCATATATAATCATTTTAATTTGTTTTAATATACTATACCAAGAGTAGGAAAATGGATGTAAGTTAAATAAAAATCGCTATAGATTGCGTAAACGTTTACGTCAAATCAAATCGGTATTTATTTTACAGCAACATCCCATACTTTGGACATCCTGGATTTGGCGGAGGCACCTTCTATATCCAATATCACAATATATTTCCCTGGGTTTTGGTATCTACGTACAGGGTCTTTTTCGGTAGATGAAGTGCCATCCCCAAAGTCCCAATGCCATTTCGATATCTGGCCCCTGCTTTCATCTCGAAAGGTGACCTGCCGCTTGTCCATATCGGTTACGATGAACGACCATCGTGCCTCGAATGGTACCTGATACTTGGCTTCTAAAGGCAATAGTGTGAAGATGGTACCCAAGCTGCTGTTCCCGTACATTTTATGGTTCTTGGAAAGGTTCCAGAATCCTTTTTTCGTTTCGTCCTTTACATCATCATAATCTATTACTGCCCACGTGAGACCAATGGGTTTGTAATCCCGCAAAACCGATTCCACCGCCCGTACAGGACCCTCGGTGCCAGCGTAATCGAACGGGGTGATCCAAAATTCCGCAATCAATTTTCCAGCTTCGCCTGGTTTGAAATTATAGGAATAAGCGATGTTCGAGTAAGGTAATTGTTTGATCCATGGTTGGCTGCCCCATGCAAGCGCCCAATCCTTGCCCACCGCGGGTGTAAATATGTGATAGTTCTGTGCATGCACGCCATGGAAGTCGAAATAGGTATCCCATCGGGACAACGACTGGTTTGGATGCTGCTCGTCGATAAGTGGCCCACCGGATAGATCCCCGTCGACGACGATCTCGAAAATATCGTTGTGCAACCCCGGCAATGAGAAATCCCAGTAGTTATCATATGCTTCGTATAAAAAATACAGCCTGTTGAGGCCCTTTACCCAGGCAACTTTTACCTTCACATCGAGGTTTGTGGAATCGGGTTTGGGATAGCGTTTTGAATCGTCCCAAAGTTGATCGGTCCCTACAATGTATTTTGAAGGGAAGCTGTCCCAATCGCTGGTGTTTCCATCTATCCTTGGGATCATGTTTGCCGGGAATTGGTAAATTTTATAACCTCTATCCTCTTGCGAAAAAGTGATTTGCGAAATCGATACCAGAAACAAGGATAGAAAGAAAGTAATCCTGTAATGCTTGCCCATTATCCTGAATTTATGTTTTAAATAATTTCAATTTTATATGAACAAATTATTATTGTTCGACGGTATTTCGTGTCGTGATCATTTCACCGGCAACCCCTGAAATTTTCAGGCCCTTTGTATCCACGTTGATAGCATCCTCGATCAAGAGCCCCTTTTTGGCAGAAAGGTTGCAATCAATAAACATGACACCATTGATTGGGCTTTTGGGCAACCCCCTGATATCCCCGATTTCTCCCACAATCCCGTTCACATTCGAGATAACTACATTGCGAACAATAGGAAGCACCGCTGCCGCTGGCTTGGGTTTTACCATCCGCCAAGCCATGTTGAATTCAAAAGCCTTGCGGGTGCCGTTGAGTTTTAGGTTCTTGAACGAGATGTTCTCTACCACGCCGCCCCGGCTAGGTTGAGATTTGAACCGGATCGGGGCCCAATTGCCTGAATCCGCCATGCAGTCCTGTACCATTACATTCCGGATGCCACCCGAGGTTTCGCTACCCATAGCCACGCCACCATGGCCGTAACCAAACCTGCACTTTTCGATCAGGATGTTCTCGCAAGGCTTGTTCACACGAAGACCATCCTCGTCCTTTCCACTTTTTATGGAAATACAATCGTCGTTCACATCTATATCGCAATCGGAAATATGTATCTTGTTTCCCGAGTCGATGTCGATGCCATCAGAACTGGGGATATTATGTTCCGCTCTTATTATTAAATTATTTATCTCCACATCCACGCAATACAAAACAAACAATCCCCAGCAAGCCTGGTTCTTCAAACGCAGGCCGGAAATCTCGACATGGGTGCAATTTTGGAAACCGATCAAACGCGGCTTTCCCTGCTTCAAGGTCCCTCGTGGCTTTGCGGTCCAAACGTCACCGGAACCGTCGATCGTTCCAGGGCCGGTGAGTTTTATGTTGTCCAAACCGATCGCATTGATCAGGCATGCCGTCCATTCTTTTTCTTCCCCTTCCCATCGGGTCGGTATTTGAGGGTAATCTTCGGGGTGCACCGAACCCTTCAGGACCCCATCTTTATCGATTTTCAAGCTCACGTTCTTTTTAAGGAAAACCGAGCCACTGACATAAGCACCTTTGGGGATCACGACCGTTCCTCCACCATCAACAGCACATTTATCGATTGCTTTTTGGATTGGGACCGTATTGAGAAAAAGGCTATCAGGGCGTGCGCCAAAATCTGCAACGTTATAGATCCGGCCTTTGTCGGCCAAGCATAAAAATGGAACGAACAAGAATATCAGTAAAGTCGTATTATAATGTTTTTTCATTCATCTTTATTTGATACTGTTGTTACTTCTTGGTTTTTTTCTATAAGCAGGAATTTCGTGCCGAAGGGAGGCATGCTCATCGGAACAACCATACGCCCACCATTACTGGTTGTGGTACCAGTTGCGGCTGATTCCATTCCCGTATCTGCATCCCAAAATGAAGCTTTTCCCCATCCCTCAACGGTCGGCATCAGCGCTACTTGTTGGTCGCTTTCATTAAAAAAGAAATACAGCTCGGCATCTTGCAAAGCCCGGTGCACGTACTTGATTTGGGTATTCGGTTTGTTCAGCAAAACATCATGCGGCAAGCTTTGGAAAAAAGCATCTCCCACAGTCTCAAAGTTTTCTTTTGATGCCCACTGGGCAGATGGCATTTCTTTCCATTTCAAAAAGTTGGTTTTTGCCAACATCGTGGGCAGGGCACCCATAAACATAACTTTCCCCCCTTGACGGGTAAAATCCTTTAATAGTATGACGACGTCCTCGTAAAGAACTTGCACGGCCGGTATGAGTATGGTTGTATATAGCTGTCCGCTGGCATTGGTGAATCCACCCCTTGTCAATGTAAAAACAGATGTGATTCCCTGTCGGTCGATATAGTCGAAATCGATCTGGTGCTCCAGCAATTGCCGACTTATTTTCCTGAGACTGCTATCGGCAGGCTTGTACCCGAACCACATGCTTTCGGTGGGGCAATAAACGGCTACTTTGGCCGTGGGCCTACCGTTTGCAAGGAGCCAAGTGGCACGGTTAACGTAAGCGCTCAGCGCTGGGAAGGATTGATCTTGTATGTATTTCGAGCCCCAATGCATCCATTCGAACAGGTTAATGCCACGCACCATCTGCTCGTTCACTACCCACCGTGCATCATCGACCGTGGGCGCAGGGGTGTATGCTGCAAAACTTTCGCTGAGCGAACGGGGACGCCCATACATATGGGCTGCGGACGATGCGAGCTTGGGAAAATCGGCCACGTTATCATACCATATCTGGTGCCAGATCGCATCTACGCCCGGTACCTGTACGTAGCGCATCGTCTTGAAATAGTCGCCTTCGCTCCGTGCCAGGTCCATTAATTTCTCCTCATGGTTTACATGCACCATGTATTCCATTTTGTTGGCCTCGCACCAATCCGCTTGCACCTTGAAAAAGTTATCCCGGAACATATCCGACCAAACATCCCAAAAATCGGCTTTCGCTGCCATCTGCTCGTCAGTGATGTGTTGCGAAAAAAAAGCGGCCAGATAAGGTTTGATATCGTACCCTTTTTTTTCTTTGAATACTTCCAACAATCTCGGTGTCCAAGGTGTGAAATTATATTCGGGCTCGTCCCCACGAAAGCCCAAGATGGTTTTGCCAAATTCATCTCCAACATATTTTTTATACTGCTCATGGGTAAATTCCATGAATTTGCGGGTCGCAGCTGGATTCAGATAATCTATCAAAGAGTTGACGGTATCCTTCCCATGGGTTGGGTTATTGGCAGCACGGGTAACAGAAGTCTTGAAACGATGATCAACTAACGTTATCGTCCATTCACCCGCCGTTGCTGGCCAATCGAGCTTGCCGCTACCTATATCTAAAATCTTGCACTCATGGGTCAGCATGTTTTCGGCAACAGCGCTCAAGATTTCGGGTGCTAGCTGCCGGTCATGGATTGCTTCCCCATCTTTTAAACGGATGCGGGCCGCCACTACGATACCCTGCATCCTATATTCCGGCGCTTTTTGTGAAATAAGCCCTCCTGCGAAGCCACTTGGATATTTTCCTTCATCGATGATCCACAAATGCATGCCATGCTTTTTGAGTTCGCTAACTACCATTTGAACACCTTCCATATAACCCGCAGATAAATAGGGATACGGAGAATTATAATTGCCTTCGATACTGATAACCCTGATACCTTGTTTGAAAACAGAATCGATGTCTTTCGCGATCCTATCCTTTACCAAATTATCACCAAGGCCAAAATCCATTGTTTGTGCATATTGCAACGGTGGCAAACGGAAATTCTTCCTGATTTCGGCTGCAGACGGATTTGTCAAGTGCTGCCAAACTTGGGCATCACCTAAAATAAAAGAAATCAAAAAAGAAAGCGTCAAACAATATTTCACTTCAAAGATTTAAACTGTCAGTCAACTATTTGTGATGTATATGTAAATTACTGTATAGATATCTAGTGTTCATATGTACGATTGCAGGGACTGGATTATGACTTGCCTCAATCAGGATGACACTTTGGGAACAAGTCTAGAACCGTTTCTTTAGAAGTTTATTTTTTGTCAATATCATTTTTTGAACAAGTAGCCGACTCGATAAATAGGCAACAAGGATATAGTCACTTTTTCAAGATAATAATTCATATGGAAGCAATTTAGCGTAATCGTTTACGTTGACCTTACAAATCAACTGCTTTTTTTATTTTCGTCTATCATGTACTGTCTGCATAAGACCATATTGTCCAAAGGATTTCAGCGCTCTACCAATTGCATCCATCCTTGTATCATCAGTAAGCTTAACTTTGCCACTACTTTTAAAAAAGCGAAATTCGATACACGTAATTGCTGACAGATTCCGTAAATTTTTTTTTGAAAATATCATCATTTGCTCATTTTACGTAAACGTTTACACTTTGAAATTTATTGAATGCACCGTATCTCTATATGCATAATCCTAAAAAGAATAAATAAATACACCATGACTTTTCGCCAAGTATCAAAAATTATTTTATTCTTATTGATTTTCATTATCGGCATAACAAAAACAGGTACAGCCCAAGGCGGCACCCATTTTTCGGTAAGGGATTTTGGCGCAAAGGGGGATAGTGTTACGTTGGATACGGATGCCATCAATAAAGCCATCAAGACCGCTTCCGCATCGGGCGGTGGTACGGTCTACTTTCCTGCGGGCACCTACTCCAGTTATTCCATCCACATGCAAAGCCACATCTCTATTTATCTTGACCAAGGAGCCATACTATTAGCTGCCGAACCAAAAGGTAAAATAGGGTATGACGCTCCTGAACCATTTTTACACGATGCTTTTCAAGATTATGGCCATAGTCACTGGCATAATAGCCTGATATGGGGCGAAGACCTGGTCGATATTTCAATCATTGGATCGGGCACCATCCTTGGGAAAGGATTATCGAGGGAAGGTCCTCACGCTTCCCCGATCGGGAACAAAGCAATAGCGTTTAAATCGTGCCGAAACGTTACATTAAGGGATTTTACGGTCCTAAATGGTGGGCACTTCGCAATACTGGCTACTGGCGTAGATAACCTGACGATCGACAACTTGAAAATAGACACGAACAGGGATGGGATGGACATTGATTGCTGCAAAAATGTCCATATTTCCAATTGTCACGTCAATTCCCCATGGGATGATGCTATCTGTCTCAAGAGTTCTTTTGCACTGGGTTATGTGCGTGCAACCGAAAACGTGACCATCATCAATTGCCAAGTATCAGGGTACGACCGGGGAACTTACCACGATGGCACTTACCAACGTAAACAAGCGAATCTTGTACCTGACAAACAGGGACCAACAGGCCGCATCAAATTCGGTACCGAGTCCAACGGCGGATTCAAGAACATAGCCATCAGCAATTGTGTTTTCGAATTTTGTCGTGGTCTAGCTTTGGAAACCGTGGACGGTGGGCTATTGGAAGACATCACCATAACCAACATCACGATGCGGGACATAGTGAACTCTCCGATTTTCCTACGTTTGGGTGGCCGCTTGCGAGGGCCAGCGGGCACATCGGTCGGGGCATTGCGAAGGATCAATATCAGTAATATAAATGTGTACAATGCAGACTCACATTTTGCTACACTTATTACCGGTTTGCCCGATCATTATATAGAAGATATCCGTTTGAGCAATATCAGTATCTGGTATCGCCCGCTGGATTCAGCCCAACACATGGTACAAACAGTTGTTCCAGAACATGAGCGAAGTTATCCAGAGCCGCAAAAGTTTGGGGTACTTCCAGCGTATGGCCTATATCTTAGGCACGTGAAGAACATAGACATGCAGAGTATCCGCATATGTTATCTAGACAAGGAAACACGACCAGCAATGGTATTTATAGATGTGAAGGAAGCCATGATGCAGAACGTTTCGGCATGCAAAACCCTGAATGCACCGACATTGGTTACGCAGGATGTAAATAATTTGAGGATCCAAAACAGTAACTTTTATAAAGACACCCATATTTCACAAAAAGGGTATAAATCATTTTAAAGAAACCTTTAATTTTATTTATGAGCATATTAAAATATTTACCGATAATATTGATGACTGTGGGATGCTTGTCATGCTGGCCTGTAAACTTGTATTCGCAACAGTATCTATCCGGAACGGTTATCGTACCTGCTTCCGACTTTTTGGACGAGATACCCAAGGGGGACTACATCACCGATGCTGCTTCTCAAAACACCGGATGGTTGTTCAACAACACTGCCCTCATCCTTAACTCGGAAACCAATTTGATGAAGGTAATCTCGATACCGGAGAACGGTAACTATCACCTATACGTAAGGAGTAGCGGCAAAGTAAAAACCGGATTCAAGATAGCTGTCAATGACAAGGTCACCGATTGTGTGTTCGGGAACACCTCGCTCGGTTGGGTAAGGGGCGGCACGTTCCCGTTGAAAAAGGGACCCAACAATTTGAAGATCACACGCATCGATGCCGGACCAATTTTCGACGTCATCGTACTCAGCACCAATCCTGGATTGCAGGAAAAAGACATCTTTCCCTTGCAATTACCTTCTGAGGTGCAACTGTTGAAAGAATATGTGATACCTAAATCAAATGCGGTCAAATTCGGAGACGTGGATGGCGATGGGGCTACTGATTTCATGGTGTTGGAACCTGATTTTTCGGCCCATATTTTTAACAGCAAAGGTGCCGAACTGTGGCAATGGAAAGCACCGAGCGACTATACAAAGGAACGTTCCGAGTTTGAAGCTCCCGGTGTATTATGGGATTTCGATCATGACGGAAAAGCTGAACTGGTCCATTGGCGTTTTATGGAGGGTAAAGAGTGGCTGGTGATGGCAGATGGCGAAACAGGCAACATAAAAACAAAAACGGCGTGGCCTACCCAACCTTTGCCACATGCCTATAATAATTTTCGCTTGGCCATTGCTAAACTTACGAACAAAGCCCCCAATGAATTGGTCGTGTTTACCGACATGGGCGGCACCATCAACATCAATGCTTATGATAGTGGCTTAAGGCAGTTGTGGCAGCATACCGAAAAGCGCAAAAAGGATAATCTCGGGCATTACATTTATCCCATTGACCTAAATAACGATGGCATCGAGGAATTATTGGTCGGCTCATTGCTCTTGGATTTTAAGGGAAATGAAATATGGAACCATTTCGATCTGCTACCGGATAATCATGATCATGC
>Ga0247739_10000478_pt1 | contig 14449 bp, 7 predicted proteins | sample UWRJL058202B2_FD_180943 | JGI IMG/M metagenome (GOLD analysis project Ga0247739, IMG submission 180943) | Plant litter microbial communities from Arlington Agricultural Research Station in Wisconsin, United States - UWRJ-L058-202B-2 | ecosystem: Environmental > Terrestrial > Plant litter >...
CATAAATTGGATGCTAATAACCCGGATTTTGCTGTAATTTGGTCGTATTATTTATTTCAAGCTGCGGAACCGGATAACGGTACATTCTTTCATTGAAAACCCGTGTTTCAACGATAAACCTTTCATACACATTAGTTGCGCCGTTGGTAGTAATGCGCATTCCGGTTACAGGTTTTCCCAGATCCGTTTCACCTGTTTTCCATCTTCTCACATCAAAAAACCGGTGTTCTTCAAATGCCAGTTCAACGCGTCTTTCGTTTCGTATTTTCTGGCGCATCTGATCTTTTGACAAACCTGTCGGAAGATTTGGAATTCCGGCACGTTTACGAATCTGGTTCACCGCATCGTATACAGTTGCATCCGGACCAACTGCTTCATTCTGAGCTTCTGCATAATTCAGAAGAATTTCTCCATAACGGAAAATAACCCAGGGACGGCGCACCGTTGCATTGGTTGTCTGGTTCCAGCTGGCCGATTCACTCAGGAATTTGCGCATGTAATAACCAGTTTTGGTCGCATTGATACTTTGTCCTAACCCATCTTTTCCACCAACAATTGTACTTACAGCAGTTCCTTTAAAAGTGGAGCCATTGTAAATAATAGAAGCAGCAAACCGCGGATCGCGATCAACGTAAGGCGCATTAGGATTGTAACCTGACGCCGGATCTGAAATAGGAAATCCGTTTTTCATTTCGTAGGAATCTACCAGTTCCTGAGTTGGATTGGTCAAGCCTAAAGCACCATTGTAACTGATCGGCGCATTATTTGTTTCAATATCATTACGCAAATTGGCAGCCGTAGCAAATATCACTTCGACATTATAAGCAGCCGTGGTAAAGTTGGAAATGTTGGCGTAACTGGCCAGCAAACTATGTGCTTTACTGTCGATCAGTTCTTTGGAAACAGCAGCAGATTTTTGCCAAAGCGTAATGTCATTTGACGGATTATTGAGCGGACTCGCAGCATAAAGCAGCGCTCTGGATTTTAATGCAAGAGCGGCCGCTTTTGTTGCACGGCCTTTGTCACCAGCGCCGTATTGCACCGGAGATAATGGCAATTTTATAGCAGCTGAATCGCAATCCTTAATAATTTGGGCCAAAGTTTCTTCCGAAGTATTTCTTGGAAGATCCATATTATCAGTTGTTTCAAAAACATGATCAGCAATAATGATCCCGCCATATCTTTTCCATAATTCAAAATGAAAAAATGCTCTCAGGAAAAACGCTTCGCCTCTTAATCTGGGAATGTCTGTTACGGGAATAATATTGGCACGATTGCTATTTTCCAGAAATACATTGACCTGGCGCAAACCATTGTAATTGACCGCATAATTGTCATCAAGTGTTCTCAGGGAGCTCCAAGTACCATTATTGAAAATGTTAATGGCTGAATTGAGATTGGAATTAACGGCTTCATCAGAACCCGCAGCCAGCATAGCGCCGCCATAACGGTTGTATCCATCCTGCAAAAAGGTATATCCACGGTTCAATTGTCCCCGGGCAGCACTATTCAGATTCCAGTATTGGTCTTCTGTAACAGGACCGTCAAAGTAAGTAAATTCCAGGAATTTAGATTCCTTGCAGGATGCTGCCAGGAAAAATAAAGCTGGAAAAATGATATAAATTAATCTTTTCATGATTGAAAAATTAATGGTCAGAATTTTAAGTTAAGGCCGGCAGTTAACGTGCGCACATACGGATAGGAATTGTATCCGGCAAACGGCATTTCAGGATCCACATCTGCTCCAATTTTATTGAAATTGAGCAGGTTAAATCCATTCAGATAAATTCGTAAACTTCTTATATTCAGTCTGTCTGTTACATTTGAAGGGATTGTATAACCCAGTTCAATAGATTTTAGCCGCATGTAATTACCAGAGCGCAGCCAGAAATCTGAATCGGCAGTGTTGTTGCCGCGGTCAGAAATACCCAGTCTTGGATATGCAGCCGACAAGTTTGTTTCCGTCCATGCCTGCGTGCTGAACTGATTGATATAACCATTATTATTGGAGCCTGCCATGGCCAACGTACGCAGCTGGATTGTGCGGCCCAGAACGCCTTGCCCGATGAGCGAAAAATCAAAAGATTTGTATTTTCCCCCAATGTGAAATCCGTAATAGGAATTGGGCGTATCGTTATAATCAGTCATGATCCGGTCGTAATTATCAATAACTCCATCTGAATTTATATCCTTGTATTTGATATCTCCCGGCTGTAATTTTCCTGCAAACCGTTGTGGAGGACTTTTATCAATTTCAGCTTGTGACTGGAAAATTCCATCAGAAATCAACATCAGTTTGGCATAATCCGAAACGGCACCTAAGTTATGACCGGCTTGTTTTTGATAATCGGCCAAACCCGCAGATTCATTGATACGGAGTATTTTATTTTTGGCATAAGTAAAATTACCACCCAGAAATAAAGTAAAAGCCCCGAATTTTTCAGTGAAATCAATGGAGCCTTCAAATCCCCGTAAACTGGTTTCGCCATCATTGATCCGGTAGGTAGTTTGTCCCAGAACAGATGAATTGGTCGGATTCGTCAGAATGTTTTTCCGGTGCTCATTAAAATAATTAGCTGAAATAGAAATGCTGTTTTTTAACAATTGCGCATCCAGTCCAATGTCTGTTTTGTACGCTGTTTCCCAGGTAATATTCGGGTTCGGCAACGTATTTTCAGATGCTCCGGCCTGTGCCGCAAAGCTGGTTCCAAATGCATAACTTCCATTCGTAGGACTGTACAAATACGCATAAGGGAATTTGCTGGTTTCCCCCGTATTATTATTTCCGGCTTTTCCATACGCAGCACGTAATTTCAGGTAATTAAGAATGGTCGAATTTTTAAGAAAACTTTCTTCCGAAATGACCCATCCTGCTGCAATAGCCGGGAAAAATCCGAATTGTTTGCCCGGCATGTAATTATTTGAACCGCTGTAACTTGCCACGACATCGGCATAATAACGGTTGTTAAAGGAGTAAGAAGCCCTTCCTGAAAATCCCTGTCTTTTGTCTTCCAGCCGGGTTGGATCAAATGTGACAGCCTGCTGATATCTGGTCGTTATTTTTACCTGATGTTTTCCAAAATTTCGGTCATAGTCAAAACCTGTCCAGAACTCGTTTGTCCGGATATTATCGGCAAATGTGGCTGCAACATATCCTAATGGTGTTTGTGTTCCAAAGCGTGTTAACGTTCCGGTTGCACCGCGTTCATAAACTTCGTATTCCTGGCTGCGACCGCTGATATATCGGCCCTGAATATCGAATGTGTAAAACACATTTGCGCTCAGACCTTTCAGCCAAAAATCAAGTTTGTGATTAGCATTTACCGTTCCCTGCAAAACCCTGGTCACTTCACTTCTGTTGCCTTGCGCCCGGAGCTGAGCAAGAGGATTGCTGCGAAATAAATTGCTTCCACCGTAGGAACCGTCTTCATTTACCAGAGGAAAGGCATTGGAAGGCGTGGTGAAAATTGTACTTAGAAACGTAGCACTTGTACTTCCCGGTTCGCGGCGATCTTCAATTCTTCCGCCCATATCCAATTGTACAGTCAAAAGCGGTGTTACCTGAATATCCAGATTCGTTCTCAGATTGTAACGCCGATAGCCCACGTTTGAATTAAATAAAGGTGCGTCTGCATGATTAAAAAGACCGCCCTGATTAAAATAGCTAAGGTTTGTAAAGTACCGGACTGCTTTGGAACCACCGGATGCACTTAATACGTGACGCTGTACCAAAGCATTATCTTTGAAAAATTCTTTTACAAAATTGTTGTCGGGATATTTATAGGCATCTGTTCCGCTTTTGTAACCATCCAGTGTTTCCTGGGAATAAAGCGGACCAAATCCGTCATTTTTTAAAGCTCTGTTATAAAGTGAACCGAATGTAAAAGAATCCAGCGGTTTGGCCAGAACGGTCGGCTGCTGCGTGCCCATTTGCATATCATAAGTAAATCTGGTTTTGTCAGCACTTCCGCGTTTGGTTGTAATTAGCAGCACGCCGTTAGCAGCACGGTTTCCATACCAGGCCAAAGAAGCAGCATCTTTCAGTGCAGTAATTGATTGAATTTCATTTACGTCCATATCTGAAAAATCACGGACAACACCATCTACCAGAACCAGCGGGACATTGGCTCCTGCAAAAGATGCCCTGTTTCTCAAAACAATGGTCGTTTCATCCCTGCCTGGTAATGTTCCGGTTTGCCAGACGTTCAGCCCCGGAAGTTGTCCGGCAAATAAGTTGGTAAGAGAACTGGACGGGATTTGCGGTAAAGTGGATGCATTTAATGTAGATATAGCTCCGTTGATCTCCCGTTTTTTACGGACACCAAACGGAATAAAAACATCATCTTCCATTCCTGCATAAGTCAAACTTTTTGCAACAGGAATTTTTAATTCACTTTTTTCATTTACAACTGTGTGATAATAAGTCAGATAATCTTTTTTATCAAAAATTAGTACGTCTCCTTTTACAGCAGTTACCGTAAATTTTCCCTGTTCGTCTGTTACAGTTTCGATGTTGCGTTCCTGTACCGAAATGTTCATTCCGGAAACAGGCTGGTGGTTAATATCCTCAACGACACCGGTAATAGTGGCGGGTGCAGGGTCCTGAGCCAGCGCCTGAACGAGCAGCATGGGAATCAGGATAAAAAACCTGGAAAGTATATTAGAAATTTTCATAAATATGTTGGGTTAAGATCTGATTTACCAGCCCGGATTTTGTACCAGCTTTTTACTTTTTTGCACCTCATTTCTAGGAATAGGGTACAAATGCATGTGATCTTCATAAACGCGCTGGAATGACCCGGCCAGTTCTACTTTCGAATAAGTGAAAGTTCCGTTGGCATTTTTAACCACGTTCATTCCATACATTTTCTGGGCAACCAGTTCCTTTCCTTTTTTCCAGCGCATGATATCATACCAGCGGTTGTCTTCAAAGGCAAGCTCAACAGCGCGTTCATTATAAATCCGCGCACGCATTTGGTCTTTGGTCAGGCCGGTTGGCAGTTCGGGCATATTTACTCTTTTTCTCAACTGATTAATTGCATCATAAACCGTTGCATCCGGCCCCGCAGCTTCGTTCTGAGCCTCTGCGTAGTTAAGCAGGATCTCACCATAACGGAAAAATATGAAGTTCAAAAATGCAGTCTGTGTTCCGGGTGTTTTATAAACTTCCGGCCACATTTTTCTGGCATAATAACGGGTTGCTGTGTAAGACGAACTGGTAGAACTGTAATCAAGACCGCCATCCCACATCTGCATTTTCCTGTCCTGCCATGGCGCGTCATTGTAGAGGATATTGGCATAAAAACGCGGATCTCTGTTGACATAAGGATTGGCAGGATCGTACCCTGATTTAGCATCTGTGATCGGAAGTCCGTTCTTCATTTCATATAAATCCACATGATTCTGAGTCGGATTATAAGTTCCTATCCGTCCGCCAGATCCAGGAGAAACAACTGAAAGAATTGCCCAGTCCCAGGTTCTTGGCCTTTTTATTTTGATCAGAATATATTCATCCGTTGTACCATTTCCGGAAGGTGAAAGCAGTTCTTCGTATTTAGGATGGAGCGTATATTTATTCATGGCCATCACTTCCTTAGCTGCGTCTGCGGCGGCTTTCCATTTGGTTACATCGCCTGTCGGATTATGCAAAGTACTTGCTGCATAAAGTAGGGTCCTGCTTTTTAATGCTCTGGCAGCACCAATGGTTGGCCGGCCGTAATTGGCTGCATCCTGTTCAATTTGCAATAAAGTAACCGCCTGTGCAATGTCGGCAAGTATAAAAGCGACACATTCTTCATACGTGTTTCTTGGCAGATCAATGTCCTCAATTGCAGTATATGCTTTGTCAATCAGTACTACGCCTCCAAATCTTTTGATCAGTTCAAAATACATAAATGCGCGCAGGTAATACATTTCACCTTTGATTGATTGCGCATTTTGCTCCGGTTTCCATTTTACTTCATCAACTTTGGAAAGCATTTTATTAACAACCCGGATACCGGCATAAAGACGGTCGTACTGACCGGCAATATCATTGATAGCCAAGGTTGTAAAGGCTGAATGGTCATGATACAAACCTTTCATCAGCGTATAAAGCATCGGATTTGTTACATCAATTCCAACTGCTTCGTCGGATGCCTGAGCAACACCGTTTCCTTCATTGAATCTGAGATAATCGTCGGGCAGAAAACTATATGCATTGTCGGCAAATTGGGCTGCCATCACCGGATCACCAAAAACTTTATCTTCGTTCAGGGCAACATCGGGTGCAACGTTCAGAAATTTATCATCACAGCCTGCCAGCGTAATCAGCATGCAGACAAACATGAATATGGTATATTTTTTCATAATTGTATTGTGTAAAATAAATCAGAAATCAATGTTAATACCCAGATTACCAATGCGTGAAGTAGGGTAGACGTTGTATGCCGCCTGTGGAGCCCGCCGCTGGAAATTTTCAGGATCCCGGTAAAGTACTTTTGTCCAGGTAACCAGATTTTGCCCGGAAATAAAAACACGTATTCCTTTTACACCGATTTTTTTTACAACGGTTGAAGGAAGCTGATAGGCAAATTGTGCATTCCGGATTTTTAGATAACGGGCATTTGTCAGCAGGAAATCATTTGTAGCATAACTCATGAAATTTCCGCCGACAGCTGGCTGCAAAGATGGCCAGGTAGCAGTTTGGGCAGTTGCAGGAGTCCACCGTCCAAGCATGTTTTCATACATCTGATTGCTGCTCAGATTTCTCTGATCAAATTGTATATCAGAACTTACATGCGCAACTCCTTGTAACATAACAGAAAGTGAAAATCCTTTCCAGCTTATATTTGGTTCAACACTGTATGAATATTCAGGAACGTTGGAGTATCCAATGGGCGTAATATCATCTGTTGAAATAACACCGTCACCATTAATATCCTTGAATTTTAAATCTCCCGGGATAGGTTTGCCAAGAAGATTGGGAAGGTAAGAATTGATATCATCCTGCGATTGATAAAAGCCATCGGTAACATAACCACGGTATTGCCCGATCTGGTAGCCAGCAGATTTTTGGTAAGCAGGACGGCCAACTGGTTCATCCAGATTAACGATTTTATTTCGTGCAAAACTTACCTGCGCGTTGAATCCGTAACCGATATTGCCGACATGCCTCTGATGCCTGAGCTCGACTTCGTAACCGCGGTTATTTACTTCTCCAAAATTGACACTCGGATAAGCTTCGCCATAAGTGGTCAGACCGGATTGTCGGTTCAGTAAAATATCAGTACGTTTTTCATCAAAAAAATCGACATTCAGAGAAAACATATCGTTCAGAAAACTGCTTTCAAAACCAATGTTTCTTTTGGTAGAAGTTTCCCATGTTATGTCCGCATTTCCAATCCGTGAATGTGTAATAACCGGATACGTGTTAATGGCAGTCGGTAAGCCGAATTGTGCAGCGGTGTTTGGTTTGGCTGTCAAACCTAAATTTGCCCCGCCTGCGTAAACCGTAGCATTTCTACTGTATTCGTCCAGATATAAAAACCGGTTTCCACCAATTTTATCAAACCCAATCCTTCCATAAGAACCTCTGATTTTCAGGTAACTTACCCACGGAATATTTTTCATGAATGATTCTTTACTGACCGTCCAGCCAGCTGAAACTGCTGGGAAAAAACCATATCTTTTTCCGGCTGCAAAATTTTCCGAACCATTGTAAGCGCCGTTGAATTCAGCAAAATATTTATCCTGAAAACTGTAAGTTAGCCTTCCCACAATACCCTGAGATGCATAAGCAGGCTGCGCACCCACGACTCTTCTTGCCTGCCGCTGAAATAAACCTAATGCCGTAATGGTATGGTTACCAAAGCTACGGTTGAAGTTCAGGCTGCTTTGCAAGTTGTAGCTGATTGTCCCATCGTAAGTTGCGGCAATGGGGCCTAATGGTGTATCGGCGTCACTGAAAGAGCTGGTACCTTTTACAATGGCGTCCGTCTGTTTGTTGATATAGTAAGAAGTAAAAGTGCCTTGCTGCCTCCTGTTTGCAATAAAATAAGCATCATAAGCATACTGGGTTTTGAATGACAATCCCTTTACAACTTTATCCAGGTTATAATTTAAAGCGAGTGTACTTTCAATGGAATTATTTTGCTGAATATAATATCCACGCCTTGTAATCCAGCCCAAAGGATTGGTAAGGTTTACACCTGCGTTGGGATTTTCCATAAACCGTCCGTCGGGCAGGAAAGGAACATACGCATAAGCAGGAATTCCATTAACCCTGGAAAGCAAATATTCAATTTCCGCATTTGCATAAAAAGGATCTCCGGCAGGCGCATATCTTTCTTCAAGCCGGCCGCCAAGCTTTACCGACACGGATAAATCCTTGCTCAGGTTCAGGTCCAGATTGGAACGAAAGTTATATCTGCTATAACCTGGCGTACTGGAATAGCCGTATGGGTTATCAAATTTTTTCAAAATTCCGGATTCGGAAAGATAGCCTACGGAGACAAAATATTTCGCGATTTTTGTTCCTCCTGAAACATTCAGGTTATGCTGTGTCTGTGGATAATATTTACGTGTCAGATAATCAAACCAATTAAAATCCGGGTATTTATAAGGATCAGAATGATCTTTGAATTTTTGTAATTCCGCATCCGTAAATGCAGCTGCCTTTCCCACGTTTGCATTGGCCTCATTCAGCAAACTTGCACTGGTAAAAGCATTCAGCGTTTTAGGAAGACTGGTATAGGTTTGTAAAGCCACATTGCCTGTATAACTTATCCGCGGCTTGCCTTCTTTTCCAACTTTTGTTGTAATTAATATAACACCATTTCCGCCTTTAATCCCAAATAATGCAGTGGCTGAGGCATCTTTTAATACAGAAATCGTTTCAATTTCGTTAGGGTCAATATCTCCAAATGTTTGTCTTTCAGCACCATCGACGATGATTAATGGGGAGCTATCACCGGTTGTAGCACGACCGCGAATAAAAATATCCGCCTGGTTATCACCTGGTTTTCCACTTCGCTGGACTACAAAAACGCCGGGCATTCTACCTGTTAGACTATTAGTAGCATTACTGGTAGGTGCTTTGATAATATCTTCGGATTTAATGGAAGTAACCGCACCTGTTAACGTCGATTTTTTCTGGGTGCCGTAACCAACTACGACCACATCCTGCAATTGCTGCTGGTCGGCTTTCAGGATTACGTCAAGCGTAGAACGGTTGTCAATTTTAATTTCCTGAGGTACATATCCAATAAAACTAATGACAATACTTGCCCCTTTGTTTAATGATAATTTGTAAAAACCGTCTACATCCGCAGAGGTTCCATTAGTCGTTCCTTTTTCTGTGATTGTCGCACCTATTAACGGAGCATTATCATTTTCTGCTACAATTTTACCGCTGACTGTGATTTTAGTACCTGTCTGGGCATACAGGGTATTGACGCACAAAAATAAACTGAGCAGCACGCCCATCATCCAGGGCGATAGCTTTTGGTATAAAATGTGTTTCATTTTTGATTGATTAATTTAGGTATAATCTTTTAAAACAGGTTTAGGACAGGGAAAAAGGCCAAACACCCATTTCCCTAACAACTTAATTCATAGCCCCTATTCTTAATTCTTAACTCTCAATTTTAACTTCATCTAACTTCTTCCTTTAACTACTCTCTAATAACCACCGCTTCCAGATTCAAATAATTGGCGATTTTCAGGATCGTATTTGCATGATGTCCCACACCCAGTGCAAAGTGATGAGTCGGACCTTCCTTCATCCATCTTTGCAAAAAAGTCCTGACATCCGGTTTGAAAAATCCGCGTGTATTTGTATTTCCGGTTGGAGGTATCGGACCTTCAACAGACTGTCCCTCAGCAATTACAAATTTAAATTTTCCATCGTAAGTAGAGTTGATACTCAGCATCGTAATTGGGCCTTCTTTGATTTTGAATTCAACTCCTGCGCCAAATCCCGGCTTTCCGTGATACTTGGTCAGGCTACGTAAAATGGGTTTTCCTTGTGCAATTGCTACATTGTGCGGGCCGTCATGCCCAACCAGTACAAAACCCTCTTTGAAGTCTACCGGATGGAATTCTGCAAAACTACCGCCTATGCCTAAACGTTCCATAATTAACATCGCAAAGCACGTTTTCAGATCTGATTCGCCACACATGGGAAATCCTGCTCCGGTGAGAAGCGAATTTCCAACGATCAGATTAGACATGACGGTACGGGTTTCGCTGTTTTCTGGTCCTTCGTAATAATAAGCCAGTCCATCCAGCTGTTTTTCTTCAATGAATTTTTCCAGAGCGACTGTCACCCTTGCAGCTGTTTCCAGATCCGAATCTCTTAATTTTTTCGAAATCGGATCGGAAACAGGATCGGGCGTGTCAAAGAAATCCAGGATTCTTTCTTTGACCGGTTCAATTTCATCAGGAGTCGATTTTTGATATTGCGTCACAATTTCGTGTGCTTCACATTGTACAATATGCGCTCCAAAGTGAGCAGTCAACATCGTAGAATCTGAATGCATATCGAGCATTGCCTCAATCGGATGACCAATGTGACCGATTCTTGCGGTTTTTAAATCATGCAAAACAGCGGCTATCCTGCAATACTCTTCAATTTCTGCATCTGCCTGAGGATCATCATATAATGTACCAATAATCATATCCGGCACCTTTTTTCCCATCCTGGCAGCAACACCCGCAAACTCAGGTAAGGAACAGATATCATCATTGTAAAGCTGCATGTAGGTGGATGCCTGCGAATAATCCATGGCTTTATCCGGCTGTAAAGCGACCAGTACAATGGGTATATTGATACTTCTGATCACTACCCCAAAAGTATTGGAAGTAGCATAAGTTACCATATCGCAAAAGATCAGATCCAGATTGGCGGCATTCAGCCTGGGTACCAGTTCGTAGGCTTTCTGAACATTGTCGATCAATCCAAAATCAATGACTTCGGCATACGAACCGGATTCTATTTTATCAATAAAAACGGCTTGTTTTTGCAGCATGTCTTCCAGAAGTCCTTCAAACTGGCTCCAGTATTTGTAATATCCTACACCAAAGACACCAATGCGCGGCCTGGTTGGTTTACGTTTTTGAATGATCGAAGCACTCTCAAAAGTTTTTTCGTTTAATAATGGATTTCCCATATATTTTAGTTTAATGTTTTTAACCTTAACGCACTAGGTTTTTTTGACCCAAATTTTTACTCTTTTTTAACTAAATAGTATAGCATTAGTTATTAATTTTTACTGCTTCTATATTCTCTTTTGTCAGATCAAAAATGTCTGAAAATAAGGGTTGTATTTTTGGTATTAATAAAATGAATCCGATAAAAGCAATCGGATATAATACGCCTGATGCGATCCATAAAGGTTTATAAGAATATTCCTGTACAATTTTACCAATCATTGGATTCAGTAGGAGACTTGAAATCGCACCTGCTGTTCCTGAAAGTCCTACTACTGTGGAGGTCGCTTTTTGGCCAAATACATCTGAAATAGAAGTAATGTAATTAGTGATCCAAAATCCGTGTGCAAACATATATAAAGTCATAAAACCGACGGCTAATTCTACCGAAGAAACAAATTCAGTGAGAGGAACCGCCAGAGTAAGTACAGCTGCAAAACCCATCACTGTTTTTCTTGCCTTGTTTACACTGAAATTTGATTTGACCAGTTTATCCGAAACAAAACCGCCTAATATATTTGAAATTCCCAGTGCCAGAAAAGGTATCCAGAACAAGCTTCCAATCCTTTCATAAGATACGCCGCGCACTTCGCTCAGATATTTAGGAATCCAGAACATCATAAAATACATGACCGGATCCAGCAAAAACCGCATGAAGATAAATACCCATGTTTGCTTGAAACGCAGAATTGATAATAAAGAAAACGGAGCTGTCTGATGAACCGGAATTTGGTGAACAACAGTGGAAATACTTTTTTTCCACGGAATCGATAACCAGACAGCTACCCAAACTAAACCAACCACGCCAGGAATGACAAAACCTGCTCTCCAACCATAATATTCAGATATCCAAATAGTTAATGGAGGAGCAATTACAGCACCAATGGCTGAGCCACCAATAGCAATTCCGTTTGCAAGGGCTCTTTCTTTTTTATCAAACCAATCATAAACTGTTTTGGCTGCACCTGGAAAACAGGCTCCTTCACCCATTCCAAGGAAAAAGCGAAACATTAATAATTGAGGTAAATTAGTCATTAATCCATGCAATGCGTTTGCAACTGACCATACACCAACGGCTGCTGCCAATCCTTTTTTTGCTCCAAATTTATCAATAAGCCAGCCGCCCATCGTAAACATCAGCGCATAGCTAAGTAAAAAACTGGTGTTAACCCATCCGTATTCAACATCGGTAAAATGAAACTCTTTTTGAATTTTAATAATGGCAATTGACAAAACCTGACGATCCAGAAAGCTGAGTCCTGTTGAGACAAATACCATGAAAACGATAAACCAACGGATAGATTGAAGTTTCATATTACTTAACGCACTAACTAATTTTATTTCAAAAATAAAGGCATAAAATACTAAAAGCAAATTTTTTGAAATAATTAATTATTAAATAATATTAAAACATGTAATTGCAGATATTTAAAGCATCAGCAAATAGTATTATCTCTATGATTATTGAATTAAATTCTATCCGGATTACGTATCGTAATAATTGCGGTATCATTAATTGATATATTTGTCTAAACCTACTATCAGAAAGCAGTGGAAATGGATATTTGCAAAAGAAACAATGTGACATTATTGGGGAAAGGAACTACGCCGATGATTTTTGCTCATGGCTTTGGTTGTGCCCAACACATGTGGCGTGATATCTGGCCAGCTTTTGAAGATGATTATTTAATTGTTCTGTTTGATTATGTCGGTAGCGGAAAATCAGATATCAGTGCCTATAATAAAGAACGTTATGCAAACTTAAATGGGTATGCAGAAGACGTTCTGGACATTTGCAAAACATTAAAATTAAAAAATTCAATTTTCGTAGGTCATTCTGTAAGCAGTATGATCGGTATCCTCGCCTCGGTAAAAGAACCTGAATTTTTCCAAAAATTAATACTGATAGGTCCATCACCACGATATATTAATGACGAAAGTTATAATGGCGGATTTGAAAAGAAAGATGTAGAAGAATTGCTGGTGACCATGGAGAAAAATTATGTGGGCTGGGCTAATTTTCTGGCACCGGCTATGATGAAAAATCCTGATCGGCCGGGTTTATCTGAGGAATTAACAGAAAGTTTTTGTTCAACAGATCCTGTAATTGCCAGGCAGTTTGCAGAAGTAACTTTTTTCTCTGATAACCGGAAAGATTTAAATAAAGTAAAACACCCGTCGCTCATTATGCAATGTTCAAATGATCTTATCGCACCGCTTGAGGTAGGCCAATATTTATCGGATAGCCTGTCTGGCAGTACGCATAAAGTAATGAAAGCGACCGGCCATTGTCCACATATGAGTGCGCCTGAAGAAACAATTCAATTGATAAAGGAGTATTTACATGCACCAATATGTTAGAAGCAATGCCATGCGGCTGTATTGCGTTTGATGATTATGGAAACATTGAATCGGTAAATGAGTTTTTAAACAATTTACTGGAATATGATCCTAATGAGCTAATTAACAAGAATATAGAGCTTATTCTTACAATTTCCAGCCGTATTTTTTATCAGACCCAGCTCTATCCCTTAATCAGATTGAAAGGAAAAGTAGATGAAATTTTTCTCTCCTTAAAATCTAAGCGGGGAACGCATATACCTGTGATGTTATATTGTAAAAGAAATGTTACAGATGACAAAATCAGTAATCTTTGCGTGTTTGTAACCGTTTGGGAAAGGGAAAAACATGAGCTGGAAATGCTGAAAGCAAATGAAATGCGGCAACAGGCACTTTTGGAAAATGAAATGCTGAACAAGCTTAAAGAAGAACTGGAATTGCATCAGCAACAACTTGACCAGCAGGTTTCTATCCTTACGCAGCGTAATCAGGAATACATACAGTTAAATAAGGTGCTTACTCATGACTTACAGGAACCAATCAGGAAAATCAGTATTTTTACAGACCGGATCGTAAATCATATTAAGAGTATCAATGATCCGGAAGTTCTGAACAATTTTCAAAAAATTCAGGCTTCCGTTTTACAATTGCGTAACCTGACAAGCAGTTTGCAGAAATTTGTATACACATATACTTCAGAAGAAAAAACCAGTATTTCCTTTATAATAGACTTAATTGAAGAAGCACAAAGTGATGTTATTATTGAGACCGGATTTGATGATTTTGAATTAAAAATAGAAGAAATCCCAACTTTTGAAGGAAATATAGTTGAGATAAAGCTGGTATTTATGGAGATATTGAAAAATTCAATCCAGAACAGAAACGTTAATAAGCGCTTAGAAATAGAAATACGGGCAGT
>Ga0247739_10000482_pt1 | contig 14388 bp, 8 predicted proteins | sample UWRJL058202B2_FD_180943 | JGI IMG/M metagenome (GOLD analysis project Ga0247739, IMG submission 180943) | Plant litter microbial communities from Arlington Agricultural Research Station in Wisconsin, United States - UWRJ-L058-202B-2 | ecosystem: Environmental > Terrestrial > Plant litter >...
ATTGCTGCCACTTCTGCCAATAATTTCAATGGCTTGTCTGCTGAGTTTATTTTTCTCATCCAGAGCGAAAACAAATATTTTATCCTGTATCTCAACTGTGGCAGCGGTGGGAACCATCACCGCATCCGGATGCATCAGGCCCAGTCTGATTTTGCCTGTGTTTCCTGAACGAAGTAATCCCTGTTGATTGGGGAAAGTTGCCCTGACGGTAATGGCGCCTGTATTTTTGTCAAACTGTCCATCAAGCATGTCTAGTTTTCCTTTTTGAGTGAATATGCTTTCATCTGAAAGAATGAGATCAATTTTTGGCACCCGTTTGATTTTTTCGCTGAGTGAGTTGCCCGGATATTGCGCTTTAAAATTGATGAAATCCTGCTCGCTCAGTGAAAAATAGACCCGCAGGTCAGAAACATCAGACAATTCAGCTAGTGCCGCCGGATCAGTAGGGGCCACGAGCGTTCCCTGCTTTTTCATTAACCGGCCCACATAACCGCTGACTGGTGCTTTAACCGATGTATATCCCAGATTAATTTTTGCCGAGGCGATGCCGGTATGCGCTTGTTCGAGTCTTGCTTTCGCCATTTGCAGCGTGGCTTCTGCGCTTTTAAGCTGGTAATCAGCTATTACTTTGTTTTCTACAAGTGGTTTGAGCTTATCTGTTTCGATCTGCGCATTGAGCAGGGATGCTTCTGCGGCATGCAAATTAGCAATGGCGGCGTTTAACTGCTCCCGGTATGGCTGATCGTTGATTTTAAAAAGGATCTGTCCTTTTTTGACAAAAGCGCCTTCATCAACAAAAACCTGGTCGATATAGCCATTGACCTGAGGTCTGATCTGAACGTTGGCCACAGCTTCGATGCTCGCCGGGTAATCCTGATAGGTTGTAACACTACCGGAACTAAGACTCACGACTGGGATCACTGCCAAAGCTTGTTTGGTCTGGGGTTTTTCTGGCGTGGAACATGCTGCCAGGAATGCAATGGCTAACAGGCAGGTGATCGGTACGGTACCTACGATTTGGATTAATAATTGCTTTCTCATTATTTCTGGTTAATTGGTGATATCAGGTGATCGGGCACGAAGTTGCAGACGCCGGTAGCGTTAACTGGTTAAAATGAATATATTTAAAGGCAGCACGATATTTTTTTATCTGCTGTCAGAAATCAAGCTTAAACCTTGTGCGGATGCCCCATTCTGTTACATCAGGATGATCCAGATAATTAAAACGTTTAACAAGATCTACGCGAAAAATTTTAAAAATATTGGCAATGCCGACACTGCCTTCAAAATAGGGTTTATTATTCAGGGTATAAGTTACCGGGCTGCCGTCAGGATTAACTGCGAACTGGTACAGCGAAGGATTGTTAGCCGGATTATTATGTTCCCGCAGGTTGCCAATCAGCCCTTTGAAGCTGACTACCTCTCGCAGTTTAAGCTTTTTGAATAATGGAATTTTGTTAAACAGAAAGCCATTCAGATAGTATTCTGCATTGATACTTGCATACCGATCGCTGACAAATTCCAGAAAATTCATCAGGTTGTATGAATTGAGCTGATAAGCATAGGTTTGGTTGGCCCGGTGAATGGTAAGAAGCGGAAACGGTATTTTCTTTCCTGCGATATAGCCTCCTTCGAGCGTTACATCTGCATAGCCAAACTGTGACAGAAAAAATCGCCTTGCAATATTACCTGTGAAATTATGATAGCTGTGTTCACCGTTAAGAACTCCTTTTATACCTGCATTATATCGTAAAGTGAAAACAGGATATTTATTTGGTATGGGAATCCGGTAAACTTTACCCTGATAATATTGCTCTTTGGGCGCATATCTTAGTTCAAGATTTGCCTCTGTGTTGTTAAGAAAGCGATCCGTAATTTTTTTATCAATGGATGTATCGGTGTATTCGTAAACCAAACTGCCGGCTGGTTGCTGCTTCCACTGGGTTAGTCCTGCTTTGTAAGAAAATTTGGTCTGAAATTCCCTGACGTATTCGAATTTATAAATGTCATTGTAGAGCCACCTGTCGTTATTTCCCCGTTTAAACGAAAGCAGAAAATTGTCTTCCTGAACAAACTGTAATTCTTGTCCGGGAATTTTTGTATCGCGCTGATAGCTGAATTTGACGTAATGTAATGGAAAATGATAAATGGATTTGTTGTTTAGCGAATAGGATCCGCTGAAAAAATACTTCCATTTCCGGTCTTTAAATCCGTAAGCACCATAGGTTTCAAAGTACATTCGTTTGTTGAATTGCGGCGTGGTGCGCCCTCCAACCCGCAGCCTGAAACCTTCCACGGGATTGAAACTGTAAAATGTGTTCACCGGTCCGAGCTCGACAGGACCAAAACTCTTGTAGCCGGCAAGCAGCAGGGTGGTAATATCAAGGGTTCGTCGAAAGGAAGAGATGGTCTGAAGCGTATCGACATTGTGATAGATTTCCTTTTCATTTCTGTCCAGGGGAATATGTCTTGCTTTGTCCCAATAAGCATTGTTTTTATGATCGATCGTACTGTAAGCAATGATCTCATTAGGCCCTTTAAAAATGCTGTCCGAAACGGGTAAGTTTGTCTGGTAATTCTTGAAAGTTACCACTCTTTGTCCAACCAGACCGCCTCCTTTTTCACCCAATGCAAATTCCATAGCTAATGTTCTTTTAGCCTGACGGTATCTTCCGTCCGAATTTCTTTCGAACTCCAGTTTCGCTTCCAAATCCCGCATAAAATTCAAGTTAATAGATTTATTTACTGTCAGATACGCATGCTGCACACCGTAGTGGCCGTCAAGTGTGATAAAGAGTTTTCCTTCAAAGAGCAGGTCCGTTTTATTGCGCGGTACAAATCCAAGCTCGATCAACCAGGGCTGATTTGTTTTGATTGTGTCCCGAATGAAGAATTTATAAAAAGTGGGTGCGTTGCCGGCAACCGGGCTGAGAAACTGGTTTGTTACAATAGAAATGTTGTTTGCATAAATATCGATATCCTCATAAAGCCTGTTGAAATACGTACTTAAACCTTCATTATCCACAAACCTCGGATCGTATTCAGCCCGGTTTTCTGCCAGAATAAATTGCTTTTTTGAAGAAGGATTTTTGCGCAGGTAAACCTGAGAGATTTTTTCCTGAAGGTAGGCAGGCAGAATGTTCTTGCCACCAATTGTAGCAGAATCCTGCTGTTGAAAAAGAAACTGGTAATTACGAAACATCCGGCGCTCCTTGAAATGCTGGGATAAATTGCTCAGTGCAAACGAAATTTTCTCATACTGTTCGTACTGCACAAAATCGTAGGCATTTGGCTGATTCTCTTTTTTATGGTCAATTACCTGTCTGATCAGTTCCACTGCCGGGTTATTGCGGTTTCTATAGCGGGATTTTCCTAAAACCGTTACCTCTTTCAGTAAGGCAGTATTAACGGCCAGTTTCACATTCATAACCGGATTACTGCCCGCAGTAAATGTTTTTTCAACCGTCTTGTAGCCAATATATTCAAATCTGATTTTCGCCTGCTTACCCTCTACGCGGATGGAGAACTTTCCATCATCGTCTGCCAACGCACCAATAGTTGTACCCACAATTAGTACCGAGCCGAAAGGAAGTGTTTCTTTGGATGAAGAATCTGTCATTACTCCAGTGATGATCGTCGTCTGGGCCGAAGTGATTGAGATGTTCAGACATAGCATAAGCAATCCCGTCAACGCAGTTTGGTATAGGTATTTCATATCATGTTTTGGTTTGGCGGGGTATGTTTTATTTTAATGATTCTTCCAGGCTTTGAGGACGTCTTTGATGCGGCATCCTACCATAACGGAGAGCAGTAAACGAGGGCCGGATACAGCTGCTTTTGAATAACTGGGAATCTTCCCGCTAACAAATTATAAACAAAACTAGTCGTCTTTTGAGGGCCTCTCAATAGACATTCCAAGGAAGCTGATGTATATTTTTCATCCAGATCTTTTTTTCAGGTACTAAGGCTGAATCATATACTGCAATTTTTCAAGCTCTCCTATCACTGGAATTTCGCTTTGGACACTGGCATGCATGGCTGTCATCACATACATTTCAATTTGAAAAAGTGTTGCTGCTTTTAATCCGCCGATCTCTCTTTTAAATCTTTTGAAATATACCTTATTAAGCTTGTTGGTTTTTTTGTCGTTGGCCATGTATCCCAGCGCCAGTTTCGAAGCGGTTTCGTCATTTAGCGTTTCATAATTGTCAGCATACTTTTTCAATAGTTCGTACCGTTCGCGGCTTATTGCTTTGCGTTTTTCTTCATAACTGTCATAAAGCACCCAGAAGTTGTTATTTTTTTCAATACTTATTTTAAGGTATTCATCAACAATAACCCTTTTGGTTTTTCCGAAGATAGATTGAGCAATATCAATGTCATCCTTGTCGCTTTGAGCAGAAACGCTGGCTGTAAACAAAAGGAAACTCAGAATGGAAAGAGAGAGAATTTTCATGATTAACAGAAATTGAAGTTTGAATTATTGGTTTTTTATGGGCCTGATGATCATCCTAAGTGACTGATCGCGTGTAAAGTAAGTTCCTGCCCAGTTGTAAAGCGTCCTGAATCTGTTTTGATTCGTTATCAGAAACATCAGATGCACAAATACCCAGATGAGCCATGCAAAAGTGCCTTGAAAATGCAACCTGGGTTTTGGTAAGTCGACGACGGCCTTATTTGTGCCGATCACCGCCATTGTTCCTTTATCATCGTATTGGAAAGGATTTGGCTTTTCGTGTATCAGCATACAGGAGAAGTTTTTTGCCAGATTGATTCCCTGCTGGATTGCTACCTGAGCAAGCTGCGGATGACCTGCCGGGTAATGCGGGTCGCTGGTCTGAATACACGTATCACCGATGGCATAAACATGCTCCATCCCCTGAACTTTATTGAATTCATCGACCATCAGTCTTTTACCTCTTCCATAGCTTTCCTTTGGAATTCCTTCAAACACAGAAGCAGAAACACCAGCTGCCCAAACAAGCGTTTTGGTTTCAATTGAATCACCGTCTACAAATTCAACAACGTCATTTTTATAATCTTTCACCTGCCTGGCCAACATGATTTCAACACCCATATCGTTTAGTGCCAACCACGTATCCTGCTGAGATTCTTCACTCATGGGAGCTAGCAGATTCTGGCCACCATCTACTAGGAAAATATGTGATTCGTATCCGTGGCAGCTCAGTTCAGGGTAGTCTTTGGGAATAATGTTTTGTTTCATTTCCGCCAGCATACCCGATATTTCCACTCCTGTTGGGCCTCCGCCTGCTACCACAACTGTTAATAGTTTTTTTCTCTCACGCTCGTTCGTGACGTAGGCAGCCTGTTCGAGTGTTTGTAAAAAGTGGTTTCGTAGTTCCAGTGCATCGTTGATTGTTTTCATTGGCAATGCGTTTTTACGAACATTCTCCATGCCAAAATAATTGGTTTCTGCACCGGTGGCTAGTACCAGATAGTCGTAGTACAGCTCTCCGGTTGACAGTACGACCTTGTTTTTTGAGTCAATTACCTCGAGCAACTCACCCGTGCGGAAACTGATGTTATCCATTTTCTGAAATAGTTTTCGGAAGGGATAACTGATATTGGAAGGTTCCAGAAATGCAGTGGCAACCTGATAGAGCAGGGGAGGGAAAAAGTTGTAATTGTTCCGATCCACCAGCATCACATGAAAACCTGTTTTTCCAGCCATACTTTTAGCCAGATTAATGCCTGCAAAACCTCCGCCGATTATGACAATTTGTTTCATAAGAAGTAAATTTAATTTCCATATTAAGATAAAAAAGTCGGGTTAAATTGCTAGCCGGGCTATTTTCATAATGTTGACCTTCAAAAGAATACCGGAGATGGATCCATATAGGAGAAGTAAGATAAATTGCATTTGTATGTAATCCTTGATATCAGCCAGTGTTCCGTCTTCGATAAAAAGTATTCGGAAACCATTTACAAATGACATATACGGAAATGCACCGCCATACAGTTTTGCTGCCGGACCGTCCTGCTCAAATGGCCAGCTGAAACCGGAGGAAACATAGGCAGGCATGGATAAAATGATCAGAAATTGCAAAGCCTGCAACTGATTTTTGAACAGCAATCCTGCAATGATTCCCTGAAAACTGATGGTGACCACGAAGATCAAAAACACCAGAAAAACCGGTCCGATTTTATCAGGAAGCGATTGCCTGAAAAGATGGAAGTAGAGTGCGTAAACACCTAAAAGTAAGAATGCTAAAATCCAGTAGGGGATAAGTTTTGAAAACATGGCGGTAAAAACCGACCCGCTGCTCAAACTTACCAGGTTTGCAAAAGTGTGATTCTCAAATTCTGAGGCGAAGCTGATCGCAAGTACAACCAGAATGACCGACTGCATAATGATGCCCAGAAACGACGGCCACACGAAAACGGAGTAATTCGATGCCGGGTTGAATTGCCGGAACGTATTGACTTTGAACGCTTCATATTGTTGCGCAGCCAGACTGCCGAGTACTTTGTTTCTCTTCAATCCTTCAACTGCCAGGGAAGTGTTCAGGGCGGTAGCTGCTGCATAAACAGATCTGCTGATGTAGCCAGATGGTATTAAATTGGCATTGTTGATGTAGGTATTAATTTCAGGATGGCGGTGCTGGAGCAGGTCCGCTTCAAAGCGCTCAGGGATCAGAATCGCGCCATGAATTTGTTCTCCCATCAGTAATTGACTTGTTTCCGTATTTTCGTAGTAAACATGCTGCACATCCAGAGCTTCCATATCAGCTAAAATATCGATGAAGCGGTTGCTGGCCGGCGAATTGTCCAGATCAACAACGACAACCGGAAGATTATTCAATTTCCCATCCACATAGATAAATCCAAAAAGCAATCCGAACAGCACCGGACCACCAATGTAAAGCGTTGGCATCACCGGGTTTGAAAAGAACAGCCGGATTTCCCGTTGAAGTAGTTGGAGGAAATTTTTCATTTGGTGACGATAATTGATTGCTTCAATGCAATGCCGATTTGCTTTCTTAAAACCAGTATACTCAATGACAAATAAACGGCGATCTGTATCAGCTGGTGGTTCAGGTGCGGCAGAATATCAGTGAAGTTTGCTCCCTGAACAGTGACCATGCGCATTGCTCTGAGAAATGGTGTCAAGGGAATAATATCAGCAAACCATTGCAGGATTTCCGGCATCTGGGATGACGGCCAGCTGAATCCGGACAAGCTGAATGCAGGCGATGCCAGACTCATCAACAATTGAGTGGCTTTGAGCGGAAGCGGATTGCGAACGCTGTATAATATGGCAAGCGAGCTGGTTGCGACAACCATTAAAAGCACGGAGACAAAAAGTGCTAGCGGATGCGTTGGAAGCGGAATATGAAATTGGTTTGCCAGCTGATAATAGCAACAAATAGTCCAGACTGACATGAGCAAATATGGAATCATCTTGACAAAAATTAATATCAGAGGCGATAAACTGTAACGAAGAAGGCCGCCTTCATTAAACTGGTTTGATGCATATTCCTGAGAGAAACTCGATCCCAGTGCGAGCAGTAAAAGCTGATGCATAATGGCAAAAATAAAACCTGTCCACAGGTAAATCAGGTAGTTTCCACTAGGATTAAACTGCTGGAAAACATTCATTTTCATCGCTTCATAGTTCTCCTTTGCCAATGCGGGCGGTAATCCTTTACGCTTTAATGAACTGATGGCAATGCCTGCATTTAAGGTGGCAGCTGTGGCCGAGATCGCAGAACTTACCACGCCGCCTGTCAACGTATTGGACATGTTCAGATAGATGTTGATTTCAGGATGACGCCTGGTTAGTACTTCGGCTTCAAAACGGTCCGGGATTGTCACTACGGCCACAGCCCGGTCTTTCAGCATGGAATGGTGAAGTCCTATGGACTCGTATTTTATTGCCATGACTTTTAGTGTCGGGTTATCAGACAGCATATCAGAAAGCCTGTCGCTGAGCGGTGTATTGTCTTTGTCAACGATGATGATGGACTGTTGTTTTACTTTGCCCCTGATGTATACATTTCCCAGGACTACGCCCAGTATAACTGGCATACATAAAAAAGTGAAAGCAAATACTTTGTTTGTCCAGAATATTCTGAACTCCCGCTTAATCAGTAATACTATATTTTTCATGGTTACCGGACTAATTATTTATTCAGGGTAATCGTCGCGTTGTAAAGCAATTCTTCTGCAAGACCGACGTTTTCAGGAAGTATTTTTAGTTCATAAACGGCATCGTCAATTTCGTAATCGGGATAAGCGGTGGTGATATCTGCATAGCGGGGAAGCTGTTTGATATTGATGATTTCGGCCGGATAACTTTTCTTATTATATGCCACATTTACAGTTACCTTCTGGCCTTTCTTAACGGCGGAAATACTGCTCTCGGGTATGGTGAAACGAAACCATGTGCTGTTTGGGATGTACCCGCTAAAAACAGGATAACCGGCTGTGGCGAGCTCACCTTCCCGGATGGTGATCGTTTCGACAGTCATGTTATTAGTGGCAATAATATATCTCTCCGAATAGGCAATTTCCGCTTCCATAAGCACGCCTCCTGCCTGTTCATTTTGCCCGACTGTCGTAATTTTCGTTTCATATCGCGTACCCTTTACTGCCTCATTTAATTCGGCAGTCACCGCGTCAAGTTGTGATTTGGCGCTTTGGAATTTTGCATATGTTTCGTCGTAAGCCTGTGGAGATAACAGGCTGTCTGAGAACATGGCGCTGGCTCTGTTATAGGATTTTTGAGCAAATTCAAATTGCTCCCGATTGACTGCTTGCTTTGCATAGAGCTGTTTAAGCTGATTTTCAGTAGCCCCGTTCGAAGCCAGTAATCGTTGTGCAGAAGATGCCTTAAAAATACCTTTTGCCTGCGCTATTTTTGCACTTACCTCAGGAACATCCAGGATTGCCAGCGTATCGCCGGTTTGTACAGACTGCCCCTCGTGCACAAAAAGCTTTAGAAGCCTGCCAGTCACTTTGGGTGTAAAGGAAAGTGATTCTCTTTTGATCTTTCCCTGAAGTAATTTTTCTTTCCTACTTTCACAGCTGCTGGTTGCTATCAAAGTCAGAATGCTATAAGCGATTATTTTAACGGGATTCATATTAGATCAAAAGTTAGGCTTGTAACTAGATATATCTTACTGATTGTATTTTGTTAAGTATACCAGGCGTGCTTCACATGTACATCCGGCCCGCCTGCTAATTTTGACTAATTGCTGATTCGTATAGATTCTATGGTCAATTCGCCTTTCGCCTGTAACAGGCCGATTACCGCCCTTCTCTGGTCGTAAATCGCCTGAATATATTGTAATGCGGCATTTTGATAATCATCTTCTGCATCGATGAGCTGTAATGACTTAATCAGCCCGGTGCGATATTCCCTGGTTGCCTGAGTTAATGCGTTGTCAGCAACTTGTTTTTGTTTTTCCCGGAGCAGGATTTCAGCATTAGCCACATTGAGGTCATTCCTGTTTTTGAACAGATTCAGTTCCAGTTTTTCCAGAACCTCTTTTTTTTCGTTTTGTGTTTTTTGCAGCTCAATCCCGGATTTCTGAATTTCCCTTCTGCCTTCGCGGCCGTCAAAAAGGTCCCATTTTAACCCAACCCCGATGTTAAACATAGGCAGAATGTTCAGATTTGGCATGTCAGCAGACAACTTTTCTCCTTCTGCCATTAATGGTCTGCTACTTTTGATATGCCCGTCGAGCAATCCCAGATAACCTAAGGAGGAAGCTGCCTGTATCTTCGGAACAAACCAGGTTTTGTCTGCCTGAATCTGAAAACGGTTTGCTTCCATGACAGCATCAAGTGCGATCAACTCCGCTCTGCTGTCAAACGAATTGTCTGAAGTTACATTTTTGAAAGCAGTCAGCGACGGATCAAGAACAGAAAGTTGCACAAGCTCAATGTCTGTCAAAAGATGCAGCTGCCGCAAAACCAATTCACGCTTGCCATTATACGCTGTTATCTTAGATGCCAATTGCGCCTGTGCAACCTCTATTTTCTGATGTTCATATTTTGTAATGAGTCCATAGCCAAATGCTTTATCCGCTGTCTTTTTGTTTTCCTGCAAACGTTTTTCACTTTCATTCAAAACGATGCGTACCTGTTTAAGTAAAGCAAGCTGGTCATAAGCTGTCATCACTTCATGAATAATCTGCTGTTTGTCTTTTTCAAGTAATGCAGTCTGGGCATTTACCTTTTCGGCCAGTGCTTTTTTGAGATACGGAATTTTACCACCAGAATAAATCAATATTTTGGTTTCCACACCTGCCGTGAGCAATTGAGAAGTCGCTGTAAAACGATTTTTGCCTTCTGCAATGTCAATGTCCAGCTGAGGAATTTTCATCTCGTGCGTCCTGACAGCGAAAGAAGAAAGCATAAATGCATCTTTTGCTGAGAAGTCGATATGTGGCAGGTATGCTTCCTTTAATTTCTGCTGATCGATATTTGTCGATTGAATTTCCAAACGCTTGTTGGCCAAAGCAAAGTCCTTTTCAAGTGCCCTTTCAATTAAATCCTGCAAAGACGGAGTGCCTGGCTGCGCTTTGAGGGTTGGCATCCAGAACAAAAAACAGAATGCTATATGTTTTAAGTTAACTTTCATTTTTTCTGTTTTCTTATTTGCGGATTAAAATTCAATACCAGCTGGCCAGGAAAGCGGTCATATGCCCGGTAGCCATCAACTAATCAGGAAAGCCGGACAGAGGCGGCTTTTCGTTAGCAAAAAAAATTGGTGTCAAATCCGAAAAACCAACTGGCATTGAATTACACTTGCTTATACAAAACTAAGAAACGGGTATACGCTTTGAAATGGCTTGCTGAAGGAAAAAGTTGTACATCTGTGGTTAGTTCAACGGAAAAATTAGATGTTATTTTCATGTATGGGGAATGAAATCATAATGAGGAAAATAATAACATCCCAGAATTTGAGACGTTATTATGAAATACACTGTACCTAACCCTAACCCTATTCCTTATCAGGTCTTTAATTTTTCAGGCTATAAATAGCTCCGCGCATTGGAAGGAGACTTTTATTTGTATAGCTAAAATTCTTATTACAAAGGTGCAGATTTAGTAAACCCGGCAAAATGCCTGAATGAGGGAATTACTTGTATGTTTCGCGAAATTCTGAATTAGACAGCTTCGATGTAGCTAAGCCAAATTTTGGACTCAACCCTGATTAAGAGAAAATATGTGACGATCCGGCACCACTTGTTTGCTACTGAAAGTCAATGAGATGGTTGTTCCTTGCTGGCTTGAAATTTGTAAATCTGCATGAATTTCGTTGCTGAGTCCCCTCATGAGTTTCATGCCAAGAGAGGAAACTTTTTCCGTATTGAAATTTGGCTTAAGTCCGATACCATTATCTTCCACCGAAAGCTTAAAAAGCTCATCGTTTAGCTGTTTGAACGTGATGGAGATCAGGCCGGTCCTGTTGCCAGGGAACGCATATTTCAACGAATTAGTAATTGCCTCATTCAGAATTAATCCCAGCGGAATTGCCTGTGCAACATCAAGTTCAATGCGCTCAACGTCCAGTTGGAAACGAATATCCTGTCCGTCGATAAAACTGTCGCGCAGATAGCTGGTCAGTTCCTGAATGTATGTGGACATTTCAATTGTTGTCACATCGTCGGATGTATAAAGCTTTTGATGTATCAGAGACATCGCATGAATCCTGTGCTGGCTATCATGAATGGCTAATAATGCATCATCTGATAAATAGGCAGATTGAGATTCAAGAAGACTCATAATGGTGTGAAGATTATTTTTTACCCGGTGATGAACCTCTTTCAACAGCCATTCTTTTTCTTCCAGAAGATTTTCCAGAGAACTATTTTTACGACTGATTTCATCCTGTTTGATTTGTAATTGTTCATTGCTTCGCTGCTTTACCCGGTACTGATTGTAAAGTAACCCCACAATAACCAGCAGCATAAAAATTCCTCCAATAGTCACGTTTCTAAAAAAATCTGCTTGTTCTAATTTAGCTTTTTGAAGTTGTGATTGCTGAGTCAGCAAGTTTATGCTTTGGTCCTTATTTTTGGTTTCAAACTGTATTTGCAAAAAGTTAAGTTGTCTGGTTGAAGTCTGTGTAATGATTGAATCGTGGTCGTGATTGTACCTCTGATAGTTGCGAATCGCTGAAAGGTAATCTCCATTTAATGAATCAAGTCTGAACAGGACCAAATCCAGAGTCGGTGCGGAATATTTAAGCTTTCCTTTCCCCTTTAGTAAAGGCAATACCTTAGAAATATAAAGTTTTGCATGAACCTGATCTCCCATTTTTGAATAAAAGTCAGCAATATCAATCAGATAGAAAATCACTTCACTATGTACATGCTCAGCAGGAATTTGTTCCGCTAACCTGGTAAATAAATCAAAATAGTATATTGCTTTCTGTTTTTGTTTAAGGGCGGCGTAACATCTACCCTGAACCGCCGCTAATAATGTTCGATCAAATAGTGTAGCTGGGGGATATTTGGAAACAGTTTGGTTAATGTATTTTAGCGTGTTGGCAGGACCTTCAAAAGCAATTAACTCGTCGCTGTAGGCCAGAAAATTTTTATACCAGAAAACCTGTGTTTCCTTTGTTTTATTATCCAGTCCTCTCTTATAATAGTATAAACCTTCCTTCCTGTCTACTATAAAGTATGAGCTGGCAAGCCTGGGATAGTACAGAGAGGAGAATTTAGTATCACCAGTTTGCTCCATCGTTTTGACAGCCTGTAATGCGTGTGTCAAGCCCTGGATGAAATTACCTTGCTGGTGCTCAAGAAACGAAATCCCACTTTCAGCTAAGTGAGTATGGGCAAAACCAATGGCTCTTTGCAGGGCCATATTTTCCTGGAATTTTTCCTTGGCAGCGTCCCAGTTGCTTATAAAATATTCAATGATAATATTGGATACGACTTCAATCTCCTTCTCTTTCAATCCTGCTTTTTTACAAAGCTCCTGCGATTTTTGCAAGAGAGGTAATTTATCCGGATAAGTAATCGGCAGATTTATGGCTTGGTTAGCTGTTGCAAGTGCTGTTGCTTTTTTATCCTTTGCCAAAATATTGGCTTGGACTACCTGTGAAAAGTATCTCTGACTGGTTTGAATATCCCCTGTTTGAAGGTAATACCTGCCTAGTAAACTAAGGCTTTCATTTTTCCATAGCCGTATGCCTGAAAGGTCTGCGTCTTTTTTTGCCTGCTGTATATAAAAAAGGGACTGGTTTAAATCTGCCTGGTTTGTACCCGGTTTAAAAAGATAATAAGTGCCCAGTTCCAAAGCCAGACGAATGCGGTCTTCATTCTTAACTTTACTTAATAATTGCTTCGCCTCATCTATTTTACCCGAGTCAATCAGGCTTTTGCCTAAAGATGCTGATCCGTTATCATAACCCTCATTGTAAGGGAATAGCCGGCTAAATTTATACGCGTCACAGGACAAGAGCATGGAGCTGTCAATATCGATCTGGCCCTGACTGACCATATACAGATTCAACCCGGTGCTAATAGCCAGCAAGCGTTTTTTGTTAATATCATAGCGACCAACAACTTTATCTGACAAAGATTGGCTGTGACAAAAATTATAAATGGACAGAAGTATTACTGATAGCATTATACTTACTGCAATCACTCCGAGTTTAATTGAACCTCTCATTTATTTGACGTTAATTCTGTTCCGACAATTGATAAGCATTTTTCAGTGATATGTCTGTGTTAAAAGAAAGATAAATACCAGTGCCATTTAAGCTCTCAATACGAAAATCAGCATGTAATTCTGTACTAAGTCCTCTCATCAATTTCATTCCCAGAGAGGAAATTTTATCTTGTTCAAACCCAGATGCAAGTCCAATTCCGTCGTCCTCCACCGACAGCTTAAACTGCGTGTCGTCTGATTGAACAAAAATAATTGAAATTAAACCCTTTCTGTTATCCGGAAACGCATATTTCAGTGCATTGGTAATTGCCTCATTTAAAATGAGTCCGAGAGGAATTGCCTGGGCCACATCCAGCTCAACTGAAGCAACATTTAAATCAAAAGTAATTCTCTGCCCTGTGCTAAAACTGTCACGCAGGTAGCTGACGAGTTCCTGAATGTATGTGGACATTTCGATTGTTGTTACATCATCAGATGTATAAAGCTTTTGATGGATAAGTGACATGGCATGAATCCGGTGCTGGCTATTTTGAATGGCCGACAGAGCGTCATCAGCCAGGTAAGCAGACTGGGATTCCAGTAGACTCATCACCGTATGCAGATTATTTTTAACCCGGTGATGTACTTCCTTCAACAGCCACTGTTTTTCTTCCAGTAAATTTTCCAAAACCTGGTTTTTAGTTACGATTTCATTCCGCTGGATTTGTAGCTGTTCATTACTACGTTGTTTCA
>Ga0247739_10000483_pt1 | contig 14386 bp, 8 predicted proteins | sample UWRJL058202B2_FD_180943 | JGI IMG/M metagenome (GOLD analysis project Ga0247739, IMG submission 180943) | Plant litter microbial communities from Arlington Agricultural Research Station in Wisconsin, United States - UWRJ-L058-202B-2 | ecosystem: Environmental > Terrestrial > Plant litter >...
AAGTGCTGCCAATCAGGTAAATACACGGTGTTCTTGTTAAAAAAGCCACCTACGGATAAGCGATAATCGAACTGACCTGCCAATTTAAAATCCAGCTGATCATCCATCAGTAAGCGCCATCTGTCAAAGTCTACATCACTACCCAATGTATTCTTCCAGCCGTGGTTATATATCAAGGTAAACTCGGGCATGTCCGAACCAATAGAGAATTTGCCACGTGGATACTGGATGAATTTTTGTCCTGGCTGATAGCTCAAACGGATAGTAGAAACCAAGGCTTGGTGATCTGGAAAATATCCTTGGGGAAGTTCTTCGGGGTAATTAGGGAAGAAGTGTTTGTTCTTGTTCTTGAACCATACATAGGTAGTGTCCACGTTTTGTGGCAAATGTCGATCTTCATAACTAAAGCTGAGGGTGCCCCGCAATCCATCAGCCAACCTTTTGGAAACAGAAATGGTACCAAAAGATTTCTCGTACAACCGCATGTAATTTTCTTTATATAACAATGTGGTGATGGTATTCGGCAATGGATCGATTGGATTTTGCGGATTGATTTGCGACACGGCTGTTCCACCTTCTACGGTAAGATTCCAGCGTTTGTTGTAACCATGGCTAAATGTTTTGCTCGCCAGCAAAGAGGCATGAAAATGTTTGTTACCAAAGCCATAACGGAGATTTGGAGTTAAGGTGAACGCATTGGTATCTCCGTAGTGGCGTATGGTTGGGGCAAAATTTACAACTGCACCCTCCACCGTATTGTAACTCAAGGTTTCGATGATTGATGGAAAGTTATATATCATTTTTTTGGTACGGCTGATATTCGAATAACCGCCAGCAATCAAACCAAGCATCCGAAGTTTGTTGCGTTGTTTGTCCAAGGAATCCAAATATTTCGGATTGTTGTATTTCTTTTCCAGTGAATCTTTTTTTACATAATCGTGCTCTTCTTCGCCTGTAAGCGGTACTGGGCGTATCTTCTCCCAATACTCCATAGAGGTTTTGCTAGAGGAGGTATCGGCTGTACGTACTATATTTCCAAAGAACTTTTTAGGAAATTCGTGTTCCAAATCGTAATCGGAATACATGGCAGTAAAGTTTGCATTAGCCTTGATACCAAAAATACTCAGCGACCCAAATATGATGGTTTGCTGCGGCATCCAATTCTTTCGGTTTACAAACAACATCTGCTGCTGTATGTGCAAGCTGTCCACAATTTCGATTTGCGAAGTTTTATTGAGGTACAAATCAATGCTATGCACATGCCAAGTTCCTTCTACGATGTAAATATATCCACCAGCAAACCTTGGCTCATACGTGCGCTTCGGCGTTACTTTGATTTTGCTTATTTCCACGCCATCTTCATAAATAGAACCTTCGTATTTGTATTTGTAAAAGTTGAGGGCATTATTGGCAATGGGCGACACGAATCCACGTTCGTTGATTCCTTGAAATGGAATATTATTCTCATATAAATTTACTTCCATGGTGGCGGGGCTATTAAAACCGAAGCCGGAACTGCGGCCACTAACCTTCGCAGAAATTATATCTTCTTTAAAATCGTTGGGTAAACGTTTAGAATATTTGGTAATGGATTCAGACAAGTAAATGATGCCCTTTCCAGATGAATCGATGATGTCCTTGTCAGGCTTCATCTTGATGCCGAAAATACTTTTGGGCAATTGCACGGTGCGTATAATTCCTTTCATATACACATTCACTTGCCATTGTTTTACTTCGTTGAGGTGACTTTCCCTGCTCTTGATGGCTTTCCGGATAATGGCATATGCTGGATCTTCCGCATTGGCTTTTACCACTACATCCTTCATTTCCGCTTGTTCTAGGTACAACCTAAAAAATATATCTATTGTTTTTTCGGCTACTACAATTTCTTTTTCTTCCCTTTTGAGGCCCACATGCGAGCAATACAAGGTGTACTTACCGGGGGCGAGCTCCAAAGCAAATCGCCCTTCGGCATTGGCAGTGGTGCCAATGGTCGATCCTTTTATGTAAATGCTCGCAAATGCCACGGGTTTTGAAGCAGCATCAATAACGCCACCCGTAACCGTTGTAGCAAAAGTGACTTGAAAACCAAACAGCCCTGCGAGTAGCAAAATGGCACCAATGTAAAAACGATGAATCATTTACCGAAAATAAGTAAACATGCCATATCCTTTATAGAAATAAGAACCAATTACCAGATAACTCCTATTAATGCAAGAAAGTAAGGAAATATTTTTTTATGCATATAAACAAAACAACCGAATGGCTAAACACAAAGTGTAACTACCAACAAAAAATGAAAGGAAATCCCTTTTAAAAAAAACCAGCTGTAATTAAACAGCCGCTTCCTCCCACTCTTTTTCCTGCACTTTTTTAGGAGCTGCAGGTTTTCTGTACCTCAAAAAACTACCGCTTAAAGCAGCTAGACCAGCTACTAATCCCCCAATAAAGCCAGTGCTAAAAATGAGCATATTTACGCTTCCACCCAATGGAAATGGCAGTATTTGCGCAATCTTGCTAGCCATTACACCGCTATTTTCTTGGTTGATAAAAAAGGTATACCCCGCCCAAAACAGGAACAGGCCTAAGAAGCCGCACAAAAAGGCCTTCCAAGGTTTTTGCGGAATGGCCACCGCCACAATAAAACTAGTTACTGCAATGCTCCAATAAGGCAAATAACCGCCCACGGCAAAAGCAAAAACGCCTGTAAGTAATATGGATGATATAAATTTCATGTTATGAGTTATTAAGGAAAAAGTAAAAATTTAAAAAACGCCGTCCATAAACCTTGGACATCGAAAGGAATTGTAAAACACTTGTCCAATAAATAACCTTAGATTAGAAACATGTTGCCGTTTATCTCCAATTTTCTACCAAGGATTTTTTAATTTTTACTTTTTAATTTTGAATTAAAAATTTCTATTTCGAAAAGCTCATCCGCCACTTCACTCTATTGTCTGCCGCCTGGCTTTCCTTCATCACCCACAGCGGGTAGTAATTGCCGGAGGCCCAAGTGTCTACAAAATTGCTGTAGAATTTGCTACCGGGGTTACCGCTTTGTCCCCCGGGATACACGCCATAGGCTTGGGTGCTATCCGTAAGTTCTACCACCATGCGCCAGCTAGGGCCATGTTTTTTTGAGGTTGCATTGATGATATTCGTTCCTCCGCCGTTCATCACGTTCATCACGTTAAACCCAAGAATGTTCAGCAGGTGATCTATTTCCGTGGCCTTCGTCGTGGCCCAACTCAAGGCATCATTTTTTTCCTGTAAAGCGTCGAGATTTTGGGAAGCTTGTTGAAAAGCCAGCAACACAATATCCTTCAATGTTTCCTTGGCTGGTGTTTCTCGGTTATCAATAAAAGGATATGCAGAATCTTTTAATATAGCTTCAATCGATGTGTATGCGTTCGGCATAATGGTAGGCAATGCCGACCGGTTTGAAAGGTCATCGGCCCACATTGCTTTTTCAAAGGCCGCCATAAATTGCGTAAACACCGTCTGACCCGATTCATCTGCATCGGCTACATAATTCCATTGCCTTAATATGGCGGAATACTTTTTCTCGTTCTCGTTCAAAGTGCTATCGTACAAGTTTTTCAAAAGCAATGGAAGTGCCGTAGCGGCATATCGATTGAAATTGGAGTTCTGCATTTTTTGCATAGCTGCTGCCGTAAAACGATTGGTATCAGACAAAATTTTATTTATTTCTATACCTCTATATAAGTCAAAGTTCCCCCCAACGTAATATGGATACTTGTCGGTTTCTACAGGCAATTGGTTGGCACTACTCACAAACCCACGTAAAGGATTAAGCACATGCGGATTTTCCGCCATGGGAATTACACCTTGCCATTGGTAACTCGTATCGGAACCTGGCATCACAAAATCTCCTTGACCTTTCCACTTTGCTGGAAAAGCGCCCTGACACCAAAGGGCAATGTCGCCACTTTTAGATGCAAAAACCACATTTTGCCCAGGACATTCGAGGTATTGGATGGCATCTACATAATCATTGTAATTCTTTGCCTTCACCATCTTAAAAAATACTTTGCCCTCATTGCTCGCATCATGCGCCTTCCAGCGAACAGCGTAGGCTTTGTTGTCTTTTAATTTATCTCCATATCTTTTTTCGTACATCACAGGGCCAAAAACCGTCATGGGTATCGAATCGATAAACGGTGCCGCGTCCCGCAATTTAACGGTATCGATGCGCCATTCGGTCTCTACCCATGCGCCATTGTACTTATATTCTTTTTGGCTATCATCCTTAAAAGTAATTTCATAATAATCCCTTACATCTCGCCCAGCGTTGGTTTCGCTCCAAGCAATGCTATCATTAAAACCAATCGGAATAGAGGGCGCCCCTGGGAACGACACGCCATATGCATTCCATTCTGGTGTATGCAGCTGCATCTCGTACCAAATGCAGGGCAATTTTAAACCCAAGTGCGGGTCGCCACAAAGTATCGGCTTGCCACTTACCGTTTTGCTGCCTGCTATTGCCCAGTTATTGCTACCATTGGCAGGGTCGGCCTTTTGCTCCAGGAAGGAAATCGAATCCTGAAAATTAAAATATAACGAATCCACATTCAATGGCGGCTTCACCAAAATGCTTGGCTTCTCATAAACGGTTCCCTTTGGTATGATAGGATCCAGCGAGTCTTGCGCACTTGGATACATTTTGTTAAAGAGATCCATTGTCAAAAATGATTTAGCATTCGTCTTTTCGAAATCTTTTTCGTAAGAAGCCAAATCATAAGCCATGGCTTTATTGAAATATATGGTTTTTAGGTTTGTCCATTTTTCAGGCGCATAATCCAGTAGCTTATATTCTATGGGGTAATCTTCGGGCTTCAGTTGGCCAATGTAAAAATTAACGCCCTGTGTGTAGGCGTCCATGCCAGCTTTGGTTTCGGGGTCTGCTTCGGCTTTCGCCAAACTTTTTTCAGCGGCCAAGCCCATGCCCAAGCGTCTGTACATACGATCCAAGCTATCTAAAATACTAAAACTGCCACGCTTGGCACCAGTAATTTCACATAGCCTGCCCGACACCACATGGGTTTGAAATTCCATTTGCCAGAGGCGAAACTTGGCATGTAAGTAACCCTGGGCAAAATAAACATCATGGTCGTTTTGTGCAAACACATGCGGCACTAGCCTTTCATCCAAGTACACATCCACTTTATCTTGCAACAAGGGCGACGAAAGATTAATATTAAAATCAGGATTATAAGCTTCGGCATTTTTCCAAAAACCTGTCTGCGGGCTCATAAAACTACCCAAGGGTGGTGTTTTGGTAGCACCGGCTGGCCAACGCTGGCCGAGTGCCCATACCAACGCTGTGGTAGCAGCGGCAGAAATCAAAAAAGCAACAATACGCATACAAACAAAATATAGGAGTGAATATAATAACTATCAAATGCAGCCGTGCAATCTATGTTGTTTTTTTTGCACATTTCTGCGGTTCTGCCATTTGTGAAGTATCTTGCAGGCCTGTAGAACCAATCCAATCAAAACACTATGAAAATTCTTCCGGTGATTACGGATCCGGTATATTTTACACCTGTATCCTTCACAAAGTACGAAACGTTTTGGCTGCGTTTCATCAACGACAAAAGAGATTTGTCATTTATACACCTACTCACCAAAATCCATCTCACCATTGTTCCATTAGCCATCATTTTGTATACCCCACTTTTACAAGGTTTTTGGTGGTGGGGCGTCATGTTCGTGCAGTTTTTTCTGTCCCAAATAAAAATGCGTGGGTCTTTTGGTTTAATGCTCCACAATATCACCCACCGAAGGCTCTTCAAAAAGTCAACATCTAACTGGCTCAATAAATATATCACCTGGTTTATATGTCCTTTGTTCGGTCAAGTGCCAGAGTCGTATTTTGCGCACCATATCGGCATGCACCATGTAGAAAATAATTTGGAGGACGACTCCAGTACTACCATGCCTTATCAACGAGATTCGGTTAAAGATTTTCTGAAATATTACGCCCACTTTGTAGCCCATGGCGCCACTAGTACCTTTTTATATTTATTCCGTCGTAAAAAAACCAAGTATTACGTACCGTTAAGTTCTGGTCAAATTATCTTATATATTGTTTGTGTAGGACTCAGTTTTGTTAGTTTTAAGGCTACGCTTTGGGTGTTTTGGATCCCCATGATTTTCTCTCGCTTGGTAATGATGTTGGGCAACTGGACACAGCACGCCTTTATTGATCCACAAGAGCCGAGCAACGCGTACAAAAGCACGTTCAATTGCATCAACACCGGTTATAACCATACCTGCTGGAACGATGGCTACCACTTGATTCATCACCTAAAACCGGGTATGCATTATACTGAAATGCCCCATGTTTTTTTACAAGTAAAAGACACGATGGCCAACCAAAAATCGTTCGTGTTCGATGGCATCCATTACCTCCATCTTTTCTTTTACCTGATGACCCGCAACTACAATAAAATGGCCGATAATTTGGTCAATATCAACAATACATTCTCCAGTAAGGAAGAAGCTATCCAACTGTTGAAAGAACGAACGCGGAAACTCGTTTAATAGTTGACAGTTTAGAGTTTAGAGTTTATAGTTTAGAGTTTTAATGCCCTTTATGGAAATCGATGGTAGATTCGGGGTATCATTTATCGCATTTATCGAGCGTGCTGCTTTTTTAATTTTTACTTTTTAATTTTTACCTTTTAATTTTCATTTCTCTCTTATTTGCATTTCTAAAATACTGCATTAGTTTTATGGGATAATCCACCCTTCTAATGCCACAAGAAAAACCCAACATCAAACTTTCTGTTGATGAATTTAGGGACGCGGTTGCTCCCATTATCGAATTTTTATATAAACAATACCAATTAAAACCCGAGGCCAGCTCCAATACACCATGGCGACGAAGTGCACTACAAATTTCGGACGTGGCAGATATCAATGGAAGCCAATATGTAGACCTAGTGCAGGAAGGTGGCGGTGTACATGGCATTGCGCTGGCAGGTTACACGTATGTACTTGAAAAAATGGGCGTTGCTTTTATGAAGATGGCAGGCACAAGTGCAGGTTCTATCAACACACTTTTGCTGAGCGCCCTTACCACACGCAGCGAACTGAAAATAATGCAGGAATATGCCAAGAACCACAACATCGATGGCAAAGGTTGGGAAGAATCGCAGCAGTACAACCCCGCATCCGTAATACCTGGAAAGTATTACGAAACCCGATCCGAAAAAATGCTGGAATACCTAGCCGCCAAAAACCTTGGAGACCTTGTGGATGGGCATATTACTTGGCGAACCATATTGCTCAGCATGTTTACAGGCAAGCTAGAAATGAAGGAACTGAAAGCCTATTTCCGAAAGGTAAAAACGGTGACGACCATTACGGTTGTAACGTTTATTATCGCAACGCTTGCAGGCATTTGTCTTGCCTTTTTTAGCAGCGATAATTCATGGCAGTCTACCGCACAGTGGGTCTATCGAATAGGGGCGGGCATCATTGTTTTGTGTCTCTGTTTTATCATTGCCCAAATTGTAAAAGCCAGATTGCTTTACCGACATTCAGAGCGATTCGGCATTAACCCTGGAGATGATTTTGAAAGCTGGATGATGAAAATATTAGAAGAAAACGGCATCAACAATGTATCGCAGCTCAAGAGTAAACTATCGCTTGAAAAAGAAGCATTGAGGCCCGACTATTTTACAGATGACGAAAAAACTGATAATTCGCTTTTTAAATCTTTTAGCCCTGCGAAGAGAAATAAATACGACGCCAAGCTAGATGAAATAGAAGCAGAAATCAACCAGGCCAATGAGCCTATTTTTAAAACACTTGATGCCACCCAACAAAAACCGCCAGCCAACCCCGATAATCTCAACGACCGCCTCACACGGATGTCCATTGAGATAAGCGCCAACATGAAGGACGATGAAAAAGATGCGAGTGGATATAGATTGGTAAATCTTTTTACCAAAGTAAACAAAATGAAATATGACAAAATAAAATATAGCGACAATACAGTTTTCAACAAAGAAATAGCCATTGTAAGTTCTGATATCACCAATGCCATCAAGGCCGAATTTCCGGGCATGCACAAAATGTATTGGGGTGAAAATTATAATATTTCGCCGGCTAAATATGTGCGGGCATCCATGTCTATTCCTGGATTTTTCAAGCCCTTTAAAATTGAATACGACCCTTCTCAAATTGCGGTGATGGAATGCGAATGGCGCAACCTCTTAAACATTAATAAACGGTTTCAAGATAACGACCAATATGCCTATTTGGTAGATGGCGGCGTGCTTTCAAACTTTCCAGTTAATATATTTTACAATGCCAATACGCCACTTCCTTACAAACCTACCATTGGCGTAAAACTGGAATTTGAAGATGACGCAAGATCCCGGAATATAGACAACCATGTGAAATTTGCAGGATCGATCGTAAACACCATGCGTTTCTTTTATGATCGTGATTTTATATCTAAACACAATAATTTTAAAAAGACCGTTCGCAGCATTGATACCGGCGAAATACACTGGCTTAATTTCGATATGAGCGACGAACAAAAAATCGAATTGTTTTTTAGGGGCGCACTTACTGCAGCTATTTTTTTATTGGGCGAACTGCCGCAGGACGAACGGGCCGGCTACAAACGAGAACTAGTAACCATGGGCAGTGCCATCAAGTTCCGCGGGCAGAAGTTGTGTATGTATGCTGACAAGGAAAAGTGCAGTTTTATGACCGAAGACAACAGCAGCGAGGATGTATCTTTCAATTGGAATAAATATAAAAAAGATAGGGTTTTACTACCAGGAGAGCAGCAACAAATGAACAACGACATGAAGCGCAAGGCCAGTTTCAGCCAAGTAAAAGACGATGAACCGAAGGCTTCTAATACCTCAAAACCTTAACCTATGAATAACATAGAAATAGATTTTATATTTCCTTGCACTAATTGCTTGCTATTGACTGCCATGTTTATTTTGCTTGCAGGCGCTTTGATTACAACGGCCATGATGAGCGCTACAACGGCATTTATTGTAAGCACGGATACGCCGCCTATTGCCATAAAAATGCCGGAGCGGCCACTTACATATACCCAACTTGAAACGCTGTTTTACCACACTTCTGCTGTTACTAAAATGACCATCCGGACAAGGTTGCGAATTGATTTTTGGTTTATGCCTTGTGCCTATCTCTTCTTGCTGTGCCTAGGCTTTTACATCAAACTCAATGCAGCGTTTAACGATAGCTGGAACACGCCTCTTAGTTACATCGTGTACCTGCCGTTGCTTAGTTGGCTTTTTGATTTGATAGAAAATATCACCGCTATAAAAATACTGGATGAACTAACCCACACGAATGCGAAGGTCATGTACATAAGCAGCATTTTAAAATGGCTGACGGTTTTTGTTTTTATTGGTTTTCTATTAGCATTGCTCGTTACAAAAACAATTGAATCTTAATAAAACTTAGATATTAAATAAGAATACATCAATCTGCAACCTCAAAAATGGCGGCTGTAAGATTATTCCACATATATTTTTTCTTTTCTTCTTTTAACGCAGGTAAAAAACTTTCCTTTCCTCTTTGGAAAAACGTTTCGATTGTGTCTGCGATGGCCGCTGCATTCGGTTCAGCTACCAATCCTACTTTGCCATTGGGCACTAAAGATGGGAGCCCACCTACATTGGTTACAATCATCGGTGCTTCAAAATGATAGGCCAATGGCGTAACACCGCTTTGGGTTGCATCGCGGTAAGGTTGTATCACCACATCGGCTGCGCAGAGATAGTATTTCACCTCACTGTCGGGTATAAAATTCGTCCGCATATCCAATGCATCTCCAATTCCCAAACTAGCTATCTGATCTCGATATGCTTTTGAATCCTCGTAAAACTCGCCTGCCACTACCAATAAAAAGTCAGTAAGCTTCTTCTGCTCTTTCAGGATAGAAATAGCATCGAACAAGATATCCAAACCCTTATATTTTCGTATAAAACCGAAGAACAATAATACTTTCTTATCTTCTTCTATTTTTAGCCATGCCCTTGCTTCTTTCATGGGTATAGGCGCACCAAAATTATCGTACAAGGGATGGTTTACTTGCTGGGCCGGCTTTGTTTGTTCCAGTTTCCGCAGGTCCTTCATCACTTGCGCACTCATGGTAATAAAACCATTAATAGGCTTGATGAAATAATTGGTGAACTGTGCATCCCCTGGTCTTTTTTCATGCGGCGTTATATTATCCGCAATGCATACCACTTTCGTATGTCTGTTCTTTTTCGCCCTGCGCAAAATGGTTCCCAAGCACGGACCCATTACCGGCAGCCAGTAACGCACTACGATAATATCGGGCCGCATCCTTTTCAATTCATTGCCCACCTTAAGCCAATTAAATGGTTGTATTGAATTGATACACACTTTGATTTTGATATCTTTTGGCGCTGGTTCAGACGAATATTGCGTAGTGCCAGGAAACATGAAACTTGGATACTGCAACGAAAAAGTATAAATCATCACGTCATGTCCTTCCTGTTGAAATTGGCGGGCAAGTCTTTCGTCGAACGAGGCTAGCCCACCACGTAAAGGGTGCGCTGGGCCAATGATAATGACTTTCTTCTTAGCGGTTATAGGCACGGATAATACTGCTGTTTATTGTTTATAAAGCGGGCAAAAGTAACCGTTTTGATGAGAACTGGCGGGGAGAAAATCCGCAGAAAGCAATCAAGGTGATGTGACTTGTTGGCGTTAAAAAGTACTGCTTATTTCTAAATCTGGTGATGTATCCAGCGAAAGTAGGCAAGGCACCTTCTAGTGAACGGTAGCAAAGGATAATGGTTACTGCCAAACTGCACCAAGAATTGCCGAAAGGTTGCAATCATATATGCTACGGAAGCTCCCGAAAATACGGACTAGCTCCCCGGGTGAAAAAAAATATCCAATCTGTAAGCCTTCTCAAGTATAGTCCATCTAAATAACCATATTTAGTTGGAGGTTTCTAGAAGGCTATCACTTTTTCCCTCGCAAGAACGGTAAACCTACCGAATGGCTTCAAAAAAGAGGTGTCCAATTTTATCAATTTAAAAAAAATATTTCCCTACATGCAACGTATTGTGTTTTCAAACGCTCTTTTGTACGCCGCATTGTTGATTACCCTATCATTCACAAATATTCGGTTTAACACAGCCAAAAATATACACACGTCACACCCACTTTCGCAATAGTCGTTGTGTTCGCGTTTCTTGCGATGATTTAGTTGGATCGGTTATGGCCCTGTATATTTATGCAGGGCTTTTTTGTTTTTAGTTTTTTGGGGGAAACTGTTTGCAACGAACGGGACACAACTAAGTACACCATTATCGACACAACTGCCAAAGTGCAAATACACCATAATGAATACTTCGCTGCTATTTTTACAAGCCCCAAGAAGCATCCCAAGCCTTGCCATTGTATCTCTACTATAAATTATAAGATGTATTTGAATTTATCAATACTTCCGTTGTTATCAAAAAATCTACATTGGGACAAATTAAATTTTGCATATCCAAGTGCTTCCAACTACGGTCAAATATTACCAACGCACTATATACATCCAAAGAAAGTAATTAGACCACTTTCGTTTCAACAAAAAAAAATTATTTTTTGGGTAACAAACTAGTTACACGCCTGTTCCAGTTACAGTAACCATACTTTAATGGACGATGAGACAGAATAACCATGTTGCGTTTTTAATAATCAATCTATACATATTCGTATATAAACGCAAAGTTTATATCTACATAAAATAGATTATGAAAATAAAAAAAATGTTTACAAATGCTTGCAACTGCAGATAATTGGATACATCTTTGTACGAGCCCGTCTTTGCGATATGCTTGTGTTCTTGCCCGATTAGCTATGAATTTAGAGCTGCCATTTTGAAATTTAGAAATCCAATAATCCAATAGCAAACCAACGATTATATCATCTCTATTAACCATTTAACAAAAATAGAAAAACAATAGTTTCGAATTCACCATCATTACAATAAGCTTTTTATTGCATATTTTAATATGTGCATTCCTCATAACGCATCAACCAAGTAATGTTATTTCTATGGCTTGGCTTGGGTTAAGGTAAAACTTATGCAGGCATGTAACAAATCGTTCTTCAATCAATAACAAGTTTTTTAAAATATAAATATGCCAGATACAAATGAAACATGGTCGTGCGAGATTATTGATAATCAAACAACTGAAAAACTGCAATGGATAGTAAAGGATAAAGCCGTGCTAGATGAAATGCTGGAACATTGTCGCAATGCAGCCGAATACACGCAAACGTTTGAAATAGACCCACGTGAAGGATACAACGGTGTAAAATTGTTTAATGCCAACGAAAGCTATACTGCATTTATGGGTGAACTGTTCCATGTTTTAAAAGATACAAAAGAAAAGAAGACCGACCTCGGACGAAAGTTGGAAAAAATGGTTTTGACCAACGCCCCCAATTCACACCGCAAGAAAGCCTTGGCTGTACTAACAATCGATTTTGACTGACCTGCATTCAATTATAAATCAATAAATATTCCACACAATGAAAACAAACCAAACAGTACCCCTTGCCGCAGCCATTACCCCAGATGAATTGGGGTTACCAAACACGGCGGATGGACCAGTGGTCACCCCTCAATTACCGCAGCCGCAACTCCCGCAGCCGCAAATTCCCTTTCCGCTTTTTCAAATTTGTACAAAAGACTTGCAAGAGGGTTGCTTTAAGATAACCTATAAGCCTAGCGTATTGATTGTAGCCCCTTACTATTTAGGAACATTAAGGGTAGAAAACAAGACTGGTGGTGGCAAATCCATCAGTGCGGATCTATATAAGTTTCCCGGGCTTGTTATTTTTCAACCGCCCATCGTGTTTGCTCCGGTAGGTGATGTAGACGATGGATCGGCCATTCCAATCTATGCACGAAACAAATATTATTCGTACCTCAAGGGCACTTCTTATTCCCGTCCATCCATTACTACTACCAAGTGTACCATCACCGTAGAGTTCGACGAATTTGTATATAACCAACCAGCATCTGGCACGTTCAGTGGCACTTTTAACAATGTGCTTACACGTAAAATAAAAATCGTTGTTTCGCCCACTGCAGACGCTACTGTTTTCTCGGGTCGCCTTTTCGAAGGCGCTGTGGACAAGGGTTCTATTGAACTTAAATGGGTGTCTAAGTATTTCCGGAGGTCTGTTGTTGAAATAGATACATTGGTAGGTGCTGTATCGCCCAAACCACTAAATCCTGGCCTTCCATCCGAAGAAAGTTTCACCACTATTTTTGCTACCGTAGGCTGGCGCATGGATCCACTTTATAACGATGTGAACGTGCCGGTACCGGCGGGCGTTACCTCTACCAACTGCTGGAGCGATGCCACTTTGCACGCCCTTATGCAGGCAAAACGAAATCCCTCTACCAACTTGGATGCAGAATGGCGTTTCCACCTGATGGTTGTTCCTGGAAAAATGGGTTGCTCCCGTGGTAAGATGTACGATCAAATTGGCGCCCATCGCGAAGCTGCAGTAAGCTATTCTGATGACGGATATCCAACCTCCGATTCTTCCAACTTTGGCACCGCCGCCAACAAAAAACAGCGGGATACGCCGAGGGCTTATATCCGCAGTGCGGCCCACGAACTTGGCCACTGCTGCAATATGATGCACCAAGAACTGGAAGGCGGTTCCGACAATTCCATCATGACCACCACGCCTAGTGTAGCCGACGTTTTGGGCTCCGCAACTACTGGCGCACCAGGTGTTTTTCCTACCAATATCAACCTTGGTTTCAACGAACATTGCCGTCATCATTTGATCCATTTCCCCGACCCTGTTGTTCGTCCGGGTGGCATGAACTGGACTGCAGGACATCCATCCTTGGGCGGCACTTTTGCGCCGCAAGCAGATGGAGGACGCATATTTGTGCCTGCAGAATCAATATTGCTGACCATCAAAACCCAAACTGATCGGGTTAAACTTGGTGAACCACTATTGATGGCGTGGGAGGTGCTGAACAAGACCGATGAAGACTTCCACATGCCGAACGATATTGGCCTGAACATAGATTACACGCAGGTTTCGGTAACGGATAGCGATGGCAATGTGGTGGATATCCCAACCTTTGTGCTCGAATGCGAACACTCGTCCATCAAGAAATTGTTGCCGGGCAAAAAGATAGCTGCAGCCACTAACTTGTTCTGGGTTCCAATGGTTTTGCCTTTACAAAACCGGGCAAGCACCGCATAGACCTCGCCATCCGCTGGACATATAACGGAATTCCTTATGGATTGCACAACAACAAAGAGGTGTGGGTAGATTACCCTACCACCGATAGAGA
>Ga0247739_10000484_pt1 | contig 14382 bp, 11 predicted proteins | sample UWRJL058202B2_FD_180943 | JGI IMG/M metagenome (GOLD analysis project Ga0247739, IMG submission 180943) | Plant litter microbial communities from Arlington Agricultural Research Station in Wisconsin, United States - UWRJ-L058-202B-2 | ecosystem: Environmental > Terrestrial > Plant litter >...
GGAAGGGTCCGGGCGTCCGTCAGAGACGCCGCTGGACGAGGATCCTCCCATGGCCGCCTTCGAGATCACCCGTGAGGGCGCCGTCGCCCATCTGCGCCTGACCCGGCCCGAGGCGTCGAACGCGCTGGACATGAGCTTCTGGCGCGGCTTCGGCCCTGCCGTGGCGGCGCTGGACCGGACCGGCGAGGTCCACGCCCTTGTGATCTCCGGCGAGGGCCGCCACTTCTGCGCCGGGATGGACATCTCGGTCTTCTCCAGCGGCGCCATCCTGCCGGCCGAGACGGCGGCCCAGCGGCAGGCCTTTCATCAGGCGGTGCGCGATCTTCAGGACGCCCTGACGGCGCTGGAGAAGGCGCGCTTCCCGGTCATCGCGGCGGTGCACGGCGCCTGCGTTGGGGCCGGGCTGGACATGGTCTCGGCCTGCGACCTGAGGCTGGCCTCGGCCGACGCCCTGTTCCGGATCGAGGAGATCAACATCGGCATGATGGCCGACGTCGGCAGCCTGCAGCGTCTGCCCAAGGTCCTGCCCGAGGGGGTGGTGCGCGAGCTGGCCTATCTGGGAACCAGCCTGACCGCCGACCGCGCCGAGCGGCTGGGCTTCGTCAATGCGGTGCTGCCCGACGCCGGGGCCGTGGTCGCCGCCGCTCTGGAGATGGCGAAGACGATCGCGGGCAAGGCGCCGCTGGCCGTCACCGGATCCAAGGCGGCGATCGGCTATGCCCGCGACCACACCGTCGCCGAGGGGCTGGAGTGGGTGGCGGTCATGCAGGGCTCGCTGTGGAACCCGTCCGACATCCTGACGGCGATTCAGGCACGCCGGGCCAAGGAGACGCCGGCCTTCGCCGCGCTCGCCCCTCTCGTCCTGCCCGGCTCCGAAGGCTAGGCCGCGCGACGGGCCGAGCGGATGACCGCCGAGGTCATCGCCGCCAGCCCTGCCAGCAGCCGCGCCTGATCGGCCGGGGCCAGCGACCGGTTGAAGAAGAGCACGCCCAGTCCTTCAGCCTGAACCGTCACGGCGCGGGCGCGCCAGCAACCACAATCGATCCAGCCGTCCAGCAGGTCGCACAGGTCTATGGCCAGCGGCACGAGGTCGTTGCGCCGGGCGACGGCCGCGGTCTCCGCGATCGACAGGGCCAGCCGACGGATCGTCCGCGCGTCCGCCTGGATCTCGGGATCGGAACGGCGGCAGGTCGCGAGCAGGTCGGAAAGCTGCGGCCCCAGCCGGATCGCGATAGCCGGGGTGATAGCCTCGACCCGCGCCTCGGCGTTTCGGGACAGGGTCTCGACCGTGGTCATGTCGGCCGCGGACAGGATGCGCGCCAGACGGTTGGGTGGGGTGAAGCTGACCCCTGAAAGATTGACTCTGGTCATGTGAACAGCCCGTCGATCTCGTCCTGCGACAGGGCCCGGTCCGGTGTCGCGGTAATGCGCAGGTCCTCGGCGCGACGCTCGTGGACGCCGGGCGGCAGGGGTTCGGTGCGGAAGCGGCGGTCGGGCCCCTGATACCGGGGCGTGTCGATGAAGGCCCGGCGGCTCTGGGCGATCCACAGCATTCGCTCCAGCAGGATCATCGGCGAGACCGGCTTGGCGATGGTGAAGTTGGCGCCGGAATCCCGCGCCCGAACCACCTTGGACTCGGGCGTCGAGGCGCTGAGCATCAGGACGGGGGTGCAGGCGTTCGGCCCTTCGCGGCCGGCGCGCATCTCGCGAACCAGCGTAAAGCCGTCCTCCTCGACCATCTCGCAGTTGACCATCACCAGGTCGAAGCGGCGGGTGAGCAGAACCTCGCGGGCCGCCTCGACGCTGTGGCATTTGGTCGGGCGGCTGATGCCGAAGCCCATCAGGATGGCGCCGAGCAGCTCCGTCGATTGCGGATTGTCATCCACGACCAGAGGTTCGACGTCGCGGAGGGCGAGGCGGGTTCCGGACAGGGGCACGACGGCCTCACTCGACCTGCATCAGGCGGTCCGCCGCCGCCTGATCGAGACCCCGCGCGGCCGGGCCGTTCAGCAGATGCGCGTCGGCCCGGGCCTCGACCCGACCGGTCGCCGAGGCCGCCAGACGGTCCAGCCTCTGGCCGACCAGATCCTGAAACGCGCAGGTCTGAAGCACTTCCAGAAAGGTCGCCTCGATCGCGGCGGCGTCGACGAACTGGGCCTGTGCCAGATCCAGACCTCGTTCCGACAGGGACAGCAGGGTCTGGGCGGCGGTGTCCAGCACGTCGCGAATGACGGCGATCTCGGCGAGGAAATCGGACCGGGTCACGGTCAGATCTCGCCCAGGACGGAGGACAGCTTCTGTTTGAGCACGGCCAGGGTGAAAGGCTTGATGACATAGTTGTTCACCCCCGCCTGACGCGCCGCGACGACGTTCTCGGTCTTGGCCTCGGCGGTGACCATGACGAACGGGGTGGCCTTGATGTCGTCGTCGGCACGCACCCGCTGAAGCAGCTCCAGCCCCGTGGTCGGTTGCATGTTCCAGTCCGACAGGACCAGGCCATAGGACTTGGCCTTGATCATCTGGAAGGCGGTGTCGCCGTCTGCGGCGTCGTCCACATTGTGGAAGCCGAGCTGGTTGAGCAGCCCCCTGACGATCCGGATCATCGTGCGGTAGTCGTCGACCACCAGGACATTCATTGTCTTGTCGACCGCCATGGTCCCTGCTCCCTCTCCCGGCCCTCCCGGCCCGGATCGAAGGTGAGGCGACACACTCTAAAGTTGCGTTAACGGCGACTTTGCACAGTTTATGGTTGTAACTTCCGGTTAACCCTGTTCGCGCCATGGTTGCCTTGCCCGGCCGTTCGGGCTTGCGACGGGATGAACCATTGGACGAGGTCGTCAGGGATTTCGTGGCTGAGGCCCTTGAGGGGCTGGAGGCGCTCGATTCGAAGATGGTCCGGCTGGAACAGGCGCCGGACGACCCCGCCCTGCTGGGCGAGATCTTCCGTCTGGCCCATACGCTCAAGGGCACCAGCGGCTTTCTGGGCCTGTCGCGATTGCAGGGTGTGGCCCATGCGGCCGAGAATGTCCTGGGCGGCTTCCGCGACGGGACACTGGCGGTAACGCCTGCGGCGGTTTCGGCCATTCTCGACGTTCTGGATGTCATCCGCGAGATCGTGGACCACCTTTCCGTGCACGGAGAGGAGTCGGGCGGAGACGACGGCCGACTGATCGCAGCGCTGGACGCTATTTTCGCGGGCGAGGCCGTCTCGGCGATCGGGACCGAGGCCGCGCCGAAGACGGCCGAACGTCCCCTGCTGGAACGGCTGGGCGGAGAGGCGACGCTGGACGCGGCATGCGAGGCGGCCCTGTTCGCCCTCGCGACGGATGCAGAGGTCCAGGCCGTCGCCGGAACGCTCGACGCCGACCGGGTGCAATCCGCACTGAGGGATGCGCTTTGCAGGATCGCACGCGGCGGGGCGGGCGACTTCCCCACGGCCCTCGCCGCCGCCCTGCCCGGACTGCCCGGACTGCCCGGACTGCCGTCGGAGGCCGCCGGACGCGCAGTCGCTGCGATCCGCAAGGCCCTGCTGGAGCTGGAGGCCGAGGCCGAAGCCGTGGATCGGGTGCTGGCGCCCGCCCCTCCCCTCGCTGTCACTCCACGTGCTGATGCGCCTCCCGCGGCGACGACCACCGCCCATTCCGCCGACAGCCAGTCGATCCGGGTCAATGTCGAGGTGCTGGAAAACCTGATGACCGTGGTCAGCGAGCTGGTGCTGATCCGCAACCAGCTGATCCAGACCCTGAGGATCGACCCGGAGAGCCCCTTCGCCGGGCCGCTGAACCGGCTCAATCAGGTGACCAGCGAGCTTCAGGAAGGGGTGATGACCACCCGGATGCAGCCGATTTCCGGCGCCTGGGCCAAGCTGCCGCGTCTGGTGCGCGACCTGGCCGCCGACCTCGGCAAGTCGATCGAACTCGTCATGCAGGGTCAGGAGACCGAGCTGGACCGGCAGGTGCTGGAGCTCATCAAGGACCCCCTCACCCATATGATCCGCAACGCCGCGGACCACGGCATCGAGACGCCCGAACGTCGCCGCGCCGCCGGCAAGCCCGGGACCGGCCGCATCCTGCTGCAGGCCCGGCACGAGGGCGGCGCCATACTGGTCGAGATGTCGGACGACGGGCGCGGCCTGCCTGCGGAGGCCATCCGCGCCAAGGCCCTGTCGGCCGGACTGATCACCCCGGCCCAGGCGTCAGCCATGACCGATGCCGAGGCGCGCCAGCTGATCTTCGCCGCCGGCTTCTCCACCGCCGATCAGGTCACCGCCGTCTCGGGCCGGGGCGTCGGCATGGATGTGGTGCGCACCAATATCGAGAAGATCGGCGGGGCCATCGAACTGGCCTCGGTCGAGGGTCAGGGCACCCGTTTCACCATTCGCATCCCCCTGACCCTGAGCATCGTTTCGGCCCTGATCGTCGAGGCCAGCGGCGAGCGGTTCGCCATGCCCCAGTCGAGCATCATCGAACTGGTCAGCACGGGGAGCGGTCCGTTGTCGGATAGCGAAGACGAAGCGCCCGCCGAAGAAGCCGCCCAACCCTCTCGCCGCATCGAGGAGATCAACGGCGCCTGGGTGCTCAGGCTGCGCGACCGGCTGCTGCCGCTGGTGTCGCTGCAGGCGCTTCTGGGGCTGGAGGAGCGCGAGGATCCGCGCGCCGACGCCTGTATCGTGGTGGCCCGCATCGGCGCCTTCACCTTCGGCGTGATCGTCGATCGGGTGTTCGACACCGAGGAGATCGTGGTCAAGCCGGTGGCCTCGGTCCTGCGCCATCTGAAGATCTATTCCGGGGCGACGATCATGGGCGACGGCTCGGTGATCATGATCCTGGACTTCAAGGGGATGTCGCTGGAGGCGGGCGCCGGTCATCTGGTCAACGGCGCCGAGGACGCGCCCGAGGCCGGGGCGGAGGCGTCGGGCGAGACCCGCACCCTGCTGGTCTTCAGGACCCCCGAAGCGCAGCTGAAGGCCGCGCCGCTGGACAGTGTGGCCCGTATCGAGGACCTGGACTGCTCGACCATCGAACATGTCGACGGCCGGTCGGTGATCCAGTACCGCGGCGGCCTGATGCCGGTCGTCGGCTGCGACGGCAAGCCGGTCCGGATCGAGGATGACGCTGAGACCGGAAGGCGGCGCCCGTTGCTGGTCTTCGCCCGGGGCGCCACCGGCTTCGGCGTCCTGGCCGAAGAGATCGTCGACATCGTCGAGGGACCGGCCATGGCCCAGCTGGGCGGCGCGGGCGCGAGCGCGGCGGGCAGCCTGATCGTCGCGGGCCAGGCGACGGAGCTGATCGACCTCGATTTCTACGGCTGTAGCGCGGGGGCGATGTCCGCGGCGCCCGCCCCGGCTCCGAAGACCGGCGACCGCCGCATCCTGGTCGTCGATCAGAGCCCCTTCACCCGCCTGCTGCTAGGGCCGCTGCTGGCCCAAGCCGGTTATGGCGTCGAGGTAGCGTTGAGCGCACAGGACGCCCTGACCCTGCATGACGGCGGCGCGGTCTATGACCTGATCCTGGCCGACACCACCCCCGGCGCGCCCGGCGCCCGGCAACTGGCGCACACACTCGGTCAGGCCTCGGCCTGGCACGCGACGCCCCTGCTGGGCCTCGGCGCCTATCGGATGGAGGCGCGCGACCGGCTGGACAGCCTCGAAGCCGATCTCGACCGCGAACAACTGCTGACCGACCTCGACGACAATCTGCTGCGCGGAGCCGCTTGATGAGCCCCCAAACCCATGACGGCGTTCAGGGGCTGGTCTCGGTGCGCGTCGGCGACCAGACCTTCGGCGCCCCCGTCCTGAGCGTTCAGGACGTCATCGCCCCCGTGCGTATCGACCGCGTGCCCCGCGCGCCCGCCGAGGTGGCGGGGTCGCTGAACCTGCGCGGCCGCATCGTCACCGCCATCGACATGCGTCGCCGTCTCGGCATGACGCCACGCGAGCCCGACCAGCCGCATATGTGCGTCATCGTCGAGAACACGGGCGAGCTCTACGCCCTTCAGGTCGACGACGTCGGCGATGTCCTGTGGCTGGATCTCGCCGCCCAGGAGCCCCAACCCATCACCCTGGCCAGCGAATGGCGCGCCCTGTGCGCCGGCCTCTATCGCCTCGACGACGACCTGATGCTGGTCCTCGACATCGCGGCGGTGCTGGCCCTGCCCGCCGCCACCGCCGTCCCAATCGCCGCCTGACCCTTCATCCAAGGAACACGTCCATGCCCGCACTCGCCCCCTCTCTGGCCCACGCCTCTGACATCGCCGAACCCGCCCTGCTGGACCCCGCCTTCGCCGCCGCGGCGCTGGACGGCGCCGCCTCGGCCCTGATCCTGCTCGACCCCATGGGCGAGGTGCTGCGCGTCAACGGCGCGGCGCGGGGCCTGATGCAGGCCCATGCCACCGCCCTGTCCCAGGCCTTCCCCGGCCTCGATTCCTCGGCCCCCGAGGGGGGCCGGATGGGTCTGAGCGGGGTCAGCTTTATGCCGGGCCGTACGGGCGGATCGCCCGACGTCCGCACCGGAGAGATCGCCGTCGGCGCCGCGCCCTTCTCGGTCCGGGTCACCGCCCTGCGCGATGAGGTCGGCCGACCGCTGGGCGAGCTGGTCGAACTGACCGACATCGGCGAGGACCGCAAACAAGCCGGCATGCTGGCCGCGCTCGACAAGGTTCAGGCGGTGATCGAGTTCGCCATGGACGGCACGATCCAGGACGCCAACGCCAACTTCCTGGCCACCGTCGACTATCGGCTGGAGGACATTGTCGGCCGCCACCACAGCCTGTTCGTCGATCCGACGGAGGCGCAGGGGCCCGGCTATCGCGCCTTCTGGGAGCGGCTGGGCCGGGGCGAGTTCGATGCGGGCCAGTACCGGCGTCTGGGCCGCAACGGCAAGGAGGTCTGGATCCAGGCCAGCTACAACCCCATCCTCGACGCAGCCGGTCGGCCGTTCAAGGTCGTCAAATACGCTACCGACATCACCGCACAGAAGCTGGAATCGGCGAACTTCGAAGGCCAGATCGCGGCCATCAACAAGGCCCAGGCGGTGATCGAATTCTCGGTCGACGGAACGATCCAGTCGGCCAACGAGAACTTCACCGGCGCCGTCGGCTATCGGCTGGAAGACATCGTCGGCCGCCACCACAGCCTGTTCGTCGATCCCGAATACGCCGCCAGCGCCGAGTACCGCCGGTTCTGGGAGAAGCTGGGCCGCGGCGAATACGACGCCGGCCAGTATCGCCGCCTCGGCAAGGACGGCCGCGAGATCTGGATCCAGGCCAGCTACAACCCGATCCTCGACAGCAATGGCCGGCCCTTCAAGGTCGTGAAATACGCCACCGACATCACCGCCCAGAAGCGGGTCGCCGAGCGGGTGACCCAGATCTCGGGCATCGTCGCCTCCGCCGCCTCCCAGATGCGCGCCACGGCCGAGGGGATGGCGGTGACCGCCGAGGAGACGACGCGTCAGGCCGGGATGGTCGCCTCCGCCGCCGAGATCACCTCGGTCAACGTTCAGACCGTGTCGTCGGCGGGTGAGGAGCTGACCGCCTCCATCGGCGAGATCGCGCGTCAGGTGGCCGAGAGCTCCAGCATCTCACAGCATGCGGTGACCGAGGCGGACAAGGCCTCGGACTCGATCCGCAGTCTGGCCCAGGCGGCGCAGAAGATCGGCAATGTCGTCACCCTGATCAACGACATCGCCGGCCAGACCAAGCTTCTGGCGCTCAACGCCACCATCGAGGCGGCGCGGGCGGGCGAGGCCGGCAAGGGGTTCGCGGTCGTGGCCTCGGAGGTGAAGAGCCTGTCGGACCAGACGGCGCGGGCGACGCACGAGATCTCGTCCCAGGTCTCGGCCATGCAGTCGGCGACCCAGACCTCGGTCGGAGCTATCGGCGGCATCACCGACACCATCCGCAAGGTTGCGGACATCGCCTCGGCCATTGCCGGCGCCGTTGAGGAACAGTCGGCCGCGACGCGCGAGATCGCCGCCAACGTCACCCAGGTGGCGGAGGGCACGCGGCAGGTTTCGTCGAGCATCGCCGGGGTCAATGCCGCCGCCGTCCAGACCAGCGACGCCTCGGCCGACCTGCTCAAGGCCTCCGGCGAACTGGCCCAGCAGGCCGAGGCCCTGACGCTTGAGATGGACAAACTGGCCGCCGCCTGAGCGGCGGATCGGTGAGGTCCGGAGGGGCGCGGCGACCCTGGCCGCGCCCCTTTTTCCATGCCCGAAGGTCTAGGCTCTAAGCCGTTCGTCCCGGGCGCGGGACTGGAAGGCGCCGCGCAGGCCGGGCGTGGGTTCGAAGGCGCTGTCGAGGCCGACCACGGTCTCGGCGCTGCCCAGCACCAGGACGCCGTCGGGCTCCAGCGCCTCCGATAGCCGGGCCAGAGCCCAGCGCTTCTGCAACTGCTCGAAATAGATGAGGACGTTGCGGCAGAAGATCAGGTCGAACCGGCCCATGCCGACGACCCCGTCCATCAGATTGTGCGGGCGGAACTCGACCAGGGCCCGAACCTCGGGCGCGATCGACCAGTCGCCGCCGTCGCGCTTCAGCCAGCGCGAGCGCCGGGCCTCGGACAGGCCACGCGAGGTTTCGAAGTCGCTGTAGATGCCGCGTCGAGCGCGATCGAGGATGGGCTGGGACATGTCGGTGGCCAGAATCTCGACGGTCCAGTCCGGCATCAGCCGTCGCTCCTCCAGCAGCAGCATGGCGAGCGAATAGGGCTCCTGCCCGCTGGAACAGGCCGCGCTCCAGATACGCAGGCGCTTTGGCCCGCCCCCCGCGCCTGCCCGTCGCGCGACGAGGGCCGGCAGCAGGACGTCGCGCAGCTGGTCGAAGGGCGTGGCGTCGCGGAAGAAGTAGCTCTCATGGGTCGCCATGGCGTCCACCGCGCGCTGGGCCAGCCGACCGCGCGGATCGAGGCGCAGGCGCGCGAACAGGGCCTCCAGCGTCGCCAGCCCCTCTTCGCGTACCAGGGGCGTCAGACGGCTCTGCAGCAGATAGTCCTTGTCGGCCCCGAGACTGAGGCCCGAGCGTTCCAGCACCAGGCGGCGGAAGGCCTCGATGTCGCTGATCGCTCCGGTCATGCCGCCGCTCGCTTGAGCCATTCGCCGATCCGCGACAGGGGAAGAACCGCCTCTGCGCGGCCGGTTCGGGCGGCCGCTCCCGGCATGCCCCAGACCACGCTGGTCGCCTCGTCCTGAACGACGAACCGGCCGCCCGCCTCAGCCACGGCGGCGCAGCCGGCAGCCCCGTCCGAGCCCATGCCGGTCAGGATCACCGCCAGCGCCGAGGCGCCATAGGTCCGGGCCACGCTGCGCATCAGGGGATCCACGGCGGGGCGGCAGAAATGCTCGGGCGGCTCATGGTCCAGCCTGATCACGGGCCCGGATGCGGCCCGTTCGACCGTCATGTGCCAGCCGCCGGGGGCGACATAGGCGCGGCCCGCGACGATCGGCTCGCCGTCTACGGCCTCGCGACAAGGCCGGTCGCCGGCGCGCGACAGCTGCTCGGCCAGAAGGGCGGTGAACATGGGCGGCATGTGCTGGGTCAGGAGGATGGGCAGGGTCACGCCACGCAGGGCCTCGAAGACCTGAACAAGAGCCGGCGGCGCCCCGGTCGATCCGCCGATGGCGATCACCTCGGGCTGAACGGTTCGCGCCGAGGGCGGCGGGACCGGGCGCGGCGAAGGGCGCGGGCTCGGCGCGCCGCCTCCCGGCTCGGGCGCGCCGCCGAGGGCCCGGACCTTGGCCAGCAGCTGGCGATGGAACTCCTCGGCATGGACCAGTCCGCCGCCCTCGGGCTTGGACACATAGTCCGACGCCCCGGCCTGCAGCGTATCCAGACACAACCGGGCATTGCGCAGCGTCAGCGTCGAGGCGACGATGACCCGAACCCCCGGTCGGCGCGACAGGATCAGCGGCAGGGCGGTCATCCCGTCCATCACCGGCATCTCCAGATCCAGCACGATGACGTCGACCTCGACATGCTCGAGCTGGGCCAAAGCTGCCTGCCCGTTCTCGGCCCGGGCGACCACAGACACCGCCGCATCGGCCTCCAGCGCCCGCGCGATCAGGCCGCGCACGACGGCGGAATCATCGACGACCATGACGCGGACCGGCTGTCCGGGGTCTGGCTGGGCAAGGTCGGAAAGACGGGAAGGCTGCACGGGCGACTCCTTGAAGGCGCCCTACCCTAACCCTTCAAGAGTGAAGGACATACTACTTATGCGTGTAGACTATACAGGAACGCGCACCGTCGGCCCCAGCCCTGCATCCATCTTCGCCACGCTCCAGCGCGTGACCAGCTTCGCCTCATAGGGTTTGGCCACGATGGTCGACATCCCGACCAGATCGGCGCGCGCCTCGGTCGGGGTGAGGGTCAGGAGGATATAGCCCTTGGAGGTCTGGTCGCAGAACAGGACCTCCTCATTGGCGATATCCAGCGCCATGCCGAGCGGGAAGTCGCCGATGGCGTCCTGCGGCGAGGGGCTGGAGATCGAGCTGGTCCCGAACTCGACCGCGACGCGTTCGCCCGCCGCATTGGCCAGATCGTTGACCCAGAAGGAGTGGCTGTCGCCGGCCAGGACGATGGGCTGGACGCCCGCCGCCTTGAAGGTCTGGTACAGGCGCTCGCGGCCGGCCGGATAGCCGTCCCAGCTGTCGAGGTTGAACGGCAGCCCTTGCGCGAACAGGGCGATCGAGCCCTCCACCTGGGCGCGGATCGAGGGCGGCAGACCGCCGAGCATGCCGGCGATCTGCTCCGGCGTGGCCATGGCGGCGAGGTTTGGACCGGCGACGCGGGCCATGACGACCTGATTGCCCAGCACCTGCCACGGACGGCCGGCGGCTTTCGAGGCGGCCAGTTCGCGGCCCAGCCAGTCGCGCTGGGCGTCGCCCAGAAGGTCACGGTCGGGGGCGTTGCGTTTGGCCTCGAAAGCGGCGGCGTCGGGGACGGGCTTGCCGTCCGGGCCGGGCTTCAGGGTGATGTCGGCGGCGTAGGTCAGCTGCTGCTGACGGCCCTGCAGCCGGGTCTCGACCATCATCAGACTAGCCAGATCGCCGAAGTGGAAGGTGCGTTGAATGGCCTCGGCCATCTTGCCCGGGACCGGCTCGCGGATCGGCATCCATTCGAAATAGGCCTTCAGCGCGGCGGCCTTGCGGGCGCTGAAGTCGCCTTCGGTCGCGGGCTGGTGGTTCTCGGCGCCCGTGTTCCAGGTGTCGTTGGCGACCTCGTGGTCGTCCCAGACGCAGATGAAGGCGGCGCGGGCGTGAGCGGCCTGAAGGTCGGGGTCCGACTTGTACTGGGCGTGACGCTGGCGGTAGTCGGCCAGGGTGACGATCTCGTGCGCCGGCTCCGGGATGCGGTTCAGGGCCGCGCCGGCGGTCATGCCGTAGTCGTCGGCCTCGGCGCCGTATTCATAGATGTAGTCGCCCAGGTGCACCACGGCGTCGAGGCGGCCGAGCTGGGCGATGGCGTCATAGGCGTTGAACAGGCCGCCCGGGTAGAGCTGGCACGAAACGACGGCTAGGGTGACGTCCGGCGTCGCGCCTTCCGGCAGGGTCTTCACCCGACCGACCGGCGAAGTCACGCCCGCCGCGATGAAGCGGTAGAAGTATTCGGTCCCCGGCTTGAGGCCCTGCCCATCAAGGTCGTGCTTGACCGTGAAGTCGCGCGCGGGCTCGGCCGAAAGGCCGGTCGAGCGGCGAACCATATGGGCGAAGGCCGCGTCGGACGCGACCTCCAGCACCACCGGGATCGGGCCGCTGGAGGCGGCGACGGGGGTGACCCGCGTCCAGAAGATCGCCGCCGTCGTCGACGGATCGCCGGAAGCGACGCCGTGCCGGAAGGCGACCGCTCCCGCCTCGGCATGGGCGGTCGTGGCGATGGCGGAACCCGCCCCCGCCGCGCCGATGGACTTCAGGAGGCCGCGGCGATCGATCTTCATGACGCTCTACTCTCAGTAACGCAGGCTGACGGTCAGGCCATAGGTGCGCGGCTCGCCGGCGATGAAGGTCGGCATGCCGAGGCCGTCGCCGGTGTTGCCCGCGTCCTTGATGAATTTCTCGTCGGTCAGGTTGTCGGCGAAGACCTCGACACCCCAGTGTTCGCCGGTCGGGATGTAGCGGACGCGCAGGCTGAGCAGGCCGTAGGCGTCCTGGACCTCGTCCACGACGGTGTCGGCGACGAAGTTGCGGGTCTGCAGGTCCGTGCGGTCGTTGTTGTCGTCGAAGAACATCTCCGACTGCCAGGTGTAGGTCGGCTGGATCTCGATCGAACCGCCGGCGACGGGCTGGGTCCAGATCAGGCCGACCGAGGCGCGGTTGTCGGGCGACAGGCGGAACTTGTTGCCGTCATAGATGCCCGCCTTGAAGCGCGAGTGGTTGTAGCCGTAGGTCCCGAAGACCTCGACCTGCTCGGTCATCGCCCAGCTTAGCTGGCCTTCGAAGCCATAACTCTCGGCCTTGCCGGCGTTGGTGGTGACGAACAGGGTGCCCTGCTGCACCGTCGTCTGGAAGTTTTCGTAGTTGTAGAGATAGGCCGCCGCGTCGAGGCGCAGGCGATGGTCCATCAGGGCCGACTTGTAGCCGACCTCATAGCTGTCGACCTGTTCGGAGGCGACTTCGTTGAAGCGCGGCGCGGCGAAGGGCGCGGCCGGGGCGCTGACCGCCAGGACCGTCGGGCGGCGACCGCGGGCGTAGTTGGCGTAGACGCTGGCGTCGTCCGACAGGGCGTAGCGCGCGGTGGCGCGCCAGGTGAAGCCGTCGTCCTCAAGATCCGAGGTCACGGTCGAGCCGTTGCCGGCGGTCGGCTGGAAGGTCAGACCGAACAGGGGGAAGGCGGCGGTGACCGGCGCATTGGCGGCGCCGGGGGTGGCCAGGGCGGTCAGGAAGGCCAGTTGGCCTGCCGGCGGGATGGCGCTGAGAGCCAGCAGCGAACCGACGATCGAGCGGCCGTTGTCGACCTGGGACGAGAAGCCCGTGGTCTTGTCGTCATGGGTGTAGCGCAAGCCCGCCGACAGCTCGAGGCGGTCGGTGACCTTGAACGTGCCGTCGGCGAACAGGTCGATGGATTCCAGCTCGCTGGAGTTGGTCGCCTCTTCGATGTGGCTGGACTTCAGGTTGGCGGCGATGCCCGGTATGAAGGGCGCCGGGATGCCGAGGCCGGCCAGGATCGGATTGATCAGGGCCGAAGAGCTGTAGGCCGCCAGCGGCAGGGTGTTGGGCAGGGCCACGCCCGGAGCGCCGTCCAGCAGGCCGGCCAGCTGGGCCAGAGCGATGCGCTCGTTGAACTCGACGGGCGCGCGTTGCGAGCCCTCTTCCTTGAAGTAGCCCACGCCGGCGAAGCCTGAGAAGCGGCCGCCGTTGTCGTAGTTCAGGCGGAACTCCTGGCTCCACTGCTTGCCCTCGGCGTCTTCGGCGGCGGTCAGCAGCGGCAGGGAAATCCCGTCGGCGTCAAAGGTCTCATAGCTTTCGAACTCGCGGTAGGCCGTGGTCGAGGTCAGGCTCAGGCTGTCGGTCAGACCCGCCTTGACGATGCCCGTCACGCCCCAGACCTCGCGGTCCAGACCCAGGGTCTTCCCGCCGTCGAAGTTTCCGCCCGGGGTCAGGGCCGCGCCCTCATTGGCGTCGCGCACGCCCAGCACCGCGCCGGTGTTCGGGTCCTGCGGATTGTAGGCGATCGACTTGAAGGAGGTGCCGGCCGGATTGTCGGTCTGGTAGTTGCCGATGATGTCGACCCGCAGCCGGTCCGACGGTTCGAAGGCGCCCGACAGGCGGAAGGCCCGGGTGTCGACGCTGTTGTAGTTCGACCCGCCCAGCAGGTTCTCGATATAGCCGTCGCGGGTCTTCATCCGGGTGGAGAAGCGGATGGCGCCCGTCTCGCCGACCGGAACGTTCAGCATCAGCTCGGCCATGCGGTAGTCGAAGTTGCCGACGCTGGCGCGGGCCGCGGCGTCATAGTCGCCGACGTCGGCCTTGTTCTGGATGATGTTGACCGCGCCGATCAGGGCGCCGCGACCATAAAGGGTCGATTGCGGGCCCTTGGACACCTCGACGCGCTGCACGTCGAACAGTTCGACATACGAGCCGCGCGACTTGGAGATGGAGACGCCGTCCTGGAAGACCGAGACGCGGGGCTCGACCGTCGATTCACCCGAGTCCGAGGTGATGCCGCGCATCACGAAGCCGGCGTTGTTGGGCGACTGGTTCTGCACCAGGAAGCCGGGAACATAGGCCGACAGCTCTTCGAAGTCCTGGACGCCCAGCTTCTCGAGGAAGCTTCCGGTGTAGGCGGTCAGGGCGAAGGGAACCTCGATCGGGTCCTGGGCGCGCAGCTGGGCGGTGACGATGACGTCCTCGACCTGGCTGGTCTGTTCCGTCGATTGGGCCGAGGCGA
>Ga0247739_10000485_pt1 | contig 14340 bp, 8 predicted proteins | sample UWRJL058202B2_FD_180943 | JGI IMG/M metagenome (GOLD analysis project Ga0247739, IMG submission 180943) | Plant litter microbial communities from Arlington Agricultural Research Station in Wisconsin, United States - UWRJ-L058-202B-2 | ecosystem: Environmental > Terrestrial > Plant litter >...
AAAGTTTTTCGTTTTAACCGTATTTCTGGCCAGAAGGTCAGAATAAAATTCACGGATTTCAAAGATTCGCCGTCGATTGCAGAGTTTGGAGTTTATAACGAAAGAAGATAGGCGTTTTGCAAAAAAGTTAAGAAAATTAACTCAGCTGCTTTTGAAGTGTTCAATAAATGCCAAAACTAGAATGGCTGTATTTTCGACTACAAACTTTACAGTTTTGGCTACACTTTGATCTTATTTTTCCGGGAATTTTGCTGACCAATTAACAGAAATATAATGGAAAGTGAAATTAAAGGAAAAGTTGTAGCAATTACCGGAGCAAGCAGCGGTATAGGAAAAGCAATTGCGTTGTTGCTCGCCAAACAAGGAGCAAAAGTGGTACTGGGTGCGCGCCGGTCAGATCGTTTGGAAGAAATTGTGGATTTTATTAGTAAAAATGACGGACAGGCCGTTTACGCGGTTACAGATGTAAAATCCCGGAGAGATTTAAATTCACTTGTTCAATTGGCTTGCGACACTTACGGCAGGCTTGATGTCATGATTAATAATGCCGGAATGAGTGAACTATCTCTTATTGAGGAACTTGATGTTGACGGTTGGGAAGAAATGATAGATGTAAACTTTAAGGGTACATTATATGGAATTGTCGCAGCGATACCGGTGTTTCGTGAGCAGGGATCAGGCCACATTATCAATATTATTTCCACTTCCGGTATAAAGATTGTACCTATGCAAGGTGTATATGCTGCAACAAAAAATGCGGTCAGAACGCTCAGCGAAGGTTTACGCCAGGAATCCAATGGCCGGTGGCGGGTAACTGGTATTTCTCCCGGTGTAGTTCAGACGGAGTTTGTAGACAACCTTAAAAATGCACAGATAAGAGATGTAATTAAAGAAAAAATGCAAACACTGGCGATTTCTCCCGATGCGATTGCCAGCGCAGTTTCGTTTGCCATCGGCCAGCCTTCCAATATTGATGTCGGGGATATCGTTATTCGTCCGTCTGCCCAGGACTAACCTGCAATTTGTATATGAGTAAATAACCTTTGCGTTCGTACATAGATTTCAGTTCATGTAAATAATAATAGCAATGAGAAAGTCCATGCCGCAGCTTCATCACTTTGAAAGTATCTCTGCACTTATGCGGCGAATGGATCAGCCTAAGCCACTTCATCCGTTAGTTGCCATGATAAATTATAACGATGTGAAAGTTGCGCTAACGGATGCCGGGAATAAGTTTTCCCTTGATTTTTACAAAATATCCTTCAAAACCAGTTTCAATGGAAAGGTGAAATATGGTCATGGTTATTATGATTTTGAGGAAGGTGGTCTGGCTTTCTTAGCACCTAACCAGATTGTTACAATGTCCGACGATGCGAATGATTACGAAGGATATTCCCTGTTTTTTCACCCGGATATGATCAGAAATTATCAGTTGGGTAATACAATTCAAAATTATGGCTTCTTTTCTTATTCCATTTCTGAGGCGCTGCATCTGTCTGAAAAGGAAAAAATAGATATTTCTCTTCTGTTTCAGGCAATTTCGAAAGAACTTGATAACAACATTGATCATTTCAGTCAGGATGTTTTGGTTTCACAGATTGAGCTGCTTTTAAATTACAGTAACCGGTTTTATAACCGTCAGTTTATTACCCGCAAATTGATTCATAATGATTTGATTGGGAGAATGAATATATTTTTGTCAGACAGGTTTGACCAGCAAAAAACCTCGTTAACAGGATTGCCATCTGTTCAGGAAGTGTCAGATCATCTCCAGGTTTCTCCACGTTACCTGACCGATATGTTAAAATCACTGACCGGCCAGAACGCACAGCAACATATTCATAATCAATTGGTTGAAAGGGCAAAAAACAGACTGACCAATACTACCCTGACCATCGCCGAAATCGCTTACAACCTTGGTTTCGAGCATCCACAATCGTTCAACAAACTTTTCAAGCAGAAGACAAATATATCACCGCTGGAATTCCGCCAGTCATTTCATCAATAAGCAGAACAAGCTTTTTTCAAAAATCAAATCAACTTAATGAGCAAACTCATTTTTTCGCAGAGATTGTTTTATTCAGGTGTGTTTCCGGAAGAGACCCGTAAAATGGCTGGGCAACTCCCAGATCAATATAAATGTGGTTCAGAATTACGCCCGGATCGATCATATAAATGGTAAGAGTATGTTTACCTGCTTTCAAATTGGATTCTTTAAAAATACGTTGCGCTGAGTTACTTAACACATTATTTTTCCATTCGTCGCTACGACCAATTGTTTTAAAATTGACAATTTTTACCGGCCCATTGTCTATGCTTATCCCATATCGCATTTCAAAATTCTTGTTCAACGGATAAGTTGGCAAAGAAGTAATTGTGACGTTGGCAGGCACTTCGTTAAATGTATAAAAGTTATATTCAACCGCTGGACTACTTTTTATTTTCGATGAATCCAGATCACCAGCAGTTGCTTCAAAACTTAAAGGAAATGATTCCAGTGCTTTGTCGTTTCCACCCAATCCTTCCACAATTGTCCATTGGCGGGATGGCGTGTTTTTAATCGTTGTGTAATTGGCTGCATTGATTGACAAATAATGATCAGCTTCTACATAACCAGCGAAATTCTCCAATTCTTTCAAATTTTCATTATTTACAGCGATCGCAAAATCATACTGATCGTTATCTGTTTTAATCACTACTTTTCCATTCAGCAACTTTTGCCCGGGAGCCTTATTCCAGTCAATTTCTACCCAAATGCGTTTTTCGCTATTCAGATTTTCAGGCGTTAATTCACCTTTTAGAGTGCTTACTTTAATCCAGTTTTCAGAGACGGTTACATTAAATGCCTTTTTCACATTTTGAGATAAAAAAACATCAATGAAATATTTCTGCTTATTCCACTGGTTAAATTCAGGAAGTTTAAACTGATGCTTGTCAGGCAAATTCGTAGTAGAATCCTCCTGTTTGTAACCTTCGGGAATTGCGTAAAATTCGGGTAAACTTTTTATTTTGGGTAAATCAAAAGCAAGTAATTTAAAAACAGGCAGTTCCCTGGGAATCATAGACATCATTGCCTGCCACTTTCCGTTGACTAATTTTGTGTTATAATATTCCGTTTCGTCCAGGATATTTTGGTAAGCACCTTTTGACAACGTGACATAATGTTGCGCACTTATTCGTCCTTGTTTAGCATACAAATAAGCTTTATCACGAAAAAGAAATTTCCTGTTCATCAACGCCGCACCTTTTACAGGATATTCAACCAATTCATAAAAAGCAGCTTTGTCTTTCAAAATAATATTAGCGCTGATACTTTTTACCTCTTTTACCAACTGATCATAGGCATCAATTCTTTTCTGTGCCTGGTCATTGTAAAAATTGTGATTGTAAGAAGTGAAATTTACGGCCGTTGTGGGTTCGGTCCGGCTCCATCCCATATATTCCGGTTTCCGCTCAAAAGCAAGGTCATAATATTTCCACAATATGGTGGTGATAGAAGCGGCTTCCTTAATTTCAAAAATAGTTGTTAGCCAATTCTTCAAATGCACTGCCGAAAAAGAAGGATCATTAAAAGGTTTTATATCATAAGCCATGTCCAGAAATAGCTGCATTGCATATTCAGAAGGTTTAATATCCCCAATATTCAAAACCCACAATTGCTTGGCATTCAACGTATAAGCTTTGGTCATTTCTTCCCGGATATGTGCAGGATGTGAAGTGCCCAGCCATAAATAATCGTGCGGACGGCCCCAGTAAGACGCATGGTAATAAACGCCGGAGCCGCCAGGCCGTTTATTTTCCTCGGCATTGCTCAATCGTTGGATATATCCATAATTATCATCCGGCCAAACCAGCGTAATATCATCCGGTACTTTCAGGCCTGCGTCATATATTTCCAGTACTTCCTTGTATGGCGTAAATACTTGCGGAACTTTTGTAATATCCTGATTTACATACTTTTTCAGCATGTTGCGCTGTTCGCGGATAATAGTATCCAGCAATGGAACTGTTTCTTCCATCGTTTTTACTCCCTGAATTTCGCCGTCGTGAATTCCCCTCATTCCGGTGGTATAAATGCCATTAACCTTACTGCTTTCTTTGATCCGGGATTCCCAGTAATCATCGACTTTCTTCCTGTTGGTCAGGTAATTGAAATGTCCCATGGTCTTTTCATTCCATTCACTCACATTATTTCTCAGCATGGGTTCTGCATGTGAGGAACCTACCACAATCTGATAATCTTCTGCCGCTTTTATGTTGCCCGGATAATGATAAAATGCTTTGGTGCTTGGATGCATGGCTGGCCAAATCAGGTTTGCTTTCAAACGTAAAAGGAGTTCAAAGACTTTTGAGTACGTTTTCGGGCCAATATCTTTGGTTTCGGGTTCAAATGTTTTGGCTGCCCAGGGTTGTAATCCCCAATCTTCGTCATTGATAAAAATGCCCCTGAATTTTACAGAAGGCGGTTCTGAGGTAAAATCGTTTATATTTAGTGAAAGAGATTTCTGCGTTTTCGGAGTTGCATCTGCCCACCAGAACCAGGGCGTTACACCTATTTTTTCAGAAATAGAAAAAACGCCGTATGCCGTTCCTCTAAAATCACTTCCGGAAATGATCAGTGCATTGGTTATATTTTTTGAAGGTTTTGACAAAAATCTCAATGAGTAAGATTCCCACTTTCCTTTCAAATCTTCATCAAACGCTTTATTCCCAAAATGTGTAACCAGCTTTGAATCAGCACGACCAATGATAATAATATTCCCTTTTGCGTTGGAAATATCATTACTCACTTTTGGCAAATATCCACTGACAAGCTTAATATCAGATGCCAGTAAATGTGCAGCAATGGAATCAAGTTTAGACTGGCCTTTCTGATAATAGATGGATACTTTATTTTGAGCCGTGACCAAATCAAATTGTGCTGCGTTTGCGGCATGAGAAATACCGGTTGCGAGCAAAATGAATGCCGCAAAAAATCTTAATATCATCTTTTTCATTTAATCAAATTTGTATTACAAAACTCTCAATTCTGAAAATTGAGCACGTTTTCGTGAATTTCTTTTTTGTCCTGTACCTTATTGGTAGTGATATTTTTCATGGACACATTTTTCACCGGAAGCTCTTTTTGTCCTAATATTCTTGATACAAACTGTACATCTTTGGCAACGATATTACTTAAATGGATATCTGATATTGGCGTCAGTTTACGGATAGTAGTTGGCACCAATGTCCGCCATTGATATAGCACATCTGTTTCAATACCCAAAACTCCAAGGTCAATTTTACCGGCTGTCAGGTTGGATGCATAGATATTTTTCACATATCCGCCCATACGTTCATTGGTTTTGATAAATAACAAATGATTCAGTTTTGCGCCGTCAATCACATTGCAGTTTTCTATCAGTACATTCTCAATTCCACCCGAAAGCTCACTTCCAATTGCTACCAATTGGTGACCGTTTTTGACTGTACAATTACGGATCACAATATTTTTAGATGGAGTTTTCAGCCGCCATCCTTCCGGGTTTCGTCCCGATTTGATGGCAATCGCATCGTCTCCCTGATCAAATACGCAATCTTCTATCAGCACATTCTGGCTCATTTCCGGATCAACGCCGTCATTATTATGTCCATGGGCGTAAACCTTGATTTTGCGAATGACTACATTTTTAGACAGATATGGGTGGATTGTCCAGAACGGACTGTTTGTAATTGTAATTCCTTCCAATAAAATATTTTCGCTGCGGTTAAACTGAATAAACTGTGGCCGAAGATGTGCAGTATCGTTCACCATTTGCCGTTCATCGACAGGCGTATAAGCAGCCGCCAGATTATACAACCGCTTGATGCTTTCCATGTGCGGTTTTGGCCGGGCAAACCATTTTTCCCATACATCCAGTTTCGCTTTTAATTCTCCGTCGCCGGTAATGGCAATGTTTTTACATTCGTAAGCGTAAATAAGCGGTGAATAATTAAGGCATTCCAAACCTTCCCACGAGCTGTGAACAGCTGGCAAATAGTCCTGGGGATTTTCAGAAAAAAGCAGAACGGCTCCTTTATCTAAATGTAAATTGACATTACTTTTCAGATGGACTTTTCCTGTCAGCCACTCGCCCTGAGGAATCACTACAATGCCACCACCCATTTTATTAGCCTGATTTATGGCCTTTGCAATGGCTTGAGAAGTTTTTTCTTTATCTCCCTGAACCGCACCAAAATCAACAATTGACAATTTTTTACACTTGCTGAAATCCGGAACTTTAATTGCCAACATTGCGAAAGGAGCCTTAATTTTTATTTCCTTAATGCTGACTAATGGATTATCATTCTTAAAAGAAAATACAATACATGACAGAATAATCAGAAACAGCGTTGGTTTTTTCATATTGTAAAATATTCGGATTTGTCTACTTGGCATTGAGGTTTTTATTAATAATTGCAACAACAGGTTCGATCAGTTTTTTGGATGCAGTTGCATCAAGATGGAGACCATCTGTCGTCATAGTTTCTATATTTAATCTGCTGGTTTTAAATCCGTTGACAAAAATGCAATCATTCCTTTTGGCCACTTTTTCAAAAGCTTTGCTCATCGCTTTTACCCGTTCGTTTCCACCCGCATATTTTTCAGTAGCCATCGCTTTTGATCCATACGGCGGTGGGGAAATAATGATAATTTTTGCCTGATTTATGGCTGGATAACCACAGGTTTTTATTTTTAAAATCAGCTTTTCCAGGTTTAGGGGAACTTCCTTTTGCAACGTGGCAAAAACATTTTTACCATCATTAGTACCGAGTTGGATTATAACAAAATCGAATGGAAGTTCTTTGGTAAAATCCGCCGCCTTTTTCAGATTCTGGTCAATTACAAAAAGTGAATTTAATGTTGAATCTCCCAAATTTAAGAAACCAATTGTTCTGCCCGATTTGCTGATATTAAACACCTGCGAACCAGGAATGGCAAGATTTAGCTGCTGAGGCCAACTATGAGCATAAGTACCATTACTGTCTCCCAATGTAAAAATATTAGGCTTTTTATCAGTCGAAGTGGCAGATTGAGCGGAAAGCCTGAATGAAATAAGAGCAAAAAGTATAAGGAAATATTTCATTTTAGTCATTATAAAATCGCGGAGTAGTGTTGAATTTTTAATCATTTTATCTGGCTTTATCATGGCAAATCAAGCAGTTCATTCATTGCAAATTCTGAAAGCATTTCATGATTTCCTTCAAAAATGGTAAGCCTTAAATTGCCATGTTCTTTTTTCAAACAGACTTTTCGTCCGGCTATAATTCCCAGTTCAGCTAACGGACGACGAAATTCAAGCAATTCCAGTTTTTCGCTATCCGACACATATTTTGATTTATCCTGCACAGACAAATCTGTTAATATTTTGTTATAGAAGTTAATTGAATGCGTAATCGGGACACTTCCCTGAATTCCGTCATAAACTCCGGCGAATATATGCAGCTCCGTATTTTCCAGTTTTTTAACCGGACTTTTCATATAAAGCGGAGATTTCTGTTTCGCATTTTCAACATTTAATTCACCCTTAGAATCTGTGCAGCTAAGAATATTATCGGCATATTTATTTCCAAGAATTCTGCTTTCCTGGTACCACGCAGGCAGATCTGAGATAGATGCCCAGGCAGAGAATTTTTTAATTTTATGTCTTGATTTCATAAAAGCAGCCAGCGTAGCATAGCCACCGCCGCTGACACCAATTACATATATTTTAGTTGTATCGACATTTGCATTTTTAATCGCATAACTGATCGCATCATCAATATCCGTTAAGGCCAGTTCGCTGCAACATGCACTGCTGATCACATTGGGCCCCCGGAAATCGGGATGGATATAATTTAAATCTTTTCGCCTGCATATCTCCGCAAGCTCATCTTTCTGACTATAATCGCCGCTCCAGGTATGCAGTGAAACAATCAGCGGTTTTGGTTCATGTGCTTTTGCCTTGTAGATGTAAGCCTTTTGTACAGCCTGATCTTTTGCGGAAACAATTTCAACCACTTCAAATTCGGAAGGCCAGTTTGTGTTTCTGGTATCGTCGAATTTGATATAGTTTTCGTCCGCTGGCTTTTTATCCACTGGTTTCATTTGTGCATGTGAAGTCTCATGCATTAACAAAATTATCAATGGCAATAAGTTTTTCACATTGGCTTTCATGTAACAAGAGGTTTAGCTCAGTAAAACAGCCAGGTAACTTAATTCCTGGCTGTCAGAAATTCAAATCAATAACTAGGATTTTGCGGATATCCTTCTGTATCCCTATCAATGACCGACTGAGGAATTGGGCGCAGATAATATTTATCAATTACTCCACCCGGATTCGCCAGTTTGGTCAGAATATTATGCTCAAAAGCTCTTCCCAACTTACGGGTGCGTTTCAGGTCCAGCCAGCGATGATATTCTCCTGCCAGTTCTCTTGCGCGTTCATCCAATATAAAATCAATTGTCACATCAGCTGCGGTTATATCCAGACTTTGCCCTGCCACAGCAGCACGTTTCCTTACTACATTAATTTTTTCAGCTGCTTTATCCGGTTGACCCAATTTGAAATAAGCTTCTCCCGCGAGCAGATATGTGTCGGCCAGTCGGAACAGAAAAATATCTCTTGTTGAAGAATAAGCACGCTCATTATTGCCGGGAAAATTAGCCAACGGATCAAAGAACTTATTGATCATTGGAAATTTCAACGCCCCTCCTATTCCCTGAAAATCCTGCTTCCATCTCTCAAATCTCACGATTTCCACATTTGGGTTTGCTGTTTTTAACGCAATGGAATCCTGGGCTGTAAAAGGTCGGTCAGGATAAGGAAAGTAAAATCGAAGATCTCCTGTTTTGATTACCTGGCTACCTAGTTTATCATCTTTAACTGCTCTGAACTGGCTTAGAAATGTGCCGTCATAACGTGTATCTTTTGCCGTGTTATACAAAGTGTAAAGAAATTGGGTTGGCATAAAATCGCTCACTCTTCTGCTATATACCGCATATTCGCCATCGTAAAATCCCGGTTCCCTGAATATTCTCCATCCGAAGAACAGGTTCTGTCCATGACCAATTATTTTATTTTCCAAACTTGCCGGATCAAACTGAATGGAGAAAATGATTTCGTTATTCTTCTGATTGGTTGACTTGAAAATATCGGCAAATGATGGAAGCAAACTGTAAGTTTTGCTGGCTATAACCTCCTCTGCATACTGGGCAGATTTTGCAAAATCGTCGCCCGAAGCAAATGTTTTGTAACCGCGGGTAAGATGGATCAGAGACAATAAATGCTTTACAGCACCTTGCGTAATTCTTCCAAATTCAGCCGTCGTTATATCCACATTTCCCACAGATGCGTTCAGATCTTCCAAAATAAAACTATAAACTTCCTGCTCGGAACCAGGCACAAAATGTGTAACCGGCGTGTTGAATTCATCTTTTACAATAGGAATACCGCCAAAATTCTCAACGAGCAAGTAATAGAAATAAGCCCTGATAAAACGCACTTCCCCAATGCGTTTATTTTTAGTCGCCTCAGACAGACCAGGGATGCCGTTTGCCTTGTTTATCGCAGTATTACATCTTTGGATTCCTGCATAAAGTCCGGAGAAAATCTCGTCAACACCAGAATTATCTGAAGACAAAGTTTTGTACTCATTCAGTTGTGTGGCGCGCACTACCCGGTCGCCTACTGTACCACTCACGGATTCAATTTCCCCGCGTGTTTCGGTATCAGTTCCCCAGGCAAAAAGTTTTGGATCTGTTTTATAAATATCGCGCAATGACGAATAACACGAGTTAACGAGTTTTTCATATCCGGCAGCATCTACATAAAAGTTCTCACTGGTTACGCCACTAAGGTTTTCTTCTGTCAAAAACTCCTGGCAAGACGCTAATCCTATTGTTGCTGCTATTATTAATGTATAAAATATCTTTTTCATCAGTCGCTATGAATTAAAATGCTAGGTTGATTCCAAACAGGTATGAAGATGTACTCACTGCCGTTCCGTATGTATTGGTGGCTGGCCATTCCGGATCAAATCCTTCGTATTTGGTAAACAGGAAAGGGTTTGTAGCCGTAGCATAAAACCTTAGATTACTGATCTTCACTTTCTGAATAAGGCTGTTTGGCAGGTTATAACCCAATGTGATGTTACTTATTCTTGTAAAATCAACTTTCCGGTAAGTAGGAATAACGGTGTAAGGACCAGGATTTCCGGGCTGGAAATGAGTTTGCGAAGGATTGGTGGCTGTCCAGTAATCAACTTTTACCTGATTATAATCCTGGTTGTAGTTCATCAATGTCGCATCAAACGAACTTACAAATTGTTCTCCACGGCGGGTGTACATCTGAACATAAAGATCCAGGTTACCATAACGCAACGTATTTGAGAACGAACCCGTCCAGCTTGGAACCCTCTTACCAATAATCTGCCGATCGGTCGCATTGATCACCCCGTTACCATCCAGATCTTTAACCCGGATCTGCCCTGGAGTCTGATTGTATTTTTTAGCCGCTTCTGCCTGATCCTGCTGCCAGATTCCATCAAATACGTAATCATAATTGACCTGGACCGGCTGTCCGATAAACAATTTATTCCCTACATCATCTTTCTTACCCCCATTCAATTCCAGGATTTCGTTCTTATTTTTATCAAAAACAAAGTCCGTTTTCCACATGAATTTTCCTATGCGAACGTTGATCGTGCTCAACCCAATCTCAATCCCACTATTTTTAAGCTTTCCTACATTGTCAGTAATTGAGCTAAAACCGGAAGGAGCAGGTAACTGGCGGCTCAAAAGAATATTATCAATCAGCCTGTTATATACATCCACGCTTCCTGAAATGCGATTATTCAGGAAACCAAAATCCAGACCGACATTAATTTCATGCGTCGTTTCCCAGGTCAGGTTCTTGTTTGGTAGCTGGTTTGGTGCATAACCCTGTGCGAACGTTCCTCCAAAGTCATAGAATGTCTGCGCCAGTGCTGCCTGTGTCGAATATGCATTTACTCTGTCATTTCCTGTTACTCCGTAACTTACTCTCAATTTCAGATCATTAACAGCACGTATTGTCTTGATAAAGTCCTCCTCAGAAATTCTCCATGCCAATGATGCAGACGGAAAGAAACCCCACTGATTGCCTTCTGCAAGCCTTGAAGATCCATCCCACCGACCGGTTGCAGTTAAGAGATATTTATCTTTATAACTATAATTGACCCTTCCCATCGCCGAAGCCAACGTAGACTTGATGTAATCCGAGCCATAACCAAGAACCCTGCCACCTGTGGCCAGATTGTACCATAAAGATTTATAAGGAAGACCATCAACTGTTATAGTACTGGTTTCTGTGCGATCTTTCTGCATGCTCTGAACTATGGTAGCCGTCAATTTATGTACACCGAATTGCTTGTCATAAGTTGCCTGGTTATCCAAAACCCACGTCAATTGTTCGCGGCTTGAATTGGATCCCTGCGTAGGAACTGAACCACCAAGACTCTGTTTTGTAAGAGGTCCGAAGTAAAATCCGCTTCTTTCGGTCGAAAAGTTAGGAGAGATCGTTGACTTTAAAGTAAGATTTTTAATAGGTTCTACCTGTACATAAATATTACCGAAAGTTCTCGAGTTGCGACTTTGACGAATTTCGTTATCCTGATCAAAAAATGGATTTGTTACCGAATTGGTACCATAAACGCGAAAAGCACGCGCTCCTGTCTCATCATAAGGATAAGTCATAGGCGGCAAACGATAAGCTGATCTCAGTGCTTCTGAACTTCCCAGATTTTGAAGATTTTGTGAAAAATACACATTCAGACCTGCTTTCCATTTTTCGCTGATCTGGCGATCAACATTTCCTCTCATGGTGTAACGTTTGAATTGTTCCGGCTTTACATTTCCATCTTCCTGAAGCAAACCTGCACTGATTGCAAAACGTGTTTTGTCATCTCCTCCGCTTGCTGTGATATTGTGGTTCATTTGTAAACCATTTTGCAATAAAAGTTTAGGCCAGTTTGTAAACTTGCCCTCGTCAATATTTTTCCATTGTTCCGGTGTAAAAAACGTGGTGTTATTTCTTGATACATCTTTACCCTGTGCCTTAAACATCTCCGTTCGGAACGCTACATATTCTGGTCCGTCAAACATTTCCGGCAAATGTGTCGGAGTCCGTACGCCCATATAAGCATCGTAGGAAATTGTCGTCTTGCCTGATTTTCCTCTTTTAGTTGTTACAATTACAACACCTTTCGCTCCACGTGAACCGTAAATTGCGGTAGCCGATGCATCTTTTAAAACATCTATTTTTTCAATATCTGCCGGGTTTAACTCGTTCATACCAGACGTAGATGGAATACCATCAATCACAAACAAAGGAGAATTGTTTGAACCTGAACTGGTACCGATCGAGCTGATACCCCGGATATTGATACTGTATCCTCCTCCTGGCTTACCAACATTTTTAACAACCACAACACCAGGCATTTGACCCTGTAAAGCACCGGTCGCATCTGGTGTCGCAGCTCTGGCAATTTTAGTTCCATCGACCGAAACAATCGAACCGGTCACATCCGCTTTTTTTACGGAGCCATATCCTACTACCACTACTTCTTCCAAAGTTTTGTTGTCAACAAGTAACTGGACAGTCATATTTGTCTGGTTACCCACTACAATTTCTTTTTGCAGATATCCAACATAGCTAAAAACCAGCACGGCTGATTTATCAGGAATATTGAGGGAAAATTTGCCTTCAATATCAGTAACAGTGCCACGCTGCGTTCCTTTCAAAATAATGCTTACACCAGGAAGATCCTCTCCTTTTTCGTCGGTAACTTTTCCTGTTATAGTTATTTCATCATTTATCTGATCTTTTAAATCCGACATGGACGATTTTGGTCCGGTGCTTATTTTTTTAAGTATGATAAATTCCCCACTTGTCTGGTAACCAATATTATAAGGCACCAAAAGCTTACGAAGAACGTTTTCCAGCGACTCGTTTTTAAATTTCATTGAAACTTTTGTTTCAACTGGAAACATACCCGGTAAATAGGTGAATTTCACATGGGCTTTATGCTCAATTGTATTAAGTACTTTAACAATTTCTTTGTTATTCAGCTCAATTGTAACCGTTCTTTTCATCAACTCCTGCGCGTTGCCATCATTAGCAAAAGCCAGTGTCGCAAGTCCGAGAATGAATACAATAGGAACGCCTAGTATTTTCATTATTAGTGTCAGTTTAGGACCAGTATTGAAAAACTTTTCCATATTTTTACTCTTGTTTTGTTTTAATTGATTTTAAAATAAGACATACAATTCCCTCTTCCTGTTTTGCAGGAATATCGTCACTCGATTTTTTGTGGGAAATCTTTTTAGGCTGGGAGCGTTGCCGCGCTTCCAGTTTTAAGTTTTAGCGTTAACTTTTTATCATTCTGTTCAGATTTAGGTTAAAGAATATTTAGAGATTACAATCCCCTCCCGAGATTACGATTTCAGTACCAAATACTTCATAAGTTGCCCCGATGGTCTGACATATAATATCCAGTTTTCGAAATAAAGGCAGATCGCCCAAAGGCGCTGTAATTTTGCAGGACTCGAGTGCCTTATTATCGTAGCGGATAACCACACCATAGGCAGTTTCAAGTGTATCAAGAATTCCATTTACTGAGGTATTAGTAAAATAAAACTTCTTAGAATCTTTGGTTCCTGCCAGCTGAACAGGTTGCGCTACAAGGCTCCTTTTAAAGATACCGGTATTCGCATCAAAGGCAACCTGTTGATTTGGAGTCAGATATATCGCCTGACCCTCTTTGTAATTTCCTGCTTTATCTATTTTAGCAACCGGGTAGACCTTTACCTTTCCGGTAGTTACAGATACGTTACTTTTAGATTTTCCGGTATTGGAAAGTATATTAAAGCTGGTGCCTACAACCTGTACAGCAATATGACCGGCATATATAATAAATGGCTTTGACGAGTCTTTTGCAACGTCAAAATATCCTTCGCCATCCAGATAAACGACTCTTTGTTTTGACAAAAAATTGGAATAACTCAACTTACTTCCGGGTTTTAATTTTACAGTAGAACCATCTTTTAATAGAATTGTTTGCTGCTTTTTTGTGGTGTTAATCTTTTCATGCAAGAGTATCTCAGCCACAGCCACCTGCTTATTATACTCTACCGGTACACCCCTAAACGTTGAGCGCAGGCTCCATGCTAACCCACCTGCAATAAGGAGAGAGGCAGCAGCTGCCATCCACCAACGATAGAATGGTGACCGAACATTAACATGTGTGTTTTCCAGACTGGTTTCGTTGATAGAATCTTCGACATTAATCCAGACTTTATCT
>Ga0247739_10000486_pt1 | contig 14328 bp, 12 predicted proteins | sample UWRJL058202B2_FD_180943 | JGI IMG/M metagenome (GOLD analysis project Ga0247739, IMG submission 180943) | Plant litter microbial communities from Arlington Agricultural Research Station in Wisconsin, United States - UWRJ-L058-202B-2 | ecosystem: Environmental > Terrestrial > Plant litter >...
TTACTCTCAACCAACTGATATTAAGACGGGTGAATATGGGGACAGCAATGTTTCAGACGAGTTGGCTTGGGCGGCAGCTGAGTTATACATCACGACTGGAGAAAATGCTTACTTTGCTGACTTCAAACAATCTGCCGGTTCGGCAGACATACCCGGCTGGCAAAATGTCAAATCGCTTGGTTTGATATCACTTGCCCACAACATAGATTCACTTTCAGCGGTGGTTGACAAAGATCTACTTAAAAGTCGTTTGAACGCGCTTGCAACTAGTGCCAGCACGTCAAAATCCACATCTGCATATGGTGTGCCTTTAGCGACCGGCGATTTTTACTGGGGCAGCAACTCGGGCGCACTTAATAAAGCGATGATGTTAACTGTTGCTTACGAGCTGGATAACACTAAGACGGCATACCTTAAAACGGCCCAATCACTTCTGGATTACGTTCTTGGCCGTAACGCTACAGACTTTTCTTTTGTAACAGGTTTCGGTGTTCGCACGCCGCAAAATATCCACCATCGTCCATCTGGGGCTGATGGAATTTCTGTTCCGATTCCAGGTTTTGTGGTAGGAGGCCCTAACGCCAGTCAGGATGATAAGAAAGACTGTAACAAACCCTACCCATCGACCATCGCTGCAAAATCATATTTAGATGCGCAATGCAGTTACGCCAGTAACGAGATTGCTATCAACTGGAACGCGCCTCTGGTTTACGTAAGCGCTGCGCTGCAAGTATTGACAGAATAAGATCCACTTTCTAAAAAAGCCGCCAGGTGTCAAAACCTTTGGCGGCTTTTTTATTTGTGTCACTTAAGAATTGAATGAAATTTCTCGTAGGAAAAGCGTTTTTGACGAAAAAATGTTATGTCTTTAAGACTGGTTATCTGCGCTGCCAACTAATATGATTGCGCGCACTAACCTTAGAGGCAGGGGCTTTATGAAATTAGCGTCATTGATGATTCTTGTAATTATGTTAAGCGGCTGCGGTGGCTTGCCTACAAAAATTAAATCACCATTTTCAATACCTGAAAAAACAACACCTGAAGTTACCACTCCAACTGTTATAGCCACAGAACCCACTCCAGCGCCAAATTTTGACGATGAATTTCAAAAAAATCTGAGTAAAATCTGGGGCGATTATTTTATAGAAAATTATTCAGACACTCGCGCCATTGATGTATTGGTGGTCACCAATCGCAAACTCAGATCAGAAAATTTTGGCTGCAGTAATGATCAGCTGGGCGTAACACTCGACGTTTCAACCCACTTCGGTGTTTGTAAAATAAACGTTCCAAAAAATCACAGCACTGGTCAAGTACCTCTAACAAAAGATGGCCGCCAGTCATCCCACGAATTTTTTAAAATACTTAATTCCAAGACCTTATCTGAAGCGTCTATGTTTGAGTACCTTAAAAAAACCAATCGCTACCCCCTGGTGTTTGTGCACGGGTTTAATGTACGTTACGAAGATGCTGTAGTAAGAGCGGCACAAATTGCCTACGATTTAAAATATCAGGGCCCTATTGTTTTATTTTCCTGGCCAGCGGGTGCGGGCGAAGGTTTTTTAAATGAGCAACTAGTTACGCGCACTTATGATAGCAATTTAAAAAATGCGAAGGATTCTATTGGCATTTTTAAAAATTTTCTTAACCAGCTGCAGTTGAATAATCTAAAAGTGAACCTGGTTGTTCACTCCATGGGCCATCAAGTGGTACTGCCAGCTTTGCGAGATTTTGCAGCGCTTAATCCCGACACGAAAATAATCAACGAGTTAATTCTAAACGCGCCGGATTTTGCAGCTGATGAATTTATTAATATTGCAGATACGGTAAAAGACAATAGCAAACGCATCACCATTTATTGCTCTTACAATGACAAAGCTATGACAGCGTCGGAGTTTTACAATAAAAATCCACGTTTTGGCGCCTGCGCATTCTCAGAAAAAATCGATTCAATCAACGTCAGTTTAGTAGATGACCCATCTGTAGGTTTAGGACACGGTTACTATTCTTCCAGAGCAATTCTGGGCGATGTGTTTCAAGTATTGCTAGGCATCGAAGCTGAACGGCGGTTGTTCATTAGAAAAAGCGAGCCTAATAGCACTGAGAAATATTTTTTAAGGCAATAAATAGCTCAAATGCACTTTCTCGTAGATTTTCAATAATAACTAAAAATAAGGATGGCAAATGAAATCTGAATTGCAGCCCAATACAGCACCGGAGCCTGTCAATTTTTGGCAGGCTTTTTGGTTTTGGCTCAAGCTCGGCTTTATTAGTTTCGGTGGGCCTGCGGGGCAAATTTCTATCATGCACCAAGAGTTAGTAGAAAATCGTCGCTGGATTTCTGAAAAACGTTTTCTACACGCGCTTAATTACTGCATGGTTTTACCTGGGCCAGAAGCGCAACAACTTGCGACTTATATTGGTTGGTTGATGCATCGCACTTGGGGTGGTGTGATTGCGGGTGCGCTATTTGTATTGCCATCCTTATTTATTTTAATTGCACTCTCCTGGGTTTACATCGCCTATGGAGATGTAAGTTGGGTAGCGGGATTATTTTACGGCATTAAACCTGCAGTTACCGCAATTGTTCTGCATGCAGCACATCGTATTGGTTCACGAGCGCTAAAAAACAATATGTTGTATGCAATTGCAGGCGCGTCTTTTGTCGCTATTTTTGCATTGAATATTCCCTTCCCGTTAATTGTTTTAGGTGCAGCGATCATTGGCTATTTCGGTGGGCGTTTTGTACCGCATCTGTTTAATACAGGTAGTGGTCACGGCGCCGCAAAAAAATCTTATGGTGCCGCAATTATTGATGACGATACTCCAACACCAGTGCATGCAATATTTCGCTGGCAGAAATTATTTTTAGTTTTCGCAACAGGATTTATTTTGTGGGTAATTCCACTGGGATTACTGTGCGCCGTCTACGGATGGCAGCACGATTTTACGCAAATGGCTTGGTTCTTTACCAAAGCAGCACTACTCACATTTGGCGGCGCATATGCCGTATTACCCTATGTTTACCAAGGTGCGGTCACTCATTATCAATGGCTGACACCCACACAAATGATTGACGGTCTCGCACTGGGCGAGACAACACCAGGGCCATTAATTATGGTGGTTGCTTTTGTAGGTTTTGTTGGTGGCTATATAAAAGCATTATTAGGTGCAGAGCATTTATTTTTATCTGGCGCGCTTGCCGCGTCACTCGTCACCTGGTTTACATTTTTACCATCATTTATTTTTATTTTAGCGGGTGGACCTTTTGTAGAAACTACACACAATAATTTGAAATTTACAGCACCCCTAACCGCCATTACCGCCGCCGTTGTCGGCGTAATTGTGAATCTGGCTTTATTTTTTGCTTATCACATACTTTGGCCAAAAGGCTTTAGTGGTGGTTTTGACATAGCTTCAGCATGCATAACTTGCGCAGCAGCTATCGCTTTGTTTAAATTTAAACGCAACGTCATACACGTGATTGTTGTAGCGGCATTGGTGGGGCTATTACTAAAACTATTTGTATTGCACTAATGTTTATGTAAATTTTTCTTCTGCAACCGCAAAATATAAAATCCCCACGCTAATGCAACGATAATTATCGCGCAGCCGATATAAAAACACGCATGGGAAATTTTGTGGGTTTTTTCCAGTACGTTCATCATGGTCAATAAATTGCCCCAATCGTGAGATTCTTCACCGCCGCCGCCCACTAAGGGCAAAGCACGATATTGCGCGTCGTCAATATAAGGCGACACGTCAATAAAATTTTGCCCGCACCACCACAGCATAATGCTCGCCGCGAAGTTATCCCGTTGCTTAATCATAAATACGCCCATCAGGCAGAATGGCAACAATATTTGAAACAAACTGCCGCCAAGAATCATCATAAAATGGCCAAGGGGCGAAAAAAAGATATGACCAAATTCGTGAAAGGCTAAATTGGCTCCGTGTAAAAATGAACCGCCAATTTTTTCCCAATTTACACCAGCGCTTATAAAATAAAATCCCCAGAGCGCAAATCCAGCGAGTGTGATAGCGCGTGTCCAAAAAACTGCGGGATCAATATTTTCTGGAACATAAGAAATAAATTCTCGAAAGCTTTCGCGTTTTTCAACTTCGTCGAATTCTGTGGCATCAGCTTCTAATTTATTTTCCGGCGCTGTTTTAACACCAGCTTGGCGAGCCAACCATTTTTCATACACAATCCCGCAAGCTGGGCAAATAGCCGCGTTGACTTGCGTGTCTACAGTTTGTCGTTGGTAATGGCATTTGGGGCAAGTAATTATCATTTTTATAGTGTGTCCTGGCTGTTTTGAAATCACAGGGCTTTAAAAATTACAGCGCTTTGCGAAAGGTTAAATTAATTCGTTGTTCACCCAAGAGTGGATGAGAGCCAGCTTTAATCGGCAATACTCCGTGGAAAAACAGACGCGCACTTGCTCCCCAAATAATAACGTCACCGTGAACTAATGGAATTTTAGTGGTTTTATCGGTACGCGCTAATCCACCCAATAAAAACGTCGCCGGTAAACCTAAAGATACTGAAACAATCGGCTGCGAAAAATCCTTCTCATCTTTATCTTGATGCAACGACATCTTCGCACTAACCGTGTAGCGATTTATTAAACAGGAATCTGGCACAAAATTTTCAAAACCGGCTTCATGCGCTGCTTGAGTTGCTAGCGTGAAAAAACTGTTCGGCATCGCGGGCCAACGTTGTTGTGATTGTGCATCGCGTTTTGAATAGCGATAGCCCCGTGCATCACTCACCCAACCAGCATCACCACAACTTGTAGTAGTAACCGACATAGATAAACCACTTGGTGTAAACATTTGGCGCGGCGGCATGGTCAAAATAACGGTGTTAATATCCTGTAATAATTCGCTTTCAAATGGCAACGCAAAACCGCGAAGCAACATTGCCCCTTCGCAAATTGTTTCGCGTGTTTGCATTGTATTATCAGTAAATAAATCGAGATTCATTTAAACCATATTCATCGAACAATTAAATTGCACATTATTTTTTTGCATAACGGGATTCGTTATTCAGTAAGGTTTGTTTACGTTCCACTCCCCAGCGATAACCAGAGAGATTACCATCGTTACGTACAACGCGATGGCAGGGAATAACCACCGCTAAACTATTCGCGCCGCATGCCATCGCTACCGCACGAAATGCTTTAGGCGCACCAATGCGCTGCGCAATTTCAGTGTAGCTCGCCGTTGTGCCTAATGGAATTTCTGTAAGCGCTTGCCATACTCGCTGTTGAAAAGCGGTGCCGCGAATATCCAAAGGTAAATTTAATCCGCGCGTTGGCGTTTCAATAAAGCCTACAACTTGCGCTACTGTTTTTTCAAAATCTATATCCGCACCGATGAGTTCAGCTTTTGGAAAACGATCCTGTAATTCTTGCAATAAAACTTGCGGATCATCACCCAATTGAATCGCACAAATTCCGCGATCACTTTGCGCAACCAAAATACTTCCAAGCGAACATTCACCCAGCGCAAATTTAATCACGGCATTTGCGCCACCTTTGCGAAATTCACTGGCTGTCATTCCCAACACTTTATCGGCCTCAGCATAAAATCGGCTGTTAGCATTATAGCCCGCAGCATAAATAGCGTCGGTCACTGCATTACCCTCACTAAGTTGTTCGCGCAATTTTTGTGCGCGATGCGCCTGCGCGTAAGCTTTTGGCGTTACGCCAGTGACACTTTTAAACAGGCGTTGGAAGTGATATTTACTCAGCCCAACATTTTCAGCCAGTGTTTCCAAATTCGGAATTGACTCGGAGGCTTCCAATAGTCGGCAAGCTTGCGCGACTTTTTCGGTATTAATATCCAGCGAACGCACCTGATCAGGTTTACACCGTTTGCACGCACGAAAACCCGCTGACTCTGCTTCATTTGGCGATAAATAAAAATTCACATTTTCAGGCCGAGCCAAACGCGCTGCGCAAGATGGTCGACAATAAATTCCTGTAGTCGCCACCGCATAAACAAAAGTACCATCGGCCGAAATATCGCGCGTCAACACACGTTGCCAGCGCGGGTCTTCAAGAGTTTTTGCAGCGCTTGGTTTTTCGGATGTTTTCATATCCATCTTGTTCGCTTAGGCATCAGGAGTTTGAATTGTGACTATAGGCGTTGAGTTCAATGGCCGCACCCCGAATCTTGCGTTCAAATTTGTTGATGGGCGCAATAAACAGAGTGTTAAATCCAGAGCGCGCTTGTTAATCTTTCGGCCATTTAATTTTCGATGCTGGATACGATATTTCGATGAAGAAAAAGAAGCCAGATATTAAAGCACTCGCCGCGCAACATCTCGCCGCCATTGATGGTGATTGGGCCGCGCTTATCGCCGCTGTGGGCGATTGTACTCATCAACCAAAACCCGAGCGCGAACCCTACGAAGCTTTGGTACGCACAGTCGCCTATCAACAAATTCACGCCCGCGCCGCAGAAGCTATATTGGGCCGATTGCTGGCGCTTCATCCACAGGGTTTATGGCCCACACCTGAAACTTTATTGGCGATGGATGACACAATTTTGCGCACCTGTGGATTCTCAACACGCAAAACCGAAACGTTAAAAGCTATCGCCGCCGGCGCAGTTAGCGGATTAATTCCAAACCGCGCACTCGCCGAAAAAATGCCCGAAGAAGAATTGATTGCGCGCCTAACGCAACTTCCCGGCATTGGCCGCTGGACCGTTGAAATGCTATTGATTTATACCTTGGAGCGAATGGATATTTTTCCAGTAGACGACTTCGGTGTGCGCGAAGGTTATCGCCTATTAAAAAAACTGGAACAACAACCCAACCGCAAAGCTATGCAAGAAATCGGTTTGCTCTGCAGTCCTTATCGCACCATTGCCGCTTGGTATTTATGGCGGGCTTCGGAATTATTGAATACCAAAAAGAAAAAATGATAATTAATAAAATTACTCTGTTGGTCTATTTAGGAAATCTCGTAACCTATTTTTAAGCCGATCAATAGCTAATGGATGTTCAAGAAATTCCGCAATATCCATAAGCTGCCAATATTGTCCTTCTTCACTGAAAACAATTCCTCCAATTTCTTCATGCTTGCCTTCGGCAACAAAGAAAAATGAATCCCCTGTGTTGTTATAGTTCACGCCTTTCTGTTTATAAATTAAACGCGACTCTTCCAGCTTTATACCAAACTCTTCTTCCAATTCACGCAACACACATTGTTCAGCTCTTTCATCGCCCTCGCGTAAACCACCGGGGAAGTCCCACATGTTTGGGAAAGGAATGTGTGCAAAGTCATCGCGTAGATAGACGAGTAGTTGTGCGTCAAGAATATAGGCGAGTTTGCAGGCGGTGAATTCTTCAATCATGTTGACTTACCAATCATTCGAAAAAAAGCCCGCAAACATTTCTGATTGCGGGCTTTTTTGTTGGCGAATAAAACTAATTAACCCTTCGCACGCTCTTCCAAAATCGCAACCGCGGGTAAAACCTTTCCTTCTACGAATTCAAGGAATGCGCCACCGCCAGTAGAAACGTAAGAAATTTTATCAGCCAAATTCCACTTGTCGATTGCAGCTAAAGTATCGCCGCCGCCTGCTACTGAGAATGCGTCGCTATCGGCAATTGCTCGGGAAATTGCTTCGGTGCCTTTTGCGAAAGCGTCGAATTCAAATACGCCTACTGGGCCGTTCCATAAAATGGTTTTGGCATTTTTGATAATTTCAGAAACGCGTGCCGCTGTCTCCGGGCCGTAGTCGATAATTTCTTCGTCGGATTGAATTTCGTTAACTTTTTTAACGGTTGCCACTGAGTTGTGGTTCCATTGTTTGAAGCCTTCTTTAGTGGTGCGCACGTCGGTTGCGAATACAACTTCGGTTGCTGCGCGTAAACGTTGTGCTTCTGGAATTAAATCTTTTTCATAAAGTGAGTTGCCAACTTCGTTACCTGCAGATGCAACGAATGTATTTGATATTCCGCCGCCGACTACCAAAATATCGGCGATTTTTGACAAGGAATCCAACACGCTCAATTTAGTAGAAACTTTTGAACCACCAACAATGGCCACTAATGGACGCGCTGGTTTGTCGAGAACTTTTGCAAGCGCTTCCAATTCAGCAGAGAGCAATGGGCCAGCTACAGCGATAGGTGCAAATTTCGCAACGCCATGAGTTGATGCTTGTGCGCGATGCGCGGTGCCGAATGCGTCCATTACAAACACGTCGCACAGTGCGGCTAATTTTTTGGAAAGCTCGTCAGTGTTTTTGCCTTCGCCTACATTGAAGCGCACGTTTTCTAACAACACTAAATCGCCTTGGTCAGCGAAACCGTCAACCCAATCTTTTACGAGTGGAACATTGCGTCCGAGTTTGTCGCTGAGATATTTTGCTACTGGTGCGAGCGATGCAGCTTCGTCGTAAACGCCTTCATCGGGACGACCCAAATGCGACATCACCATTACCTTTGCGCCAGCAGCAAGTGCGGCTTTAATGGTTGGAATGGATGCATCGATACGCACCGCAGAAGTGATGCGGCCATCTTCCAGCGGCACGTTTAAATCCTGACGAATCAATACGCGTTTGCCCGCGAGGTCTTGGTCTTTCATTAATTTTACAGTCATGGTTTTTCCTCAATACATAGAGTGTTAATTTTTTTTCGACGAAGATTCTTTAATAAAATACTTGCCAGTTTTTGGTAGCTTGTCGTCGGGCAATAATTCACCCCATGTTGTTATAAGATTGTCGCTGCGTTTCAATTGTAAAAGTGAGCTGCCAACCTTATAGATAGCTATACCATACTTATTTTTTGTAGATCCGTCCGCGTAAGATTGGAAGTTGACATCTAGCAAGTTATCCAGCGCTTTCGTTTTGCAGATTATTGATTCCGAGGTTTGAAAACCCTCAATTGATACTTCACATTTTTCAGGAGCAACAGTTAATTTGTAGGTGACTACAACTGCATCGCCACCGACGGTATCACCCAGAGACGCTTCGTAAATATATGAGCCATTCCATGATGCATTTTCTGCGCATGCAGAAATAATCCAGAATGCAGATATCAATATAAAAGATTGAAAATATTTTCTCATTTAATTTATCCTAAATAACCTTGGCTTAAACCACGATCATATTTTTGTCGTACTTTAGTCGAAATTTCTTGCAATGTAATTTTGCCATCTTTATTTGAGTCAAATCCTTTGTTCTGCTCATAAGTTTTTTTGCCTTCTTCAAATAAAACATGTCCCACTGGCTTCCCAACAGCCGCCGGATATAGAATTGCCATATAAACATCTTCTAAAGTGTTCAACTTTCCTTTTTGTGGCAGGAAGTAGCTTTTAACATATTGCAATTGCTCAATTGAAGATAGCTTTTCCAGTTTTTCAATTGACGTGCCTAAACCTTTTGCTGTGGATGGCATAAATTGAATAAGCCCAACTGCTCCACTACCTGCTGCATTTTTTATTGTCGCGCTAAAGGTCTCACCTGTTTCAAACGCCATACACGACATCAAATAATCAGGTGCTAAATCCAAATCGCTTGAAATTTCTATTACTTTTAATTTAAATGCCTCGGAAACTTTATTTCCCCACGCAATTTTTTTTGATGTAACAGGCTTCTGAGAGCTTTGCTCGTTATTAGTTGGCACCGGAAACAAGCGATAATTTGCGATGTGAACTGAGGGGGCTTCAACGAGATATCTTTTAAGCGCGTCCCATGTTTTTCCTTTGGTTTCAATTAGGCTATCTGGATTTTTTAAACCAATAATCTTTTGTTGAAAATTAGCGATTGCAATTTTCGTTTTAGATCCAGCAATACCATCCACATCTAGCAATCGAAACGGAGCTCTGAATGTTCTATTCAAAGCTTCTTGTACTAATTTTACATCTGCTATGTGGTTTATCCCTTTATTTCCAACCGAGTTTTTTAATAGCATAAATTCAGATCTTCTTTAACATCCTGTTTTGTTTGATACTAAAAAAACACCCGACTCGCGTCGGGTGTTTTTTCTTACTCTTACTTAGTCTTCCAACAACTCTTCAACGGTGTTGACGATGTTGTCGACGGTGAAGCCGAAGTATTCGAGCAGTGCTGGGCCGGGGGCGGATTCGCCGAAGCCGTGCATGCCGACGACTGCGCCGTCCAAACCAACGTATTTAGCCCAGTAATCCACGTGTGCAGTTTCTACTGCAACGCGTGCTGATACACCAAGTGGCAATACCGCTTCTTTGTAAGCTGCATCCTGACGATCAAACACGGACGTAGAAGGCATAGACACAACGCGAACGTTGCGGCCTTTGGCTTTCAGTGCTTCTGCTGCTTTAACCGTTACGCCAACTTCAGAACCGGTTGAAATCAGAATTGCTTCTGGCTCGCCTACTGAGTCAACCAATATGTAACCGCCTTTAGCGATATTGGCGACTTGCTCAGGAGTACGTGCAAATGCATCCAGATTTTGACGGCTGAATACTAAGGCTGACGGGCCAGTTTTGCGCTCGATAGCGGCTTTCCAGGATACAGCTGTTTCAGCAGCATCGGCAGTGCGCCATGTGTCGAGGTTTGGAGTCAAACGCAAAGTCGCCAATACTTCGATGGGTTGATGCGTTGGGCCGTCTTCGCCTTGACCGATTGAGTCGTGGGTGTAAACGAAGATGTTTTGGAGTTTCATCAACGCCGACATACGTACAGCATTGGCCGCGTATTGTTGGAACATCAAGAAGGTTGCGCCGTAAGCGATGAAACCGCCGTGAGCAGAAATACCGTTCATGATGGCGCTCATGCCGAACTCGCGCACACCGTAATAAATGTAGTTACCGCTGGCATCAGCGGCTTCAACACCTTTAGAGGTTTTCACCAAGGTGAGGTTTGAACCTGCCAGGTCAGCGGAACCGCCCAACAATTCTGGCAATAAAGGAACGAATGCGGCTATTGAGTTTTGCGATGCCTTACGGCTGGCGATTTTCTCGCCTTTCGCTTGGCTTTCTTGAATGAAGGCTTCCGCTTTTGCGGCGAAGTCAGCAGGCAATTCGCCTTTAATTACGCGGCGTTCAAATTCAGCAGCCAATTCCGGGTAAGCAGCTTTATAAGCAGCGAATTTCTCATCCCAGGATTTTTCAGCGGCAGCCCCTTTGGCTTTAGCATCCCAACCAGCATAAATATCCGCAGGAATAACAAAGGGCTCAGATTCCCAGCCAAGGGTTTTGCGAACTAAAGCCACTTCGTCAGCACCGAGCGGTGAGCCGTGTGAATCGTGAGAGCCTTGTTTGTTGGGTGAACCGAAACCTATGATAGTTTTGGTGATAATCAAGGTTGGCTTGCTAGTTTCAGCCTTAGCCGCTTCAACTGCTGCTTTGATAGCTGCTGCGTCGTGGCCATCAACCGCTGGAATTACATGCCAGCCGTAAGCTTCAAAACGTTTTGGCGTATTGTCGGTAAACCAGCCTTCAACGTGACCGTCGATAGAAATACCGTTGTCATCGTAGAAAGCAATCAGTTTGCCCAAGCCTAAAGTACCGGCTAATGAACAAGCTTCGTGGCTAACGCCTTCCATCATGCAGCCATCGCCGAGGAAAACGTAGGTATTGTGGTCAACTACATTGTGACCATCACGGTTGAATTGCGCAGCGAGGATTTTCTCAGCCACAGCCATACCAACACCATTCGCGATACCTTGGCCAAGGGGGCCGGTAGTCGTTTCAACACCAACGGTGTAGCCGCGCTCAGGGTGACCAGGGGTTTTGGAGTGCAATTGACGGAATTGTTTGAGGTCTTCAATCCCCAAATCGTAGCCGCTCAAGTGCAACAAAGAATAAATCAACATGGAGCCGTGGCCGTTAGACAGTACGAAACGGTCGCGGTCAGCCCAGTTTGGATTGGTTGGATTGTGCTTTAAAAAGTCATTCCACAGAACTTCAGCGATATCAGCCATGCCCATTGGAGCACCTGGGTGACCGGAGTTAGCTTTTTGTACGGCGTCCATAGAAAGAACGCGAATGGCATTAGCCAATTGTTTACGGGAAGGCATCGAAAGAAGCTCCTAATGTTAATAGCATTTAGCAAAGTTGATTGCGGTTAGCGGTTATTAAGACGACCTCTGGCGGATCTTTTAGTCATCCATGTGCTTAATCAAGGCACGGTGCAGCTGATTCGTTGGATGCTCTTATTGAAAATCTTGTGCTTGCTGCTTCAATAAGATCGCAAAATTTCAGTAGAAATCGCATACCTTGACCGGGGGAAACAGAAAGACGCCCTTGCATAGCCTAATTGCTATGGCAGTTGGGGAACACATTCTCGCTCAGCTACGGCTAGGGGTAAAGCAAAGTCTGCCGAAAATCAGCATCCAAACCCGCGCATAATATAGTTAAAAGGACTATAAGATCAAATCCTTCCGAAATTGAAGGTATGAAAGAAAATTGCCAAATCTATATCAAAATATTTTGATATAGATTTTTTCGCCTGTTAGACTAATGGCCATGAATAACTCTATTGACCCAGAAAACCTAACCCTGCCACTGAGCGAGCCAACGCTTGGCGCGGATTCTTTCACGTCCGGAATAGAAGTTTCGGCCTATATCCCACCTGTGTTAACCGACGTGGTTGAGCCAACGCCCATATCGTTGGAGGATGCTCAGTCACTACCGAACTTACTTAAAGCGGCGGGTGACAGTTTTCGATTGGATATTTTGCGTGTGCTATCCCAGGATTCATTTGGTGTGCTTGAGTTGTGCCGGATTTTTTCTGCGAAGCAGTCCGGTATGAGCCATCACTTAAAAGTGCTGACGAGCGCTGGCCTGCTCAGCACTCGCCGTGAAGGTAATAGTATTTTTTATCGCCGTGCCTATTTGATTCCGGACAGCCCTTTGGCTAGTTTGCAGCAGGCACTTTTTGTCAGCATCGACCAACTGCCTATTACCGAAACTGTACAGATTCATTTGCGCGAGTTGGAACTGGAGCGAAGCCTCGCGTCACAACATTTTTTTGCGGAAAACGCGGATAAATTTCGCGAGCAACAAGATCTTATCGCCAGTTACTCTGTATATGCAGAACACATGATGCAATTGCTGAATAACACACCGCTTCGCAGTTGGAATCTCGCTTTGGAAGTTGGCCCCGGTGAAGGCGAATTTTTGCCAGTGCTAGCGCAAAAATTTACGCAAGTCGTTGCTTTGGATAACTCGGTAGAGATGCTGCAGAAATCCCGTGATCATTTTCAAAAAGTTAAAGAAACACAACAACATAATTTGCGCTTGGTGGAATTTATTCACGGCGATACACACGTGCTCGCCGAGAAAAAAGTATTAGCAGATTGCATAGTAGTAAACATGGTATTGCACCATACCCCTTCGCCTGCAGATATTTTTCAGGATTTAAGTAAATCGCTTGCGCCGGCCGGCGCCTTATTGATTTGCGATTTATGTCGCCATGAACAAGCTTGGGCACGCGAAGCCTGCGGTGATTTGTGGCAGGGCTTTGAACCACAGGATTTTTCACGCTGGGCTGAAGCTGCTGGATTGATCGAAGGGCAAAGCGTTTATTTTGCACTGCGCAACGGATTTCAAATTCAATTAAGGCAATTTTTCAAACCGACCAATTTCTAAATTTATTTTTTAGTTTTAATTTTTAAAGGAAAACATCATGTCTGAATATTCCGTATTTACGTCTGAATCAGTATCCGAAGGTCATCCCGATAAAATGGCGGATCAGATTTCTGATGCCGTGCTCGATGCCATTATTAAAGATGATCCTAACGCGCGCGTTGCGGTAGAAACTTTGGTAAAAACCGGTATGGCAATTGTTGCCGGTGAAGTGCGTACATCAACCTATGTTGATCTTGAAGACTTAATTCGCCAAGTTATTCTGGATATTGGTTACAACTCCAGTGACGTTGGTTTCGATGGCGCGTCTTGCGCAGTACTAAATGCAATCGGCAAACAATCATCTGATATCGCCATGGGCGTTGATGAAGGCGAAGATAAAGATATGGGCGCCGGTGACCAGGGTTTAATGTTTGGTTATGCAACCAATGAAACTGCCGTGCTTATGCCAGCGCCAATTTTTTACGCGCATCGTCTGGTAGAAAAACAAGCGCAATTGCGCAAGAGTGGCGTGCTGCCATGGCTGCGCCCTGATGCAAAAAGTCAGGTTACTTTGCGCTATGAAAATGGTAAGCCCGTTGCAGTAGATGCAGTTGTTCTTTCAACGCAGCACAGCCCCAATGTAAAACAATCTGAAATTCATGAAGCCGTGCGTGAATTAATTATTGATCACGTTTTACCGAAAGAATGGTTGCATGCAGGAACGCAATATCACATCAATCCAACTGGTCAATTT
>Ga0247739_10000489_pt1 | contig 14288 bp, 10 predicted proteins | sample UWRJL058202B2_FD_180943 | JGI IMG/M metagenome (GOLD analysis project Ga0247739, IMG submission 180943) | Plant litter microbial communities from Arlington Agricultural Research Station in Wisconsin, United States - UWRJ-L058-202B-2 | ecosystem: Environmental > Terrestrial > Plant litter >...
CTTGCTAACGTTTATAGTAACCAGCCTGGCGTTTTTTAATAATTCCTTATCATACAAAAAAGAATATCCGGTTTGCTTTTTTATTTGAATAAGTACCTTTTCAATAGAAGCGTTTTTTTCGGATAGCGTTACCAACTGGTTAAATGCGAAAGCACCCGCATTTAAATATAACAATGTGAGCAACAACAAAAATGAAATTTTAAGGGAGAGAAAAGTCTTTGTTTTTGACAAAGGAGTACCAATATGCGTTGTTTGGAAAACGACATTGTAATTCATACTTTTACGAATTAAGGTGAAAATTTTTTGTAACTAACTTAAACGGTGGTTAACTGATTTTTAAGCCTTGCTTACATCCGGAGGCTTGGCACAGCTTCCGGATTTTCAGTTTTAGTTGGGTGGGGAGTATTTATTTCTTCATATTTTGTTTTTAAAGTTATGTGTTACGTTTGGCATTTAACTATGGATTTTTTGAACTGTTATATGTATTCGTTTTAATTTATTACCCTTATTTGTCTGCCTTCCATTTTGAATTTGACACCGCCGGTTATTTCAAGCATTTTAAGTACCTGCGTAAGATTGTATTTACGGGATACTATTCCGTTCAGTTTTTTTGATGGCAGTTCTTCATAAACAAAATCTACATCGTACCAGCGTTCCAATTCCCTTAATATACCGGCAAAATCTGTATTGCTGAATTGGAAGTCGCCTTTTTGCCAGGCAATTTCCTGTTCGGCATCTACTTTATAAGCCTGCAATGTTTTATTGAGTACGGCCTGTTCACCCGGTTTAATAGTTAGTGCAAGACTGCTTTTGCTTATTTTTACAGAGCCTTCGAGCAGGGTGGTATTAATATTTTTTTCGTTTTGATAGGCCATTACGTTAAAATGGGTTCCTAATACTTCGATTACAGCACCTTGTGCAAGTACAACCTTAAATGGTTTTTGAGCGTTTTTTGCTATTTCAAAATATGCTTCGCCAATTAATTCCACCTTCCGTTCGCTTCCACTAAACGCTGCCGGGAATTTAATGGATGATGCCGCGTTAAGCCACACCTTGCTGCCATCAGGTAATTGCAATTGGTACTGCCCGCCTTTGGGGGTACTTAACGTGTTAATATTTTCGGCTTGTGTTGTGGGGGTTGTTTCAGACCGGTAAACCAGCTGCCCGTTGCTTGTTTTGTCAACCACCGTACTGCCTTGTTTACTGACTGTTCCGTTTGGTGAATTATCAAGTATAATTGCAGAACCATCGGCCAGCGTTAATACCGCTTTGTTACCTGTTGACTTATCGGCCTCTATAACAGGCTTTGTCACCTTTGTTAATTGCTGTTCTGATGGCTTATTCTGTGATAAATAAATACTGCCTATTAAGAATAAAAGAACAGATGCCGCTGCCATTGCCCAAATACGCGTTTGCCTTATGCTTATCACTTTTTGCGTATCAAATTGCAGTTCCTCTTTTATGGAGTTGAACATCCTGGCTTTAATTATTTCATCAGTATCATCTGCTTTAGCCCAATCCAGTTTTTCGGGTAATTGCTGTTCGTACCATTCATCCAACGTCTTTTGCTCCTGTTGGGTAATGGTACCACTAAGCCATTTATTGGCTAGGTTTTGTATGTTTTCGGGTGGATTAAGCATTTGAATTTCGCGTTACTAATTACATAGCGTGCAAAACACCGGCGTACCCTTAGTGACAGAGAAAATATTTTTATTATCAGGAAAATACTGCCTTAGGCGAAGAATAAAAAAAGGGAGAGATACAAACCTCTTAAAGAGATACGCAAAGTTTTTAGTGCTTTGGTCATGTGGGCCTGCACTGTTTTAGGTGAGATAACAAGTATTTCGGCTATCTGCTTTTCGCTAAGACTTTGTTCCCTGCTCATGCGATAAACCAGCCGGCATTTTTCGGGCAGTGCCTGTATGGTCGTCTCAATATGTAAGCTCAGGTCAGCAAATTCAAGATATTCCAGTGTAGAATTATCCTCAGTCTCTGTACCAGATGCCTCTTCAATGTCAACCAGTTTGTATCTGTTTTTTTTCGCTAATAGTGCCAATACTTCATATTTAACAGCCGAAGCAAGGTAGGTGTGGAAAGAGAATTTTAATTGAAGTCGCTCCCTGCGTTGCCAAATGTTGATAAAAGTACTTTGTACAACTTCTTCCGCATCAGTTTCTGAACCCAATAATGCATAAGCTTTTATAAGCATTCGTTTCCAGTACCTGTTATATAAAACCTCAAAAGCATGTTGATCATCTTGCCTTAGCAAATCTATCAGTTCTTCATCTGTGTGGTTTTCTAATAGCGCCATTAGGATTAAAACAAGAAGAAAATAGACAAGTGAAAATTAATAAAGCTTACATGGTAAATTTAAAAATAAAGTTGTCTATTTCAATTTTTGCAATATTATTTCTATGTTAATATTTATTTTAAGAACGTTTTATAACAGTTCGGGATTTTTCTCTCAATTTGGACACGCAGGTCCAAAAACTCATCTCTTTTATCAAAATACCATTTATCGTTTATTGATCATTTAATGAGACGATTTTTAGGTATTGGTAATGTAAGAAGAGTTTGAAAAAAGCTGGTCCGGGAGAGAATTACTGCCGGGTTGCAAGCTGAATGAGTAAAAGGCAAGTTAGGGCGCACTTCCAAAGGATTTAGGTCAAAAACGATGGCCACAATTAAAATTAATCAGAATTTTGTCTGCTGATTTGAATTCAGGTCCGCAGTCGATTTATGGTAGTTTGGGAATCAACTGAGCTTTATTTTTAAAATTATGTATGATAATATGGAAATGAAATTGAATAATAAAGCAATATTGGAACTGGCAAATGCGGCTGTCACTGCAGGTGATAATGAGGGATTCCTCTCATTCTGCACCGATGATACTGAATGGACATTTGTGGGTGATCAGATCTTACGTGGGAAGGAAGCCGTCCGGCAGTATATGGCCAAAGCATATGTTGAACCGCCAAAGTTTATGGTCGAAAACTTAATCGCCGAGGGTGAATTTGTTACCGCACTTGGTAAAATCAATTTAAAGGACAAAAATGGGAAGACAATAGAATATGCTTACTGCGATGTATGGCGATTCCGCAATGGTAAGATGATTGAATTAAAGGCTTTTGTCATTGAAACCAAGTCAACTTAAAATTTACAAAATCTAATATTTATCCGTCTCAAAAAACGAACAATATGTTATGTATAGATAAATTTAAAGAGGGCAGGGTAGTCTAAACTGTCAACATATTTCAGCAGCATACGCTAACTCTAAATATTTACCAATACATGATTGTCGGCCTGCGTTTGTTCAGATTTTGTGATTTGATCAGAAAGTCTGGGAATGTTTAAAAAGTACATGATAAGCCAGGCCAGGGCAAGCATGATTACAAATAAGAAAAATGTAATATCCCAGCTAAAGTTTTCTTTCATAGGACCAATCATTGTGGCACCAACCATAGAACCCAGCGAGCCCAAAGTCATATAAAATGTAAACTGACTTGCAGAAACTTTTTTTGAACAGCACTGCATGGCGATGGCGTAAACACCAATTTTGGCAAATGCATTCAGCCACCTGTATACGATTATAAAACCGTAAAGAAACGTACTGTTTTCCCAGTATGACTTTGATAGAATAAGTGTGCTTGTTATAAACATGATCAGAAAAAAATAAGTACCTATCATGCGCTTTTTTCCAAACCGTTCAATTAAGTAGCCACCGATCAAAAGACCTGCAATGCCACCAATCAGATCAGCAGTTGCAAAGGCCTGAGAATATAATGTGTTGGTCCACCCGGTGATTTTAACTGCAAAAATAGGGAGCAGTGTTTCAAAATAATTGTATGAGCCCATGGAAACAAACATGAGTGCGGCAACAAGCAGTGAATCCTTTAAGCGAAAAAGGCTGTACAAGGATTTCAAAATTGTTGACCAGCTTGTGACCTGTAATGTCTGATTCTTTATAGATGCGGTGCCATCTCCCCAGGGCAGGACTTTTTCATCCGGTTGCTCGCGCAGGCAAATTGGTACAAGTGTCATAAGGCCGATCATAGCCGAAATTACAAGTATGGAAACTGTAAAACCATATAAACTTAACAGCCAGCTGCCAACAGCCAGCGCCAGCGAACTGCCAATCATTCTTGCCCCGCCCATAAATCCGTTAGCACGTGCCTGCTGGTGGTCAGCAAGCACATCGACAGCCATCCCATCCGTGGCCGCGTCCTGAAGGGCACCAAAACAGGAAACAATAAAAGCCGCTCCCATCAACAGGTCCAGGTTATGAAGGGGGTCCGGGACAAAACCCATTGCTACAAAACTTGCTGTTAATCCGATTTGGCCAAAAATTACCCAGGGACGTTTTCGTCCCATAGCCAAATAAGTGTATCGATCCATAAGTGGGGCTGCTATAAACTTAAACGTCCAGGGAAGTGAGCAAGCGACTGCAAAGCCACCAATTTCAGTAGGTGTTTTTCCCTGCATGGCCAGCCAGGCCGGAATACCAACAAAGAGCATTCCCATGTGAAGTCCTTCTGCAAAATACAATGCAATGAAATTGGCGTATCTCAAATTCGTACTTTCTGACAATGCAGGTAATTTTTTACTTTTCATAGGACGTTGGTTGGCCGGCAAGTGCTATTTTAGAAAATTTGGACGTTCATAAATTGGTCAGGCAGGGGAGTTGGAACGTTTGGGTTTGTGGCAATCTCGCTTTGCGGATAAATAAAGCGCTGAGGTTTACGGCTGCCGACATATAAAGTGATAGGCAACTGCACAACCGGGGTGGCTTTTGCCAGTCGCCGGTAATCATTAAATGCTTCGTATTGCATCAAGAATATGATGTAGCGCTGGGCTATGATTTCATGAAGCAGGGCAAGTTGAACTGTGGCCGCCTTAGTTGGATTTGCAAGACCTGTTGCTGAAAAATCACTTAATGTGTATGATTCATATTTTCGTCCGCTGGATGGCAAATTGACGCCGTTCAGGTAGCCTCCTGCCAACCCTGCCCGGACCGCATTTAACGCAATCAGTGCATCCGAAGTCATATTTTTCCGTGCCTGCACTTCTGCAATAATCAGCTCATTTTCATAAAAAGTTAAAACAGGATGCGGCGAGTTTGCCGTAAAAGCGCCGTCGGTTGTATTAGCATCCAGACTACCGGGTGCGATTATGCCGGTTTTAAAATAATTATTATAAAGTGCTGTTTCGTCGGTTTTGGTATTGGCCGATTTAATCCGTGACTGCATCAGTTTTGGCAGATAGGCTCCGTCAAAGCCTGTATCACCTGCCCGGTTGACCCGGAAAAAATCATAATTTTGATTCTGATCAACACCCAGGCTAGTACCGTGAGGGATTAACATATCAGCTGTCTGACTTTTGATACCGTTGGCAGCGCTTGCAATGGCATTGTCGTACTCTGCCGTGTGCAGGTATAATCTGGCTTTGAGCGTGTTTGCGGCTGCTTTCCATTTCTTGACGTCGCCTTTATACAAAAAATCCTGCTGAGCAAAAGCCAATCCTGTTGGAGCGGACAAATTAATGATCGCATTATCAAGTGTCAATTGAAGGGCTTTGTAGATATCAATTTGTTTGTCGAATACCGGAGTAGGGTAGTTGGCTTCATCAAATGCCTGACTGTAAGGTACATCGCCATATAGCGAAGTCGCTTTTGCAATGACCAGTGCTTCCAGAACCTGGCCAATACCCTTTGTCCATTTATCCCCAAGTGCATCAGCCTTGACCTGAATTAATCGCGCCTGGCTGGCAACAGGATAAAGAACACTCCAGCTAAAAGTCTGGGATGAAACAATGTACTGACCAAAACCCTGATGTGCCCGTGACAAACCGGCCAGTTCGCCAGCCCACATGGAAGCAATGCGAACGTCGGTATCTTCGTGTAACATGGATACACCCAGCTCGGTACCTGCAAGCAATGTAGCAATGTCTACATCAGTTACAGCATTTGGGTTATTTTTAATGTCGGGCTGATCAAAACTTTGCTCGCAGCTTCCCATAATTTGGATCACCAGCAGCGCCAGTATTATTTTAACTGCAAATATTTTTTTCATATTTTTTATAGATATTTATTATCAAAAAATCTGTTATTCCTGTTTTGAACACTATTAATACATTACACGTACACTAAATAAAACAGACTTCGTGTTAGGATTAGTAAACCAATCCTGACCCCGCGATAGTCCGGCCCCAGAAATATTCACCTCCGGATCAGTACCTGTGTATTTGGTCCATAAAACCAGATTGCGGCCTGTCACGCTGAAATCTATATTGGATAAATGCGTGAAGCGACGGAATCCTGCACTTTTTAAACTATATGTCAGTGTTATTTCACGTAAGCGCGATACACTCCCGTCTTCCACAAATTGCTTGTAAGATGCCGACGTTGATGCAGTCCCGCGTCCTTGCCACCACGCCTGATTGATGGCGACAGGTCCGGCACCAAAATCCTTTATTTGTCCCTGGAATGAGGTTCCCTCAGCAATGGTATTTCCATTTACATCTTTCAGGCCGCCGGCTGGTGCTATCACTGTATGTCCCTGATCAGCATGTGTTCCAAAATTGTAGAGCGAACCACGTGTTCCGTTAAAAAAATCATTGCCTGCAATACGATCAAACAAAACGTAAAGAGATAAATTTTTATAAGCAAATGTGCTTCCCAAACCACCCCGCCATTTAGGATTTGGATTACCGATGATTTCGTTTTGTGTACCACCCTGCGGAAATCCATTTGCATCCAGCACATATTTTCCTGATTCATTTTTAAGAAAATCAGTTGAATAGAAAATACCAAATGGCTGTCCCGGCATCAAAGATGAGTTTTGCATGTAGCTGTCCGGCAGCGTGTAAACAGAGGCTCCGGCAAGTGAAACCACATTGCTTCGATTGAGTGAAAAATTCCCGGACAAATTCCAGCTAAAATCACCTTTGGGAAGCAGATTAGCACTTGCATCCAGTTCCAGTCCTTTGTTAGACAACTCCGCTGCATTTACATTTCGTACGGTAAAACCTGTACCGCTTGCGACGTTTAATGCCAGAATTACATCCTTGGTATGGTTGCTGTATGCCGTTGCAGACAATGTGATCCGGTTGTTCAGAAAGCGCAGATCTACGCCAATTTCTGATTCGGATTTGCGTTCCGGACGCAGGTAATCATTACCTGCCGTTGTGCTGCGGACATATCCTCCACCGTATAATGCGCTCGCCGCCGTCAAACCTCTGGTGAAAACATCTCCATAAGCTGCCGGTCCAAAAGTTGTGAAATTCTGATAGGGTTGTGGCTGTATACCTACCTGTCCCCAGGTTAACCGGAGCTTGCCAAAACTAAGTACAGAACCGTTTTCAAGACCATTCATTTTGGTAAACTGCCAGGCTAATGCAGCCGAAGGGAAAAAGAAACTATTGTTGGTTTTGGATCCAAACGTTGAAGCACTTTCATTCCGGCCTGTCAGGGTTAAAAATAACATATTATATGCCTGTAACTCCGCCTGAGCATAATATGCGTAAGTCCGTATAAGGGAATTATAATTACCGGCAGTCAGGTTTGAATTGAGCGCATTGGTCAGAATATCCGGAGCCGTTGGAACGATCAGGTTTGTGATCGCACCGGAAAGTGTTGCCCGTTTGCGGCTGTTGTAATTTATGCCCAACAGCAGGGAACCGCTGAACTGATTATTAAAAGTTTTATTCGCACTGGCAAAAACATCCGTGTTAAACTGTTTCTCTGATATCCAGTTTTTAGATAAAAAACCATTTGCAAAACCAGCTGAGTTTCTTGCAAAACGTTCTAAACGGTTATCTGTAAAATTGTCTACACCCGTGCGTCCGGTTATATTCAGCCAGGAAACCGGTGTAATGTCCAGCTGCAATGTTCCGATTAGCCGGTCAACATCACTGGTATTTCTGTTGTTATTAATATTCCAGACCGGGTTGGAATAAATCGTGCTTAAATCTTTTCCCAGGGGATTCCGGTAGGAAACATGCGCGTTATTAAATACCTGTCCGGATGGATTTGTAAATGTTCCGGTAGAAATAGCATTGTCAAAATCAGGCGGTGTCCGAAGGCCACCCAGCATAATTCCGTCCACGTTGTCACCTTCCTGAACTCTTGAAGACTGCACTTTGGTATATCCCACATTGGCCGAAGCCCTTAGCCAGTTCGTGAATTGACTGCCAACATTAACGCGGGCGGTATGGCGTTTGTAATTACTAAACGCTTTAATAACTCCGTCCTGATTAAGATTGGAATAGCTGACCAGAAAATTCGACTTACTATCGCCGCCACTGATGTTCAGGCTGTTATCTGTGAAATGGCCGGTTTGGAATACATCTTTGGTATGATCGTAAGTACTCTGATCGTTCTTTCCTCCATGCGGATTAGCCGCTGTACCAGGTGCAATTGCATAGCGGCTTGTACCATCCGGAAATACAACGACACCCTGATAACCTGCCGCAGCGGGATCGGTAATGTACGTGTCCTGTCCACCGGAACGACTTGCTATCAGATCACCAAAACTGTTTCGGTTTCCTTGTGAATACAGGCCGCCCAAGCCTTGGCCATAAGTACGCTGCAATGCAGGCATTTTATTTACCCGATCAAAAGAAACAGTAGATTTGAAGTTAATGTTAACCTTTCCGTTCGTGTTCTGTCCCTTTTTGGTAGTAATTACGATCACACCATTCGCAGCACGGGTTCCCCACAAAGCTGCCGCAGATGCACCTTTCAAAACCTCCAACCGTTCGATATCTTCCGGGTTTATGTCGTTAATGCGTGATTGCTGAATTATACCATTATTAGCGGCTGTTCCTGCATTGTCACTGGCATTACTTACCGGCACTCCATCAATGATAAATAAAGGTTGTGCACTGCCGTTGATTGTATTTTGACCCCTGATCTGAATATAGGCTCCTGCACCCGGGTCACCGCCACTGCGCGTAATCAGTACACCGGATGTCTTTCCGCTCAGACCTGTCAGTAAACTTGTTTCTCCGGTCTTTGCAATGGCTCTTCCTTCCAAGGTAGATATGGATGAAGCAAATTTGTCGCGTTCTCCTTTTAAGCCAAGCGCAGTAATGACAACTTCAGTAAGTTCTCTGGTATTAGGACTAAGTAGAATATTAATTGCTGTGCGTCCTGAAATCGGCTCTTCCACAGTTTGCATACCTAATGCTGAAAATACAAGTATTGCAGCCGAAGACGGGACATTTAGTTTGAATGCTCCGTTAGCATCAGTAATGGTGCCAATGTTTGTTCCCTTAACAAGTACAGTGGCACCCGCAAATCCATCAGCTGATTCACTTGTACCTACGAATCCGCTTATGCTAAGATCCTGTGCCCATAATATTGAATTTCCAAAAGTTATTATTAATAAAATCAACAGTAATTTTTTTTTCATAACTGTAATTAAGAATTGTAAAATGTTTTAAAAGCTTACTGACTAAATCAAGATTTTTCTGCCCAACGAAGTAGGTAAACTGTCATATTCAAAACTGTTAAGGGAATTTTGATTATGGACGTACTATACCGGTAAAGGCAGTCAATCATACTGGGATTGAAATGATTTTTTTAATTCTATTTTGAGGGTAAGCCTGTTACTGAGGCATTGAGGTAATTCACCACTTGAAACGATGACTAAATTTGTGAAGCACTGTCTCGTCACTTTAATTGCGGGTTAGATGAAAATACCTGAAAAGTTAATATTTCGCAAAACATAAGGTTCAAATGAAGTATAACAAGATTAGCTGCTATTTTCTGTTTACAAAAAGTATTCCATGCATTTATTGTGCTAATCATCACCACAATTGTGCGAAGTCAGTCGGAACTAATAATAACAGATGACGACAATCCACTGAAATCTGTTAAAAGGAAAAATAAAGTATTTAAAGTGAGTGGCTGAGATCCGAACTGAGAACAGGCTCATTTTATAGCTGCGTTAGATTGAAATGAAACAAACTAAGTAAGTCCTGGTGACAACCGTATGTCAGTAGTATTAAAAAATAAGTTCAGTTATATATTTGCTGATGGACTATAGGCTGGAAATGATCTTTAGAAACTGATAAGCTGAAAGCCTGCTTGTTTTCACAGACAGACGAACATATCAATACGGATGCTTCGAAACACTGTTTTTTATCTGGCTGTCTGTAGGAATTTGAATGACGGTAATGTTATCTGCCTGGTCAAATTTTATTAAACCCATTTTTTCAAATGCTTTCAACCAGCGCTGCATAGGCAGAACATTCCATTTCTGCTTGTAGCGTGTAGCGTTTTCAATAATCGAAAGAAAATGGTTTACAGGCGGATCGTACTTATCGTGATATTGGTGTAATACGTAGTCGCGTACAAAGATCAGCTTCATGTCTGCCTTGTGGAACATCATAGCAAAGTCTGTATCTTCTGCCCCATACCCCGTAAAGAATTCATCAAAGCCGCCAATTTTTTTAAACGTTTGCTTTTGAACAGCAAATATTAAAGACCAGAATTGCAAATGGTTAACCGGCTGGCCTGCGGGTATGTGCTCCCGGGCAGGGTGTGTCACCGCTTTATGCTTTAGATCACTATAATTTCCTGTGTCTGGCGGTACCGGCAGATACAAAGGATAAGCTGTAATTATATTTTTCGCATCCAAAGCGGTCAGCATATTTGCAAACAGGGTCGGTGAGACAATGCAGTCTACATCGATAAATATGACATTGTCTGTTTTTGCAGCGCTTATTCCCATGTTCCTCGCTGCGGCTAGTGGCAGCTCATGAATTTCCTGTATTAAATGAATGTTTACATTCAAACCATCAGGAATTGCAATTCCGTCCAGGTCGTCCATACAAACAACTTGTATATCGTAGGGAAGGATTGTCGATGCTTTTATAGAGTCAATAAGATTAGCTAATTGCTTTCGCCTTCCCTTAACAATCGTTACAATACTGAATTCAGGCATACCAGTTTCTCATTTTTTGCGTTATTTCTTCAGGTGCTGACGCATTCACCAGATTTTTGTAAAAGGGTTTAAATACTTTCGCTTTGTACAGCACGTTTTGCCACTGCTCAGCATTGAAAGTTTCCTGCGCCAACAGCGCAACATTTTGATCAGCTAACACATTTGCATGTACTACTTGCTCGTCATATGGTCTGGGCTCGGGAAGCAGAATCAGATGTTTGCCAAGTGACAAAAGCTCCGCAATCGTATTCTGACCAGCTGCTGAAATCACAACTTCTCCAACAATAGCTTCCCTGATATCTTCAACCCGGCCGAGTAGTCTACAATTTTTATCTAAATCATAATCCCGCTTATTACCGATAATCGTAAACTGCGTATTTTGATCTTTCGTGATATTTTTGAGTATCGATTCATCGTAATTGTCGTAGCCTAACAGGATGGTTACATCATTAATATCTGAACGGTTGCTAGGCTTCAACTCACGACCAGCATACTGTGAAATGTATCCGCTATAATATGTTTTGGATGCAAACAGGTAGTTCGCCTGTTCCAGAGAAGATGGAAAATGAGCTACGATATGATCCGCCAGTTCATGCGCAAAAACCTGTGTCGGATCGTTCATAATATTTCCGGGCAGGTGGACCAAAACGACCGGGACGCCCATCCCCCGGACCATAATTGCCAACTCAGGAACACCGTCGCAGTAGAAAGCATTTGGCTTGTAGCGCACTATTGCTTCGGCCAGCGCTTTTGCCCGTCCCGCAGGTTCAACCGCATAAGGCGTAACTTCAAATGCTTTTGAAAACGTATGCGCTGGTATCTCGTAGCCAGCCGGATACTTTGGAGGAAGTTCAAGCACTTGAACATCGTGCTTCTTGTGCAAATATCCTGTTATTTCGCTATTAGTCGTTATCGCTATAACCTCAAAAAAGACCGACAATGCCGGGTACAACATATTGAATGTCGCCCGATGGCCATTTCCGTGCGCATGAACAAAATAGAATATCGTTGGCTTTTTCATGACCTAGGGTTTTTCGCTATGCGTTCATAAACCTTTACATAAGCCGCGGAAGTTTTTGTCATATCGAATGATGCTGCAAAGTCTCTGCAAGCCTGGGGTTCCGATTTTTTAGCGATTTCTAACGGTTCTATCAAATCGCGCCAGTCATGTGAATCAACGGCTATGGACACATTTTCGTGGCGCAGCTCCGGAGGTATGGCGGTGTTAAAACCTACGACAGGTAAGCCACTTGCAAGCATCTCCACCGTACTCAGGCCGAAAGGCTCTTCCCAGGTAGCGGTTGCCAAAAATGCCGAGGCGCCTTCCGCCAGTTTACTTAACTGTTGCTGAGTGGCATGGGCGATGTATTCAATACGTTCGTTTAGCTGGGGCTGGACATGGTCACGGAAATATGCTTTGTCAAACACGGGGCCAACAATTTTAAGCGGCTGGTTTAAATAATTGGCCAGATGTATGGCGGCTTCAACGTTCTTTTCTTTCGTAATACGCCCGCTCCATAGTAAATATCCGTCAGCATTTCGGGTGTGTAATTTCCATTTATCAAGTACGATTCCATTTAAGATTACCTCCACATCTTTGCCGAGAAATGCCTTCCATTGTTGGCTCATCCGGTTTGAAATACCGATAGGCAGGACAGGCGCATGTTTGATAAAAAATTGATACATCAGTACAAATTTTTCTGTTGGCGGCAGATGCAATGTGAGTACGCCTGGCGTTTTGTGAAGTGCGCCGACGGCGTAGATTTCGGGTATAAATGAATTATAATGGATGACGTCGTAGCGACTCACGTCAAACATTCCATACTGTAACGTCTGATAATGTTGCTGGCCGAGTGATTCCGAACACGCACGGTACGACTCATCTTTCATGCTAAGCGGGCTCTCATGAAATTCGATCACCTGAAACAGATTTTTTTCATCCGCGTCTTTTGCGATCACATCGACCGTATGCCCAAGGCGCACCAATGCATTTGCATGCTCAACGATGAATGCTTCCGTGCCTCCATTGTATGGCTCACGCAACGAGATGAATGGTCCGGCAACAATCAGTATCTTCATAGCACTTCCTCAAAGTAATTTACATAGCGCTCGGCCATCATTCTCAAAGAAAATGTTTCTGCATGGCGCCTGACTTTGTCGCTCTCTAATGGTATCGCAGCTTCGATTGCTTTTGCAAGAGATTTCACATTTTTTTGTTCCGCAACAACTCCGCTCTCCATATTGACTATTTCACGAAAAGCACCGCGGTCAAATCCGGCTAACGGCACTCCCGACGACATGGCTTCAATGTTGGTGAGGCCAAAAGGCTCTTCCCAGCGGACGGCATTGACCATAGTGGCTGCTCCTTTCATATATAACTGTATATCAGACTGTTTTAAATGACCAAGATATGTATCGTTTTCCGTCATGCGAGGGTTGATTTGTTCATTAAAATACCTTTCATCGTCGAGCGGTCCGGCAAACTTTATGGGCATATTAAGTTCGTGGGCCGCATCTATCACAATGTCCAGACCTTTATCATGCACGATCCTTCCAAACCAAAACAAATAGTCCCGACTTACGCGTACGAGCGGCCACTTATTCAGGTCAACACCGTTGTAAATGACAATTGAACCGTTATTCAGATAGGGTTGCCACGTTGCTTTAAAAGATTGTGAGGGCAAAACAAAATGAAGATTTTCAGAACCCGAGCAAATTTTAACAGCTGCTTTTAATTTGCTGATTGGTGGCGTATGTATTGTCGTAACCACCGGAATTGAGGCTTTCACGCCCCATAGGATCGGTAGCTCATGCGTCGAATTGTTATGAACAATATCGAAATCATTTTGTTCAATATTTTCGAGTATCGATAGGTACTCATCGTTCTCATATATTTCGAAGTACGCGTTTTCCCGATGCTCGTCGCCGTAAAACCCCTTTACATTTAGTGCAGGGTCGCTATCAGTATGCGCATACAAAGTGATTTCGTGACCGAGATGAATGTACTCTTCACATAGTGCGTGGGTAAATGCTTCCAAGCCTCCTCTAAATGGCTCAGCTATCGGCAGTCTTGTTTTGGCTATAACCGCAATTTTCATATTTCAGTTATAGCTTCTTTATCAATAACTTCTTGCAACAAAACCTTTTTATATAGCTTTACGTAATTCGAAGTCATATTTTGTATATTCATATTCGATGCAAATTCTTTACATGTATCTGGGCTGATCGCATTGCTCTTACTAACCAGTTCTATTAAGTCTTGCCAATGTAGAGATGCAGTTGTTAATACGCTTTCGTGCTTCCAATCCGGCGGAACAGCGGTATGAAAGCCAACGATTGGCA
>Ga0247739_10000493_pt1 | contig 14210 bp, 6 predicted proteins | sample UWRJL058202B2_FD_180943 | JGI IMG/M metagenome (GOLD analysis project Ga0247739, IMG submission 180943) | Plant litter microbial communities from Arlington Agricultural Research Station in Wisconsin, United States - UWRJ-L058-202B-2 | ecosystem: Environmental > Terrestrial > Plant litter >...
GGGTGAGGAATACAGCGAAACAAATCGTTTTCAATATTTTGTAAGTCACACTGATCCTGAACTGGCCGAGGCGGTCCGTAAAGGCAGAAAAAAGGAATTTGAAGCATTTCATATAGAAGGAGAAGCGCCCGATCCCATGGCGGAAGAAACCTTTAACAATTCGAAATTACAATGGGAACTGATTGAGGAAGAACCTCATAAAACGATGCTCGGCTATTATAAGAAACTGATCGCCGTACGAAAGCAGCAACCTGCACTTAATGTATTAAACCGCAAAGAATTAACAGTAGAATTCAATGCAGATCAGGGAACAATTGTAATTTATCGTCAGTATAAAGTACAAGATATTATTTGTTTTATGAATTTTTCAAAAACAACTCAAAAAATCAGTGCTCCTGTCTATGCTCCGGTCTGGCACAAATTATTAGCCTCATCCGACAAGCAATGGGGAGGTCTGCAGGATTTACCTGAGTCTGTTACAGGAGAATTATTATTGACGTTACAACCTGAATCCTTCACTATTTTCACAAATCAATATGAATAATCCGATTGCTACTTACCGGTTACAATTCCAAAAAGAGTTTACTTTTGATGACTTTGAAAAAGTCATCCCCTATTTGCAAAAACTGGGAGTAAGTACGATATATGCCTCTCCTATTTTTAAATCCACACCCGGCAGTACACACGGTTACGATGGCGTGGATCCTAATCAAATTGATCCGGAAATCGGCAGTCAGGAGGATTTGATTGCAATAAGTGATGAATTAAAAAAACACAGCATCAATTGGTTACAGGATATCGTACCTAACCACATGGCTTTTCATTCCGAAAATCCATGGCTTATGGATGTATTTGAAAAAGGAACGCAGTCGGTTTATGCACCGTTTTTTGACATTGCCTGGAACAGCCGGCTCTATCATGGAAAACTAATGGTTCCTTTTCTTGAGTCTGATCTGGATGAAGTTTTGGAAGATGGAAAAGTAACAATTGAATATGATACGAATCGTTTGGTACTTAAGTATGAAGAATCCGTTTTTCCGCTTAATCCCAGATCTTATTCAACGATATTAAATACGCCGGATCTTACTCAAAACCAGTCTCTTGCACAGATTTCAGATCAGGTTAATGAAATCAATGAAGTTGAAGATCCACGGGTATTTTCCCAAAGATGGAACGAGTTGCTTTTACAGCTTACATCATTAAATAATAATGAACAAATAAAGAATTTGCTGGACGCGCGCCTGAAAGTTATAAATGAAAATAAAGAAGAATTAAAACAAGTTATTGACCAGCAAACTTATGCTTTGTGTCATTGGCAAAAAACAGAACAACAGATCAATTTCAGGAGGTTTTTTACTGTTAATGGCTTGATTTGTCTTAATATTCAAAATGAAGAAGTTTTCAATGAATATCATCAGTTAATTAAATCACTTGTTGAACAGGATGTTTTCCAGGGTTTAAGAATTGATCATATTGACGGACTTTATGATCCGGCTCTTTATCTGAAACAAATCCGTGAACTGGCAGGAGATGATACTTATATTGTAGTAGAAAAAATTCTTGAAACAAACGAGAATTTGCCTGCGGAATGGCCAATAGAAGGAACAACAGGATATGAGTTTCTGGCGATGGTCAACAATCTGATGACCAATGCTACAAGTGAAGAGAAATTTACTGGTTTTTACCAAAACCTAACAGAAAACCAGGAATCGGTAAAAGAGCAATTGCTTAAAAAGAAAGCATACATTCTTTACGAACAAATGGGTGGAGAACTGGAAAATTTGTATCAGTTATTTGTAGAGCTCAACCTGGTTGAAAAACAACATCTTGAAGAAACAGGTAAAGAAAATGTAAAAAAAGCCATTGGGGAATTCCTGATCCATTGTCCTGTTTATCGATATTATGGCAATCAGCTGCCGTTTGAAGATGAAGAAGCCACTGCAATTGAAAGTATTCTGTCAAAAGTTAAAACTGCTTATCCTGAATTATCGGATGCGGTATTTTTATTGGAACAAACATTGCTTGTCTGGACTGCCGAAGGAGAAGAAGAATACAATAGCCGGGCGCTGGAATTTTATCAGAGATGCATGCAATTTACCGGCCCGCTGATGGCAAAAGGCGGCGAAGATACGCTTATGTACACGTATGAGCGCTTCATCGGACATAACGACGTTGGTGATTCTCCGGAAAGATTTGGTTTACAAAAGAAAGATTTTCATGCTAAAATGAAAGAGCGCCGGAAGGACTGGCCACTTTCACTGAACACAACTTCCACGCATGATACCAAGCGCGGAGAAGATGTACGGGCACGCTTGAACGTACTGACTGATCTGGCTGATGACTGGTTTGTAAATGTGCAGAAATGGCAGGAAATAAATGCTCCGTTAAGGGAAAAATTCGGTGCACCAGATACAAACGATGAATATCTGATTTACCAATCCTTGCTCGGCGCTTATCCGATGCCGGGTCAGGATGACGATGACTTTAATAACCGGTTTGAGGAATACTTACAAAAAGCATTGCGCGAAGCAAAAACAAATTCAAGCTGGGCTGAGCCTAATGAAGAATATGAAACAGGAGTTAAGGAGTTTGCAAGCGAATTATTAAATAAAAATAATCCTTTCTGGGAAAGTTTTTCAGCATTTCACAGTGAAATTTCTGATCATGGTATTGTCAATTCTTTGTCTCAGTTATTATTAAAATTCACTTGTCCAGGCGTGCCGGATGTCTATCAGGGATGTGAATTATGGGATTTTAGCATGGTTGATCCGGATAACAGGCGTCCGGTTGATTTCCAGAAACGGGAAGATTTATTAGCAGGATTTGATGAATACGAAGATAAACAACGGCTTCATGAAAGCCTTTGGAAAAACCGTAACGATGCTAAGATCAAGTTATGGCTAACCCAGCATCTTTTCACTTTAAGAAAAGAAAATCCTGTACTTTTTTCTTTGGGTGAATATATTCCCTTAAAAGTCAAAGGAACTTATAAAGAGCATATTTTGGCTTTTGCCCGCACTTATAAACAAACGATTATTATCGTTGCCGTTCCTTTACATTCAGCCATCATTTGCAAAGAGCAGGGTAAAGAATTATTTGAAATTGACTGGAAAGACACGACCATTGTGCTTCCCTCCGGCCTGAACGTGGAATGGGAAAATATTGTAACAGAAAGTAACTCAGAGCATCAGGACAAACTTTCTCCGTCGGATCTGTTTCATAGTTTTCCGGTAGCCATTATAAAAGGAAGTAAAGTTGATAATGAGCGCAGTGCAGGAGTTTTGGTTCATATTTCTTCATTGCCTTCCCCATTTCCTATTGGAGATTTAGGTCCAGAGGCATATTCTTTCGCTGACTTTTTAAGCCGGAGTCATCAAAGGATCTGGCAATTGCTTCCTCTTAATCCGACCGAAGAAGCACAGGGAAATTCACCATATAGCGCACTTTCCAGCAGGGCAGGAAATCCCATATTAATTAGTCCTGAACTGCTTCAGAAGGATGGTTTATTGGAAAATATCAATCTGGATGACTATTATGTTCCGCAGGAAGGCAGAGCAGATTATGCCAAAGCAGAACAGATAAAAACTGAATTGCTGGAAAAAGCCTATTCAGTATTCAGTAATAAACCAGAAACTTTTCCAACAGCAGATTTCGATCAGTTTTGCCGGGAAAACAAAGAATGGCTTGATGATTTTTCGATTTATATGGTATTGAAAAATCAAAATAACGGCAATCCCTGGTTCAAATGGGAAGAGTCACTAAAACTGCGCGATCCTGAAACTCTAAAAAACATAACGGAAAGTGAACCTGATAAAATCCGGTATGTAAAATGGGTTCAGTATATTTTTGACAAACAGTGGAAAGCACTCAAACAGTATTGCAATGAGCGCAGTATTAAGCTGTTGGGAGACATGCCTTTTTATATTAGTTATGATTCGTCAGATGTTTGGGCGAACAGAAGTCTTTTCATGATTGATGAAGATGGAAAAATAACCGGTGTTGCAGGCGTTCCTCCTGACTCATTTTCGGAAGACGGACAGCTTTGGGGAATGCCGGTTTTCAATTGGGAAAAACTAAAAGAACAAGAGTACAAATGGTGGATTGAGCGTTTACGCAAGAATATTGAGCTTTTTGATATAGTCCGTCTGGATCATTTCCGTGCCTTTGCAGATTATTGGGAAGTACCGGGCGGAGAAAAAACAGCCGTTAACGGAGAATGGAAATTGGGACCCGACGCGGATTTCTTCCTGGCTGTCGAGGCTGCATTGGGCAGTCTTCCGTTTGTGGCAGAAGATCTTGGTGAAATCAGTCATGCAGTATTCCGCTTAAGAGATCAGTTCCGTTTGCCGGGAATGAAAGTACTGCAATTCGCTTTTGATGAAACCATGTCCCAATCGGATTATATTCCCCATAATTTCAATACAAATTTTGTGGCTTATACTGGTACCCACGATAATAATACTGTAAAAGGCTGGTTCCGGAAGGACATTGATGACGAAACCAAGTCCCGTTTAGAAGAGTATGTCGGGCAGTCGCTGGATGAAAATAATGCTTATAAAATTATGGCTCGTATGGTGCATTCTTCCGTGGCTAAAATGGCTATTTTGCCGATTCAGGATGTGCTGAATCTGGATGAAACCTGCAAGATGAACAGCCCCGGTTCCAATGATAATAACTGGTCATGGCGACTTAAACCAGGACAATTAACTAAGGAAGCCGAAGATCAGCTGATGCAATGGACTGTTCTGTTTAACCGTGATTAATTAAAAGACCCGGCGCAAAATTATTAATGGATAAATAGGAATGATATGAAAAAAGTAGATTTAAACTTACTGGCTATCATCAATCAGGTCATTTCAGATCTGGATGATCCTTCGGCACATTATCTGGTGATAGCAAACTACTATTTTTATCATGACAAACTTACCAATTTTGCGCCGGTCTATTTTAACTATGAAGCCATAGATGAAGTCCAGCTAACCGAAGACGGTTTGAAATGTAAACTCGTTTTTCATGTTGAAGATCCCAGTAACAGATTTAATATAAGGATCCCTTATAATCAGATTGGAAAAATATCAAAATTCAATAATCCCGATCTGGTTCAGGAGAATATTTTGTTTTTAAACGAAGAAGTTATGCATCGTTATAATCATTCAGGAAGAAGTTTTTCTGCATCATAATATCAATAGCAATAACAAATCGTCCAGTTATTAATATTATTTACCTTTCCCGAAAATACCGGGAAGGGTAATTTTATAATAAATCTTCACGATAAATGTAAAAAAACGTATAATAATCTATTTATTAGCCTGTATAAACAGTATTATTTAAATCTTTACTGGTAATTTTGTACCCATGACCACTATACCTTTCATGAGTCTCATAAGCGAGTAGTCATATAAGGTCTGCCACACATATCATCATTTTTTTCTATCTCTGCCTTTCCGGCAATGATTGGATTTTTCATATACAGCCATCTATAATTAATGGCTTATAAAGATATGACATTACCTAAGCCCACAAACATGACAATTGCATTAATTGACAAGCACCCTATTGCACTCAGAGGTTTATATCTGTTGCTCAAAAATCAATTTAAAGAAGTTACAATATTACAGTCTGATAGTGTTTTGACTTTTTATAAATTATTTCGCAGTCAAAATCCGGATATAATTATTCTTGGGATCAGCCAGGATCTTAATGATAATAATGTTGGATTTATCAATTTGATAAAACAAAATCATCCTAAGGCAGCCATCATCCTGTATGATGAAAATCCAGGATCTACCCTTGTTTTTCATTATTTAAAAACCGGGATTTTTGGTTATTTATCAAAACAAAATAATGTAAATGAATTGACCAAATGTATCAAGAGCGTTTTGAACGGCAAAAAATACATGTCCGATGAAATTTTGAACCTGATCCTGAACCAGCACATTACTGAAAAAAATGATTTATTTATAGACAATGGATTGTTGACTTCAAGAGAATATGAAATAGCTCATTATTTGAGTCAGGGAATGAAAACTTCACTGATTGCCCAAACACTTGGAAGGAAAATGTCTACCATCAGTACAATTAAAACTAATATTTTCAAAAAATTGCAGGTACGCAATATATTGGAATTAAGAGAACTTATGAAACCTGATAATGTGACGTAACGAGAAAAGTAAGTGTATTTATCATGGCATTGAAAAACCTGAAATGAATGTAATTCGTGAAGTTTACTTTACATGATTATGTCAGCTGAATTTCACAGATTTGCTTCCAAAATATCAGGAAACACTTGCTATACGTTTATGCCGAATAAATCATTCTCGAGATCAATTTTGACAGAAGAAAATATAAAAATAGATTTATGTGAAGAACCTATATTTCGCTGAGTAGCTCCTGGTAATTTTCCGGGAAAATTTTCTGATTATAACCGTATATTCAGCAAAATTTAATTTAAAATAAGTTATACAACCAAGCGGGTTAAAAAGTTATTTTAACACATAAATATCTGATTTTCTGAAATTTATACTTTTCTTGATGTAAATTTTAATATCTATAAATAGCATTTCCCTTAATAATAATTCCATATAATCAATAAAAACCTTTCCACAATCCAGATCTAAGATTATGGTTTAAACTGCCTCTTATGCTGTATCAGCGTTGACATTGATACAAAAAACCTATTACTCTGGTACTGAATAATGTACTATCATTTGTCTAATGAGTAAAATGGCTCTAATTTCTTCCTGCCAGCAAATCCTTAATGTTTACGTATATACATAACGGTTCGAATCTATAAATGGTGTTATCATTGTTTTATAATTATCAATGACAAATTGCAATTAAACACATATACGTAGCAAGCTAAAAAATGGAAAATGTTTTATAGAATATACCAGGCAAGAGATCATTTGCATAAGATTATTCTCTTACACTATATAATCTTGTGTGAAATATATTGTCAGGATAGACGTAACGGTCTAATCAATTGCTTCTTTTAACTTCAATATATTGTCAACACCTAATTTGTGGAAAATTGTAGCTTTAACAGTGCTGATAGTGGAAAGATGCAAACCCAGTTTTTCAGCTATATATGAAGTTTTCATACCCTGACTCAAATACTGCGCTATTTCATATTGGCGTACAGTAAGGGATGTATGCGATTTCGGCATTTTACTTGTTCCCAGCAAATAACCAAATAACACATCCATAAGTCCGGGACCAAAATATCGCTTTCCGTTTAATACAGTTTCAATACAATCAATTAGTTCGCTCAGATCGCCCTGTTTAGACAAATAACCATTAACTCCGGATTTTAAATATAATACTGCAAGATCAGGTTGTGTTTCCACATCATAAACAACCATTAATGCCTTAGGATACTGTTTTTTTACTTCCCGAAGTGTCTGACGGCTTTCCTGCTGTGCAATCTCGTTAATCCCTAAAATGAATAAATCGGGTTTATCACTGAATTGAAGTTCCTGAAAGCTATTGAAATTGCCTGCTTCGATTAAACGTGCATCATTAAAGTGTTCTTTAACTAATTCGGTTAAACCTTTACGAGTGATCGGTTGGTTATCGATTACTGCTATAGTTATCATATTATTAATATTGTTGAGGTATCATATTGTTGGTACTATTCTAAAAACCAGCTATCGGTTATCAAAAATAACAGTGTCGGTTTTATTGTGTAAAATTCTTATGCTGGAAAGATGTCCAAGTATCTACTCTTTCAGTCTGCTTGTCAGATACATAGCTCCATAAAAATCTGATCAACTTGAATTTTTGCTGGAACATCAGTTACTCCTGTTTGCTCATTATACAGATCAGGGTTCTCTAAATCAGCTTTTCGTTATAAATTGATTTAAGTAAATATATTTATATTAGATCGCTCATCAAAACATTTTACAAATAATAATTAAAACGTTATTGAAACAATAGATTACTTTTTAGGATTCAACCAGTAGAGATAAGTGTTCATATTAATGCAGGTGCAAATTATGGTATTATGGCAATGCTACTTTAAGGTATATTCATCTGAATTACCTGTGTATTGTATAAGTATAAAATGTATCATATACCAGCACCAGATTGAACATATCATAGTGAATCTTTTGCTTGTCAACACTGACATATTGTATCATTTCAACAACACAATAATGTAATTACCAATTACCGGAAGAGCTTATACGCTAATTTTGAACCGTTAAAATACGCTATGCCCTTATCCTATATAAATCTTATTTTCGAATAAGAAATCGCAGGCATATTAAACTCAATCTGTTTTTTAGCAGCCATCCGTTTCCCTTGCACAGAAATCTTTTTTCCATTTTGATCAAATGATAAAAAGATTTTTTCAGAAGCGTTAAAAGAATCAGGAACGGACAATTTTACGGGTTTGTCAGAAAAGAAGTACCACTCGTTATCACGATTATAAAGTGCCGCAGAAGTCGAAACAGATGAAGAAATATTAAACTTCTCATCGCCTGCGGATTTACCATTCCCAATAAACAAGTAATTGAGCTTGCCATACAGTTCGCTAATAATAGCATATGTGGCCTCTACATGCATTTTATTATAATTAACGACTTCGCCTTTTGAAGAGGAAAATATAAACTCCTTGCTTCCAGCCTTACTTTCAATGACTAATCCCACAAAATCACCGGAAGGATTTACCGGTTCAAAAGAATTTATACTAATTACAGAACGTTTCGTTTTGCTGGTAGAGGGTTCATAAACAGCTACAAACGGCTTCGTCCAGGCTTCTCCCGACTGACGTGCCACAATTGTAGAAAGCGGGAGTTTCGCAATCGTATCAGGTATCATCATATTGTTTCGGAAAGATTTAGATGGCGGTGCTTTCACTACGAAGATTTCCCGGTCCGGAGAACCTTTCATCCATAAGTTCATCGATATTTGATCTTTTCCCGGAATATTTACTTTGAAAACTGCATTGAAATCCTCGTTGCCAGCCGTGGATTTTTTGTCGTAGAAATAATCGTAAGCAAATAAATGGCCCCCTGCAAACGAAAGTTTTTCTGTTGATTTCAGGTTCAACGGTTTTCCTAAAATACTGGTAAGCGTCAATTCCCCACCAAGATTATGGTAAAAATAATCATGCATTTTATCACTGCCCTTTTGTTTTTTTGACCTGAAAATATCCACATAATAACCTGTTGAATCACTTGTGCGAATAATACTTGTCAGCCTGTTTTGGTCAGATTGGGTTTCGGGTTCCAGAAAATAAAGTTCACCAAAAGTAACGGGTGCGAAATAATCTGTTTTCTGATTCGATTTAGGATAGGCACTTAGTACGTCAAATCCATGATTACTTTTCATGACCGGGTATGCCGAAATTCCATCCACAGCTACGGTATTATGTGCCGGAAATTGCGAGTAATATTCTGCATAATCCTGCTGAAAATAACTGGTACCAATTCCACCATCCGGCCCCAGGATCAAACCTTTGCCATAAATTTCCATGGAAATTCCATTCGCATGCATGTGATTCCCTTTCGATCCGGCCATAGCCACCATCAAACCATTTTCAGGATCCATTCCGTTACGCTGGGCAAAATAGCTGACATTGGGTGCTGAAAATACAGGGCTCACATAATCTTCTATTTTTCCTGCCGTAACAGAAGTCTTTAACCCGGATTCATCTGATTTGAAGCCCTTTTCGGATTTAACGTTATGAAAATTGATTGTTTTAACAAAATGTGTGTACTTATCTTCCTGTTCCGGTTTTTTATTCTTTAACGCATTTTTAATCAACTGTATCGCTGAGCGCGGGTCAAGCTGATGGTAATGTGAATCGCCAAAACCAGTGGCGTATCCGTTTGGGAAAATATACTGCGTTTCGGCCAGTACTGCCTTTTCAAGAACAGGCATCTGAGGCAGCAGATTGTAATTAAAATTATCATCAAACCAATTCACATAACCTACAAAATCATGTAAAACACCTGCTGAATAACCCGCACTTTCATTCCAAATTCCGGTATTCGGGTCATATCCCTCGTTCATTACCTTCGAAATTGACCATTGCCGTTCGGAGTTTTTATTCAACACCTGATCCATGTAAAACTGCGTTCCTTTTTTGTCAGAATAGCTTTTATCCTGTTCCAAAACATGGGCGATCAACAGTATATTTTTTGCCTGCATTAAATTCCAGTTATTAAAAGCAACGCCATTTTTTATCTGTATATCCGCCCACTTTTTAAAAGTATCAATGTAGATCTCATCTTTCTGCGGAGCACGTTTCTGAATATAGTTATACAAGTTATCGTAAACAGAAGTGAGATTGTTCAGCATCGCCACTTCCTGAATTACTTCAAAAGTGGAAAGTCCGGTAATAGTCTGATGATGACCGTGTGATATATCATAAGGTTCTTTGCGGTAGTACATGCCGGTCATGTAAGTGTCAAAAAGAGCAAAAGCAAATTTTGCATATTTTTCTTCATTCGTTTGCCGGAATATTGATCCGGCTTCTGCTGCCAGTCGCAGGATATTGGTATTAATTGCTTCAATATTACGCCCCGTTTTAGCAATATCCGCCCACTCTACCGGCTGATCCGGTTTGGAACGATTGATCATGGGAATACCCCGCGGATCGTCCATATAAGGCTGCATATCTTCCAGTTTCAGACTCCCATAAATTGTAGTATTGTCACGGCCGCCGGGAAACATGACAGTAGGAACCGGCGCTTCTCCACTGGCATGATCATAAATTCCACCTTTAATAAAAACATCGGTCGATTTTGTTTTCCAGTACATTTGAAGCCGGGAAACCATCCATGTGCTGTCAGATTGATGTTTGGTTACATAATTATCTACATTATTTTTATAGCGGGCCAAAGTCTTTGCATCAGCAGATTCCTTGATGCGGGGATGAACGATGGAAAAGCTGGTGGGTAATGCAATTTGCGCCGTTACGGAAAATGTCATCTGAACCAAAATAAAAGACAGAACGAACGGGATACTTTTCATTTGAATTGATGCATTATTTGTTAGTTGATATGAACCATAAAATTTGCAAATTTCATGGTTCAAGATCTATGGTTCCGTTGTTCACAGGGCGACACCTTGTGCTGATGTATTTTGCCCTTTCCGGGCTTTGATGCATTATATTGAGGAAAAGGTATAGGTCTTTCCTTTTTGTGTTTCGATGTCAAAAACTTTGGTTTCCTTAATATCCACTGACTTTGCCGGAGTTGCTTCGGTGGATATTAACGGATTTTGAGTTTGTGAAGACTTGAAAAATAAATTGGTATTATCTCCAATCGCTGGCTTGATTCCGGCTGATTTTACCTCATTGGGAAGTCGCAAACGAAGATTTCCACCCAAAGTTGATTTGATGATCAGCCTGGCAACTTTACCATTTTTCCATTCCATAGATACAATTTCAAAACCTCCTCTTGCCCGTAATCCGCTTATACTTCCATCTTTCCAGATATCCGGTAAAGCAGGCAGTAACTGAACGGCTCCGTCATGACTTTGCATCAGCATTTCGGCAATACCAGCCGTACAGCCAAAATTTCCGTCAATCTGAAATGGAGGATGTGCGTCAAAAAGATTGGTATAAGTACCACCGCCGCCATTTTTAGCTGCTACCGGAGCAGGTGTCAGCTGATCAGAAATCAATTTATAAGCTCTGTTTCCGTCCTGGAATCTTGCCCAGAAATTCACTTTCCAACCCATAGACCAACCCGTTGAAACGTCCCCGCGATAATTCAGCGAAGTACGCGCAGCATTAAAAATTTCAGGTGTATAATAAGGAGAGATCTCACGGCCTGGATACAATCCAAACAAATGCGAAACGTGGCGGTGACGATCCTGAGGATCATCCAGGTCTTCTATCCATTCCTGCAACTGGTTATGTTTACCAATCTGCATGGGCGGTAATTTGGCACGAATGGATTTTAATTTGACTACAAATTCTGCATCATTCCCCAAAGCTTCGGCCGCATTGATTGTATTGGAAAAAAGATCAAAAAGTATCTGGTTATCCATTGTAACACCTGCATCAAAAGAAACGCCCGGTCGGGTTTTCGGCGCATTTTCAGGCGAGGTTCCCGGCGCTACCACCAGCCAATGGTGCTTAGGCTCTTCTACCAGGAAATCAACAAAAAACTCTGATGCACCTTTTAAAACCGGATATACAGCTGCCAGGTATTTTTTATCTCCTGAATACTCATATTTTTCCCATAAATGCCGGCTCGTCCAGGCTCCGCCCATTGGCCACATAGCCCAGTAAATTGCATCGACCGGACCGGTAATCCGCCAAATATCCGTATTATGATGTGCTACCCAGCCTTTTGCACCATACATGACCTTCGCTGTTTCTTTACCTGTTTCAGACAGATCTTTTACCATGTGTAAAAATGGCTCATGAAGTTCCGAAAGATTGGTCATTTCAACTGGCCAGTAATTCATCTGGGCATTAATATTGATCGTGTACTTGCTGTCCCACGGTGCATCCATCCGGTCATTCCAGATTCCCTGCAAATTGGCCGACTGACCATTTGGCACCGATCCGCTGATCAGCAAATAGCGGCCAAACTGGAAATAAAGCGATACCAATGCAGGATCATTTCCTTTCGCAAAAGCAGCAAGGCGTTCATCTGTGGGCAATTGAGAAGCTTCGGTACCTCCAAGATCCAGTTTGACGCGGTTAAAATATTGTTGATGATGCAAAGTATTTGCCGCCGTAAGTTTCACAAAATCCTTTTTCTCTGCCGCTAAAAGATATTTTTGTGTAAGTTTTTCAGCATCAGCAGTTAAGGTTTTATAATTGACAAAATTTGTAGCAATCGAGATATAGATCGTTACACTGTTTGCATTGGCAACAGATATAGCTGAATTACTGGCAGTAATTTGGCCTCCTTCTGTTTTTAACCGAACCTGTGAATTGAACTTAACCTGTCCTTTTACACCTTCATGATCTGCTGTAATACCAGAAAGAACCAGCGTATTTTTCCCATCCGTTTTGATCTCAGAACGCTGTGGACTAAACATCGAAGCTGAGAAATTCAGTTTACCTGGTTTGTCGGCTGTGAGATGAATAGCAATAACCTGATCGGGATGTGAAGCAATTATTTCCCTTTTATATTTAACTCCGTTTACTGTATAAGTCGTCGTTGTGATTGCTTTTTGAATATCCAGTTCACGGTAATAATTTTCATACTTTTCATGTCCAGGAAATGATAGTAACAGATCTCCGACCGGCTGATAGATCATGCCATTATCTTTTTTATTTTCAATTGTTTTACCTGCCAGAACCTGTGCTTCTTTTTGTTTTCCCTCAAAAATAAGTTTGCGGATTTCAGGTAAAGCGGCCAAAGCTTCCGGCCTGTCATTACGATGAGGACCTCCCGACCAAACAGAACTTTCATTGAGTTTGATAATCTCTTTTTCAGGATTGCCATATACCATAGCACCCAACCGGCCATTGCCAACCGGAAGTGCATCTGTCCAGCTCTTTCCGGCAGGCTGTTTATACCAAAGTTTAAGACTGGCTTTATCCTGAGCATTGCTGACAAGAACAAAAAACAAAAATGTTAAGGTTAAAAATGGTTTAGTCATTATTATAGATTTATATTCTTCAATAGTTGAATGCAGCTAATTTAAATGGTATTTCTACAAATATTACAACACCCAATCAAAATCATGATAATTCCTTAACCTAAATTGTTAATCCTACTTGAATGCAACTAACACAAAATGTCTCTCTACAAATATTACAGCCAAAAGCCCTTACTTCCCTAATCCTAAAATCCTGATCCTATTTCACCGGCGTAAACCATATTGCCTGCCCGCCTTTTGCCGGCATTACCATATCCAGAGTCTGGTTATTATCAACGATTTTTCTTTTAATCGCCACCTTCGTTCTGGTTGTCAGGGAAAGATCGTCACTATAAATTGACGCGTTATATTTTATTCCTTCTTCCAGAAAATCAAGTGATAGTGTAAGCGTTCTGGGGTCATTATTGGTGATTGATCCTACAAACCAATCCTTTCCCGACCGGCGCACCGTTGTGATATATTTGCCAATTACACCGTCTGCAATCTGAGTCTCATCCCATGTTGTCGGCACTTTTTCGAAGAATTCTATTTCCGGTTCGTTTTCGTAAGCGGCAGGTTTATCATACCAAAATAAAAACTGGAACGGACTGTACATTACCACAGAAAGCGCCAGCTGATGCGCATGTGTATTTTTT
>Ga0247739_10000494_pt1 | contig 14205 bp, 9 predicted proteins | sample UWRJL058202B2_FD_180943 | JGI IMG/M metagenome (GOLD analysis project Ga0247739, IMG submission 180943) | Plant litter microbial communities from Arlington Agricultural Research Station in Wisconsin, United States - UWRJ-L058-202B-2 | ecosystem: Environmental > Terrestrial > Plant litter >...
CCGCACGGTCTATTGCTTGTTCCATTGTATTAGGTGTTAATACACCAAAAATAACAGGTTTGTTATTTTTAATACTGACGTTTGTAATTCCCTGCGCAACAGCATGATTAATGTAATCATTATGCTTTGTTTCTCCCTGAATTACTACACCAAGAGCAATAACAGCATCAATATCGCTGCGTTGTGCGAACCAATGTGCTCCAAGTGTCAGTTCAAAACTTCCCGGCACATTGCCTCTTACAATATTTTCCGCCAATGCGCCATATTGCAATAATGTTTGATATGCTCCTTCAAAAAGTTTTTCAGTTACTTCGCCATTCCATTCTGCAACCAGAATAGCAAACTTTTTTGTACTGATGTCAGGAAGACCATCTGTTATAAATACACTTAAATTTTTATCAGCACTCGACATAAGGTTGGCGTTTAAAGTAAGCTCATTGTCTTTTAATAAAAAAAGGATAAAACCGTTGTCGGCTTTATCCTTTTAGAGAACAGAAATGGTTAACCATTATTTGCCGACCTGTCCTTCTAATAATCCCATATATTTTTTAGCATTCACTACTTCCGACGAAAGAGGGAATTCTTCAATCACACGCTTATAAGTAGCAACGGCATCAGCAGCCTGATTTGCTTTTTCTTGTGCAATAGCTAGTTTCATCAAATATACTGGTGTGAAATATTCATTTTTTTCATGATCAGCTGCTTTCTTGTAATAAGAAATAGCTTCTGCACCCTGGTTTTTTTCCAGATAAGCATCACCGATCAAAGACTGCGCACGGGCATACACCAATAAATCAGAAGAACTGAATGATTGAAGATGACTGATTGCGTCATCATATTTACCTTGTTTCAACAAGGCTACACCCGCATAAAAATTAGCAAGATTGCTTGCATCGGTTCCTTTGTAACTATCTGCAATAGATAACAGCCCTTCGTTTCCGCCGCTGCCATTCAATGCTTTCTGTAAAGAATCTGCTTCAAAATCGTAAACTACACTCGCAAGAGCGTTCTGAGCCGTTCCTTCCTGGCTGTCTATATAAAACCGGTATCCTGCAAATGCAACGATTGCAAGAATGATTGCTCCGCCAATGCCTGCAACTACTTTACGATTCTTTAGGAAAAAAATCTCTGCCTTACTGATTTGTCCGGCTAATGCTTCCGGGGTTTCAATAATTTCAAGACCGGACTCACCCGTGTTTTTCTTGCTCATATCAATTAAAATTCAATTTTGGAGTGCAAAGTTATGAAAACTTTACTAAGTCAAAACATGTTAGCACACAATTCTTTACCATCATAGATATAAGGTTATCCTGTAACCTTATTATTTTGCTATTCAGCCCTCAATTTCTAACCTGATTTTTGAAGAAATTCTGCTGAATTTATGCCTGATTTTCACTAAAAAAACAAAAAACTGCATAGTAACTTTATAACGTTTCTATGCAGTTTTATATTCATTTTTATTATTAATAATTAGCTGTATAATGGATATTCTTTCATCCAGTTATTTACCTCTCCTTTTATCGCAGCAATTTTAGCATCCTGATCATGATTTACTAAAACAGTATCTATCAAATCAACGATGCGCTCCATATCCGATTCCAGTAATCCTCTTGAAGTCATCGCAGCTGTTCCTACTCTGATACCTGAAGTTACCATCGGCGATTTATCGTCAAACGGTACCATATTTTTATTGATTGTAATATCTGCCTTGATCAGAGTGTTCTCAGCCAGTTTACCTGTTAAGCCGGATTCAATACCATTTTTAGTACGTAAATCAATCAGCATTAAATGATTATCTGTTCCGCCTGAAATAATTCTATACCCTTTTTCGGTAAAAGCTTTCGCCATTGCCTGGGCATTTTTCTTAACCTGCGTTGCATAATTGTAATAACCTTCGCTCAGTGCTTCACCGAAAGCAATTGCTTTTGCAGCAATAATATGCTCCAAAGGACCTCCTTGTGTACCAGGGAAAACACCTGAATCCAAAAGAGAAGACATCATGCGTGTTTGACCTTTTGGTGTTGTAATTCCAAATGGGTTTTCAAAATCATTACGCATCATAATAACACCTCCACGTGGTCCGCGTAATGTTTTATGGGTAGTTGTGGTAACAATATGGCAATGATCAAACGGATCTTTCAATAAACCTTTAGCGATTAAACCGGCAGGATGTGCAATGTCTGCCATCAATAAAGCACCAACCTGATCTGCAATAGAACGCAAACGTTCATAATCCCAATCGCGGCTATACGCAGAAGCACCACATATTAATAATTTTGGTTTCTCTCTGACAGCCGTTTCTTCTACCTTATCCCAATCGATCAGACCAGTTTCTGCTTCAACACCATAAAAAACAGGTTTGAAATATTTTCCTGAGATATTAACAGGAGATCCATGGGTAAGGTGTCCGCCATGCGCCAGGTTGAATCCCATTATTTTATCACCAGGATTCAGACAAGCTAGAAACACTGCTGTATTGGCCTGTGCTCCCGAATGTGGCTGCACGTTAGCCCAGGTTGCACCAAATAATTCTTTCAAACGATCTATTGCAATTTGTTCGATCTCATCTACAACTTCACAGCCTCCATAATATCTTTTTCCGGGAAGCCCTTCTGCATATTTATTGGTAAGAACGCTTCCGGCAGCTTCCATCACCTGTTTAGAAGTAAAGTTTTCTGAGGCAATCAGCTCGATACCAGATTCCTGGCGAAATTTCTCTCTATTTATAAGATCAAAAATTTCTGTATCACGTTCAACGCTTGTGAGTGTAGACATGGGAGTAACGGAAAAAATATATGATGTTTCTGTAAATTAAGATGCAAAAATACAAGCAATTCTTGTGGAATGAAAAATTACAAGTCACTTTATGAGAAAGAGAAAATGTTAATTATTAAATTTCTCTCTTTAAAATAGTCTGGTTCCGATATTTCAGCGTATCATTAACAATAAGTTATTTTTAAATTTTTTTAATAAATATTGACTTTGAGTCGTATTTTTGCAAAAGACTTATAATTTATTTAGCAATAATTCCTGCATAAAATTATACAGACTAAGAATTTCCTTTGGGAATTTGAAACATTCGCTGTTTATAATGAGTACTTACATGACCCGTACATTGGTTTATTCTTAAACTCCTGAAATAAAAAAATTACAAAATATGACTTTGCAAACTGTAAATCCAGAGACAATTTTATTACAAGCGGCAGATAATGCAACCAATGGCACGATCGGTCAACCTATTACTTACGAAAAAATACCTACCCAGATTTTCGCAGATTCTAAGGAAGCATCCAATGCAGTTGCACAGGAAATTGCTGATTTGATACGACGAAAACAAAAAGAAGGTAAATCCTGTGTACTCGGTCTTGCAACCGGGTCTTCTCCCAAAACCGTTTATGCCAGATTGGTAAAAATGCACAGAGAAGAAGGTCTTAGCTTCAAAAACGTAATTTCTTTTAATCTGGATGAATACTATCAAATGGAACCGGATTCCATTTATAGCTATCACCGGTTTATGAAAGAGCAGTTATTTGATCATGTCGATATCCCTAAAGAAAATTATTTTCTGCCGGACGGCACAGTTCCTGCCGCGTTGTTACGTGACTATTGTATTTCTTATGAAAGTAAAATTAATGCAGTTGGCGGGCTTGATTTCCAATTGTTGGGAATAGGCGGAAACGGACATATAGGCTTCAACGAACCCGGCGCACTTATCAATGCACGTACAAGGCTGATCACTTTGGATCATTCGACGCGTGCAGCTGCGGCAATGGAATTCGGTGGACTGCATAAAGTGCCTCGTAAAGCAATAACATTAGGAGTTGCGCCAATATTAAATGCGCGCCGTATTGTTTTATTGGCTTGGGGTGAAAGAAAAGCGTCTGTAATCAGAGGCGCAGTTGAAGGCCCTGTAACAGAACGAAATCCTGCTTCTTATCTTCAGGCGCATTCGGACGTATCTTTTGTTTTGGATGAAAGTGCTGCTTCTGAGCTTACCAGAGTTAAAACTCCGTGGGCTGTTGATTCAGTAATTTGGGATAACAAAATGATTAAGAAGGCGGTAACTTATTTGTCACAAAATCTGGGTAAGCCAATTTTAAAGCTGACTGATAAAGATTACAACGATAATGGTATGAGCGATCTGTTGGCACAATATGGTGCCGGCTATGAAATTAACATTAACGTATTCAATCAGTTACAACATACTATTACAGGATGGCCGGGAGGGAAACCTAAAGCTGATGACACAAATCGTCCGGAACGTGCTCAGCCTGCCAAAAAACGGGTATTAATTTTTAGTCCTCATCCTGATGACGATATTATATCAATGGGTGGTACGTTTCAAAGACTGGTTGATCAGGGACATGAAGTGCATGTGGCTTACCAGACTTCAGGAAATATTGCTGTTGCAGATGATGAAGCCTTACGTTTTATTGATTTTGTAGTTGATTTTAATAAGGAATTCGGTATCGAGAGCCCAGAGACAAACAAATTGTTCGCTGATGCAAAGGAGTTTCTGAAACATACCAAGGATAGCGAAATTGATACGCCGGAAATTCGTCATGTAAAAGGAATTTTGCGACGCGGAGAAGCAAAAGCTACTTGTCGTTTTGTTGGAGTTCCAACAAAAAATGCACATTTTCTTAATATGCCGTTTTACGAAACAGGTACCGTGCAAAAAAATCCAATCGGAGAAGAGGATATTCGTATCATTGAAAAACTGATTGAAGAAATTAAACCTCATCAAATTTATGCAGCTGGTGATTTTGCAGATCCGCATGGTACCCATAAAGTATGCTGGGATGCTATCGAAGCTGCATTAAACCGTTCAAAACATAAAAATTTCATGAAGGATTGCTGGGTTTGGTTATACCGCGGAGCCTGGGCAGAATGGGATATTTATGAAATTGAAATGGCAGTTCCAATGAGTCCGGATCAGGTATTGAAAAAGCGTCAGGGAATTTTTAAACACCAGTCTCAAAAAGACGGCGTTGTATTCCAGGGAGAAGATTCAAGAGAATTCTGGCAAAGAGCAGAAGAACGCAACAGAACGACTGCTCATTTATATGATGAACTTGGGCTTGCAGAATATGAAGCTATGGAAGCCTTTGTAAGGTGGAAATTTTAACTTTATAAAGTTCTTAAGCAGAAAAAGCGGTGATTAGTCATCGCTTTTTCTGCTTAAGAACTTATTTTATTTGATACAGAAATACACAACAGAAAATTTCCGTTCTAAAATTCCAGTATTTATGTATTTGTTAGTTTAAGATTTATTCAAAACAATGAAATTAAATAATCATAATTCCAAATCTATCCACATACGCTGAGCCATTTTCTCAACCATACGGGCAACCCCCTGGAATGCCCCGAAAATAACGCAAAGAGGCAATATTACAGGTAAAAAGATAAGCCATTGCAATGCCATTGTCAAATTGAACTTCTTAAGAATTGGTGCTTTCATAAGATTTAGTTTACCCTCCGGAGAATCCTTTTATAAATATTTTGGTGTATTTATTTATCTCGTAATATTAACACAAATTTTCTTAGAAATAGTTCTATTTGTCTATATAATTTCAACAAAAAATGTGATTTTTTTCATGAATTAAATATAAAAGCATATACCCCCACTTAGCTACCTATCAAAAATCCTATGCTGTAAAAAAAATTTTGTTAATTTGTTATATATAAGCAAACACTCATTTTTATATGGCGTCTTCCGACATCATTCAGTTATTACCAGATTCTATAGCTAATCAAATTGCTGCCGGAGAGGTTGTTCAAAGACCTGCATCTGTGGTAAAAGAGCTATTGGAAAATGCCATTGATGCGAAGGCAAATCAAATCCAGGTTATCTTACGTGAAGCAGGCAGAACACTAATTCAGATTATTGACGACGGAGCAGGAATGTCTGAAACTGATGCGAGAATGTGCTTTGAAAGGCACGCTACGTCTAAAATTAGACAATCTGATGACTTATTCCGGATACGTACATTAGGGTTTCGTGGTGAAGCATTGGCATCTATTGCTGCTGTAGCACAGGTAGAGCTACGGACACGGCAGGAAACTGACGAACTTGGTACATTAATTAAAATTGAAGCTTCTGAAATAAAAACCCAGGAAGCAGTTGCGACGATTACAGGAACAAGTTTATCTGTTAAAAATTTATTTTTCAACGTTCCTGCTAGGCGTAACTTCCTGAAATCCAACGCAGTAGAAATGCGTCATGTGCTAGATGAATTTCAAAGGATCGCATTGGCACATCCGGAAGTTGGCCTTACCCTGCATCACAATGATACCGAAGTTTTTAACCTGCTGCCAGGTAAGCTGGTTAAAAGAATCGTTGACATATATGGGAAAAGTTACCGGGAGCAACTGGCTTTTTGCCAGGAAGATACTTCATATATTAGTGTACGCGGCTATATTGGAAAACCAGAATTTGCGAGAAAAACCCGTGGAGAGCAGTTTTTCTTTGTAAATGAACGTTTTATCAAACACAGTTACATGCATCATGCAGTAATTAGTGCGTTTGATGGTACACTTCCAGAAGGAAGTCATCCTTTTTATGTTTTATTTATAGAAATTGATCCGTCACATATTGACATCAATATTCATCCTACTAAAACGGAAATAAAGTTTGATGATGAAAAATCGGTTTATGCAATTATAATGTCTGCTGTAAAAAAAGCAGTAGGTGTATATAACCTTTCTCAATCGATCGATTTTGATGATAATATAAATTTTTTAAGTCCACCTTCTGCTGACCATAACCACAATATGGTTCCGCGGACAGTAATGCCTGACTGGGCGGCCCAATCAAAAAAATCAGAGCTGGGGCAATCCCGCTCTAATCTTACTAATTGGAATAAACTTTTTGAAGGATTACAAAGTACCGAAGACCGCAACCGGGAACTCGCTGCTTTTGAGATGAATGTTACGTCGGTATCAAAGCCACAGTATCAGGAACATGCCATGACGGTAGCCAGCAAAGTCAACAGATTAGCATCAGAAGTGATTGCTGCGCCTGAGAGCGACGCTGTCATTTTTCAGCTGCACAACCGATATATATTATCTCAGGTGAAAGATGGTATTATGTTAATTGATCAGAAAGCCGCTTATGAACGTATTCTTTACGAACGTTATCGTAAAATGCTTACCAATAGAAGCGGGGCCTGCCAGCAACTATTATTTCCTAAAACCATCCGGTTGACACATTCTGATATGCAACTGGTACATGAAACAAAAAAAGAAATAAGAAGTCTGGGTTTTGAGTTTGATGAATTTGGCTCTAATGAATTAATTATTCGTGGAATACCTGCCGACTTACCGGAAGAGAGTGAACAGGACCTTTTCGAAGAACTGATCGAACAATTAAAACAAAGTTATTCAGATTTAAAACTGAACAAACCTGAAAGTCTTTCCCGTTCACTGGCGCGACGTTTTTCCGTACGTTATGCTGTTAAACTTTCTATGGTGGAAATTCATACGCTTATCGACCAGCTCTTTGCTTCAACAGATCCAAATCGTACACCAGGCGGAGAGGCAATCGTTGTGTTACTTACTATGGACAAACTTAGCAGTATATTCAGGGTATAAAGAAACGAAAACGATCATGAAACAGTTATTTATTTCAAACTATTGATATTGTCTAAAAATGTTATCGATTACCCCAACGGTTAGAAATTTAATTATTTTAAACATTCTTTTTTTTGTAGCTGATAAGTATATTCTCCGTGGAGGCCTTAGCTATTTGTTCGCTTTAAGACCAATCTTATCAAGCGAATTTATGCCATATCAATTTGTCTCTTACATGTTCCTTCATAGCTTAAGCGATTGGGGACATATATTTGGTAATATGTTTGGATTATTCATGTTCGGACCTTTGCTGGAAAGAATGTGGGGACCAAAGAAATTTTTATTTTTTTACTTTTTCACAGGAATTGGTGCAGGTCTTCTTTTCTCGGCAATTGGCTATTTCGAGATATCTCAAATGAGAGATGCTGTGGAAATTTACACACAGAGTCCATCTCCGGATGCACTTTTAAACTTTTTTACACAACATGCACAAAGCCTGAAAGAAGCAAATCTTGGATTTCTAAATGATTTTGAAGGTAATCCGGACAATACAACCTATATCAAAACAAGCATTGATTTCGTTAATGATCTTTACCAAAGAGAAATAAATATTCCAATGGTAGGAGCTTCCGGAGCTATTTTTGGTATTCTGATGGCATTTGGCTTTTTGTTTCCAAATACTGAATTGTTTCTCCTTTTTGTACCTTTTCCAATTAAAGCAAAATATTTTGTTGCAATGTATGGGTTATTTGAATTATATTCAGGTATAAAAAGCGCTCAGTCTGACAATGTTGCACATTTTGCACATATCGGAGGAATGCTATTTGCCTATATATTGTTGCGTTACTGGGGCACACAAAAACAAAATTTCTATTGAAAGATGAGCAATATTGTTGACGACATTAAAAGGGAATTCGCTAAATCAGAGAATTCGCTGATAAAAATTATATTGATTAACACCGCAGTTTTTCTTGTGCTGTTAATTACAAAGATTGTTTTAACGCTTTCTCAGGCAGCTCCAATCTATACATGGATCATTAATATGCTTGGTCTGTCTGCTTCCACTAACGAATTTATTCATAAACCCTGGACACTTATAACTTATTTTTTTACACACGAAGATATATTCCATATCCTCTTCAATATGCTTTTTCTATATTGGTTTGGTAAGTTAGTGGATGAATATCTTGGTGCCAAAAGAGTTGTAGCATTGTATTTGTTAGGAGGTATAACCGGAGGAGTTTTCTTCATGGTTATTTATAATCTTCTTCCATATTTTCAGGCTAATTTGAATGGTCCGCCCATGTTGGGCGCTTCGGCTGCTGCATTTTCAGTCGCAGTAGGAGCATCTACTTTACTTCCAAACTACACATTCAATCTGATCTTTTTAGGCCCGATACGCATTAAGTTTATAGCACTATTTTATATAATCTTGTCTTTAGCACAAACCGTAGGTCCAAATGCAGGCGGAAATCTGGCCCATTTAGGTGGTGCATTCATTGGTTATATCTTTATAAAATTATTACAAAACGGCACAGATCTTGGAAAACCATTGTATGCGGTAATGAATGGCTGGTCAAAACTTTTTCGCAAGCGACCATCTATGCAGGTTACTTATCGTGAAAAGCAGGTTTACCGGAGTACAAGTGTTTACTCCTCAGCGTCTTCGTCGACCACAATAGAAATGCCAAATCAAACTGAAATAGATACTATTTTGGATAAAATATCAAAGTCAGGTTATGAAAGTTTGACTAAGGAAGAGAAGCAAAAGCTCTTTAAAGCCAGTCAGCAAAAATAAAAAGCACATTGATTACCTATTTCATTAAATTCATGAATCTCTTGAGTTTAGATTGATTCTTTAATCTGACTTCCAATTGTTATCAATATGCTTATAAAACCAGGAAAGTTACTAGCCAAAATTGATTCTCCCTCAGATTTACGTAAGCTGGATCGTACACAACTTCCGCAGGTATGTAACGAATTACGCCAGTATATCATTGATAATGTTTCTGTTTATGGAGGTCATTTCGGTGCAAATCTTGGTGTAGTAGAATTATCTGTTGCGCTTCATTACGTATTTAATACACCCGATGATCAGCTTGTATGGGATGTAGGACACCAGGCTTACGGACATAAAATATTGACAGGAAGAAGAGACAACTTTCATACAAACCGTACATATGGAGGTCTTTCAGGCTTTCCAAAACGGAAAGAAAGTATTTATGACGCATTTGGAGTAGGGCATTCTTCAACCTCTATTTCGTCTGCTTTAGGAATGGCAATTGCCTCTGCACTTGAACAAAATTACGAGCGCCAGCATATTGCAATTATTGGAGATGGGGCATTAACAGCCGGCATTGCATTTGAAGGATTAAACCATGCGGGTGCAACGGATTCCAACTTGCTTATCATCCTGAATGATAACTGTATGGCAATAGATCCAAACGTAGGAGCTCTTAAAGAATATCTGACAGACATAACTACTTCACAGACTTATAACAAATTTCGTGACGAAGTATGGAACATGCTCGGTAAGATGAGCAATTTTGGAAAAAGCGCTCAGGAGATCGTATCAAAAGTTGAAACGGTTATGAAGACTGCTATACTCCGTCAGAGCAATCTTTTTGAATCTCTGGGTTTACGTTATTTTGGTCCGATTGACGGCAATGATATTAGTCATTTAACTGAGGTATTGCAGGATCTTAAAAACATTCCAGGCCCAAAAATACTCCATTGTCTTACAGTTAAAGGGAAAGGATATGGTCCCGCAGAAAAAGACCAAACTAAATGGCACGCTCCGGGCATTTTTGATAAAATCACTGGTGAAATTCAAAAGAAAGTTTATAGTGTTCCTCAAGCACCAAAATTTCAGGATGTTTTCGGACATACTTTATTAGAGCTTGCCGAAAATAATGATAAAATTATTGGAGTAACGCCAGCAATGCCTTCTGGATCTTCAATGAATATTATGATGGCAGCTATGCCAGACAGAGCTTTTGACGTTGGAATTGCCGAACAGCATGCTGTAACGTTTTCAGCCGGAATGGCAACACGTGGTAAAGCTGTATTTTGCAACATCTATTCAACTTTTATGCAACGTGCTTATGATCAGGTTATCCACGACGTCTGTATACAGGAATTACCCGTTATTTTCTGTTTAGACCGGGCCGGATTGGTGGGTGCTGACGGCCCTACCCATCATGGTGTTTATGATATTGCGTTTATGCGGTGTATTCCTAATATGATTATTGCTTCACCTATGAATGAGCAGGAATTAAGGAATTTAATGTATACATCACAATTAGACACGATTCAGAACGGAAAAAGTGCAATCACTATACGTTACCCACGCGGAAATGGCGTTATGCCTCAATGGAAAACGCCTTTTGAAGAGATCAAGATTGGTACAGGAAGAAAGATACGGAACGGTTCAGATATAGCAATTCTCTCGTTAGGACCTATTGGTAATTTTGCCAATAAAGCTTGTGATCAACTTAAAAAACAAGGTATTAGTGTAGCACTTTATGATATGCGGTTTGTAAAACCACTTGATGAAAACATGTTGCATGAAATATTTAGAAATTTTGATCGTATTATAACTTTGGAAGATGGTTGCTTGCAAGGAGGATTTGGGAGTGCAGTAATGGAATTTATGATAGATAATGGCTATTCTTCCCGTCTTAAAAGACTTGGCATACCAGATGGAATTATTGAACATGGAGAACCGGCAGAACTCTACCATGAATGCGGATTTGATACAGAAGGAATTATTAAAACTGTGAAAGAATTTATGATTGCCGGACAGGTTGCTATCATTTAATGTTCATCTTATTTATAAAAATTTCTTTTCCAAGTTCCTAAGAATTTTGAATCTCATAAAAACCTCCTAAAAGTAAAATTACTTAAATGTCAATTTTACTTTTAGGAGGTTTTTGATTATTACAAATTATTTTGTAGTCCTTCTAGAACTGCTGATTACTGTTAATATTGTAGGCTTGAACTTTCTTATATTCTATCCCTGTGCGGCTTACCAATTCATTAATATTCTCTAAAAATCAGCTATTTTCATATTTGTTAAGCTATTGCACCGTAGTAGCTTATCAAGTGGAAAGTACAAGCAATTAATTTACATGATCTCTTTGATTCCAATAATTTATCTTTTAAAAAAGCTCACGGCGTATGTCCCTTTTCTAAAATCTGATCAGAATCTATAAACCACCTTTCCTATTTGGATATTAAGTCACCTGTGCGACTTTTAATATCTATAAAGTGCTTTATGTATGCGAATTGGAAGGTTGGACTGCTAATCATAGGAAGAATCTTTAGAAAGTACATCTTTTTCTTCTGGATCTGTGTCGGTTACGTCTTCTCTTCAATACAAACATTAAATGTATCTCCATCTTTGTCTACCAGAGTAAGTCTAAAATATTCCAGAATAAATTTCGGTAATAGAAATTAAACAATTGATTGGAAATCCTCCAAATGAATAGATTTGATTAAATACGAACCTATAAAAATCCTATGTACGTCGACGATCTTTGGATTTAATTAGGTAAATGCTTCTACCTAGGACCATATTAACAGCATTTCATTCGATAATTTAATTGTAATACGAATATGAATGGTTCCTCCATATATCCGAAGCATTAAGTGGAAAAAATCTTTAGTATAAACTTCTTAGGGAAAAAACAGAATAAGTGGCAAAGAGATTTTCTAAAACAGACAGGGTTAATTTAATTTCAAAGCAAATAATTATTTCGCTTCCCCAACTTTTCGCTTAATCTTCACTTCTAAATTCGAGATGAGGAACGTAGTTTGGCAAGGAGTTAAACAACAAAAAATCCCGTCTATTTTGGGATGGTCTTATGCTTTGAAATGACATTTGTGGCGACTGGAATCCACGTCCCACCTTTGCGATCTGACCTAGTTTACCAGATTTGAACCAATGTATCACCGGCGTTTTCTGTCGGAGTTGTGCTCAACCCGGGCCGTGCAGGCTGTGGGCGCCCTCCGGGCTTGGGATCAAGCGAAATACTTGGGGGGATAGATAGGGATTTCAAGCATAGAGTTTGGCTAGTCTGAAAAGGAAGAATGAAATATCCCTGACTCCCCTGGATGTTGAGCGAAAAGCCTTGATTTTCGAATTGAAAGATTCAGCTGATGCGTTTGTACTTCTGTTGTTAAAAAAATTCAAGATACCAGATAATGGGTTTGGATGGATCTGGCAACGGCTTTGAATGAATCTATTCCACATTCTTCCACTGCGTTGTACCATAGTGCCAGTTTTTTGAAGGCTACTTCTTTCGAAGTGTAGATCCGGAAAATGATTCCCAAATTCGAGGATAAGGTGTATGCTTTTTGGATCAACGGATAGCGTTCAAATAGCAAATTGGCTCGCTTTACCTGCGAGGCTGTCCACTTGTCTTTGTTCTTAAACAACAAATATCTGCTCCTGGCCAGCAATTATTTGACGGTATCGCCGTTTTCTAGGACTTCGGCTTCAAAGTTAACACCAGATGCCTTTACGATTCTAATTACTTCATTTTCTTGGTCAAGTGCTTGCCAACGGTATTTAATCCTGATTTCCTGAACAGCTTCATATGCCAATTTCTGCACGTGAAAACGATCAATTACCTGATCTGCCTTGACAAAACAGCGTTTTACAATCAGCCGCGGCGGCGGACCGCTTCATATTGGCGGCCATATCGAGTGTTACCTCGCGAACTGTGTCCCGAAGTCGCTTTGGTATCTTCTTTAAAACCTCGATAACAGCGTCTGGCAGAGTACCTTTTAATCGCAACAAGAGACGCTTTTCTGCCCTTAGCCGCTTTATTGGTGACGATGGTATAAAGTTCTCCATTAGAAAGCGCAGTTTCGTCCATACTTAGATGAACGCCAGTGTTTTCGGAGTACAACATCCAGTCTTCGGCATGTTCCTTTTGATTCCATTGACGGTAATCGCTGATGTGATCCTTATATTGCTGTTGTAACTGCTTGCCGTCTAGATGAAAGTATTTACCCAGCTGGAAGCAGCTAATGGGGTTATTGTCAATACATGTCTTTTAAAAAATCAGCAAACTCTTTTGTCATTCGAGTTCCCTGTTGTACAATTTTCCAATCCCTAGTTATTTATATTTCCTTATTACTCTTGACCTCCCAGCGGCGCCGTTTGATACACAGTGTAACTTTCTGATTACGAATGGGGAAGTCCTGGATGTAAATCTCTGGCAAGAAGCCTTTGGACTCTAGCTTTTCGTCTTTATACTCAATGGGTGCAATATTCCTTTCCTCAAGATGAATATTTAAGCCAGGAATTGATTCGACGATTCTGGTTAACTCAAAATATTCAAGGATGCCTTCGGGCAATAGGATACGTACAAGGGCTTGGTAGGACCCGTTCAATGCAAACAGGATTGTTTCTGGATGCAAAACAAATAATTTATTTACTTCCCCCAACTTTTCCGCTTGGTCCCAAAAAAATCCCATCTTTTTAGAAGATGGGATGAGCTTAATGGTATTTGTGGCGGCTAGAATCCATATTCAGCCTGGAAAACGAAAAAGCCACCCTTATTCAGAGTGGCTTTTTCTTGAAATGGTATTGTGGCGACTACCTACTTTACCAGGTTTGACCCA
>Ga0247739_10000495_pt1 | contig 14178 bp, 13 predicted proteins | sample UWRJL058202B2_FD_180943 | JGI IMG/M metagenome (GOLD analysis project Ga0247739, IMG submission 180943) | Plant litter microbial communities from Arlington Agricultural Research Station in Wisconsin, United States - UWRJ-L058-202B-2 | ecosystem: Environmental > Terrestrial > Plant litter >...
GGCCTTTAGGTCGCGCGGGGCGATCTGGACGAACTGGGCTTTGAGATAGCCGAGGCCGAATGGCAGCAGTCCCAGGACGGCGCTGAGCATCAGGCCCAGATAGGGCAGGGTCAGGTCGTGGGTGCGCAGCAGGGCGATCATCGCCAGGGCGGCCAGCAGGGCCAGGGTGAAGATGACGTCGGAGGCCATGGTGCGGATCTGTCCGCCGGTGGCGTAGGCGTGGGCGCGGGCGAACCAGCGCAGCAGCATGGCGGCGACATAGCCGCCAAACAGCAGGCTGGCGCTCCAGGGGGCGCCCAGCAGCAGGCTGGCGGTGGTGAACAGGGCCATGGCCAGCAGCGCCATCACGAGGTTGGTGGCCATCAGGCAGCGGCGCATGGCCAGGGCCTCCTGGGGGTCTGGCCTGGCCAGCAGCAGGGGCATGGGGGCGACGAACAGGGCGGTCCAGACGCCCATGCTCAGCTGGGAGGTGACCAGCAGGAACGAGAAGCCGCCGAACATGGTCGGGGTGAGGCTGTGGAGCAGGATCAGCGACAGCAGGAACTGGGCGCCGGCGGTGCCGACCGGCCCGATGGCGGCCAGGCCGTAGCGGAAGAGCTTGTGGGACAGCAGGGCCGCGATGAAGGCCGGTGCGGGAGTGGGCGCGGGGCGTGGATCGCCGCGCGCCTGGAGCTTGGACTGGGGGCCAGACATGGGTCGTCAAGGCCTCGCGTCGTTGGGAAAAGCTAGCTGCCGGATTTTCTAGTCGGCCGCGGGGCGGCCTGAGTCAAGGGCGCGATTGTGCATTGCACCATGGGCGGCCGCCGGGGGCTGATCGGTGGCGTCGTTGGCGACGTCGACGTCGTCGGTGGCGGCGCTCGCGGCCTGGCGGCGGACCTGGGTGGCGGGGCGGCCGGCCGGCGAGAACCGGACCTCGTCGCGGGTGGCCACCTGGGTCAGGGCGACGGCCATCATCAGGAACATCTGCACGATGGCGTCGCGGTCCATCAGGCTGCTTTCGGTCAGGTTATGGCCCATGCAGAACAGGATCACCGCGATCAGGAAGCCCCGGCGCTGGGGGACCATGCCCTGGCTGGCGAAAAGCTTGCCCAGGGGCAGGAACATGGTGGCGAACACGGTCAGGAGCAGGCCCGGGACCCCGATCTGGACCAGCAGGTCCAGATAGCCGTTGTGGCCGTTGCCCAGCTCTTTCACCCAGCTGCGGGCGTAGTGGAAGACGGGGCTGTCGCCGCCGATGTTCCAGAACGATCCGTAGCCCGATCCCAGCAGCCAGTGGTCGCGCGCATAGTTGACCAGGATCGGCCATATCTGCACCCGGCCGGTCAGGGCGTCCTGGCGCGAGAAGGGGGACAGCAGGGCGGCCAGCTGTTCCTGTCCGAACATCACCGCGCAGGCGATGACCACCAGGGCCAGAGGCAGGATGATGGAGCGGTAGCGGGGGTTGTAGCGGTTGGCCATCCAGCCGGCGACCATGGCCGCGGCGGTGAAGCCCATCGAGGTCTTGGAGGCGGTCTTGTAGAGGAAGAAGGCGGCGGCCAGCATGATGGCCAGCTTGTAGACGATCTTGAGCCTCTGCCCGGCCAGCCCGAAATAGATGATCGTCATGGCGCAGATCGCGCCGGCGAAGTTCTTGTGGGGCAGCACCCCGCGCCAGTTGCCGATGAGCTCTGGGCCGCCGGCCTGGCCGGGCTGGTGGATGGCGGTGCCGGGCGAGATGACGATGGCGGCGTAGTTCAAGACCAGCCCGACCACGAGCATGATCTGGATGGCGCGCACCGAGCGCTCGAAGCCGGCGTTGCGCACGACGATGAACACCGACCACAGGGCGCTGATGGTGAGGATCAGGCGGCGGATGCTGATCGACGGGGCCAGGGCCCAGCTGACGCTGAGCAGACACCACAGCAGGGCGATGGTCATGCTGACGGGCAGGACCAGCAGGCGGCGCGGCTGGGCCAGGCCCCGGGCGGCCCAGATCGCCAGGCCCAGGGCCAGGATGTAGAACAGCTGGCGCATGGGGTTGCCTTCGCCGGTGAACGGCTGGGGCTTGATCGACAGCAACTGGCCGATGAGGGTCAGGAACACAAGGTAGCCGAGTACCAGGCTGCTGAACCAGGCGTGTCGGGCGTCGAGGTTGGCCTGGGGTTTGGCGAAGGTCGATGGGGTCACGTCTGTTTGTTCCGCATCGGGGCCTGATCGGGGTCGGGCTGGGCCCGGTCTTGGACGGGGTCGGGGGTCTGGTCTTCAATCGGATCTGGGATCAGGTCGGGCGCCGGACCTGGCGCCCAGGCCTGGGCCGGGCGGCGGCGCGGCAGGGCCGAGGGCGGGGCCTCGTCGCGACGCGGCGGCGGGGTGGCGGCCCCGACCAGGGCGATGGTCAGCATCAGGAACACCTGCACGACCATGTCGCGCTCGAACAGGGTGGTCTCGGTGGCGTTGTGGACGGCGCTGAACACCAGGGAGGCCAGCAGCAGCGAGCCCATCCTGGGGTCCAGGGTCAGGCTGGACAGCAGGCGGGTGGTGGGGGCGACAATGGCGGCGTTGACGGCCAGAATGAGGCCAGGCAGGCCGGTGGCCACCAGGATGTCGAGATAGCCGCTGTGGCCGTTGCCCAGGCCCGTCACCCAGCTCTTGGAATAGAGGTAGACGGGGCTGTTCTTGCCGATGTTCCAGAACGAGCCGTAGCCGGCGCCCAAGGTGGGGTGGTCGGTGGCGTAGCGCAGCAGCACCGGCCAGATTTGGCCGCGCCCGGTGAAGGCGTCCTGGCGGGTATAGGGCTCGATCAGGACGCCGATGTATTTCTGGCCTAGCAGCACGGTCGCCGACAGCACGATGGCGATGGCCGGCAGGATCAGGGCCCGATACTTGGGCCTGTGGAGCTTGAACAGCATCCCCACGGCCAAGCCCAGGCCCAGGGCGCCCTCGGAGGTCTTGGAGCCAGTGCGATAGAGGAAATAGGCCGAGGCGGCGATGACCATCAGTTTGAGCCAGGGCCGGATCTTTCCGGGGCCGAACAGGTAGAAGATGATGGTGAAGGCGCAGATCGGGCCGGTGAAGTTCTTGTGGGCCAGGATGCCGCGCCAGTCGCCGACCAGGCCCGGCTCGCCCATCTCGGCGGCCTGGTGGATGGCTTCGGGGGCCACGGCCACGGCCAGGTAGTTGAGGACCAGGACCAGCATCAGTACCAGGCGGACCAGGGAAACGGTCCGTTCGGCCCCGGTGGTGCGCACGCTGAGGAAGACGGTCAGGATGATCATCGCCGTCAGGGCCAGGCGCCGGATCGACACGTCCGGATCGATCGCCCAGGTCACGCTGAGCAGGAACCAGGTCAGGGTCAGGGTCAGGCTGATGGGCAGGACCAGGATCCGGCGGGGATTGCGCAGCACCCCCGAGACTCCCAGGGTGGCCAGGAACACCAGGCTATAGGCGACCTGTCGCGGCACGTCGCCGCCGCCGGTCAGCAGCACCTTGGGCGGGGTGTGGGACAGGGGTTGCAGGCCGATCAGCACCAGCAGGAACAGTAGCAGCACGACGATGGCCGACGGGCTGACGGGCATCTGGAACCTTGCGGGGCGGTTGGCGGGAGAAGCCATCAGCGCGCCTCGGTGGCCAGGGCGCCTCGCAGGTGTGGGACGTGCTGTTCCAGGCGGCGCAGGGTCTGGAGCAGCGGCCGCTCGATCAGCAGGTGCACGGCCACCCCGACGGCGGTGGAGACGGCGACCACCAGCCAGAACAGCGCCAACGGGGGCAGCCGGCCTGGGATGAACATGACGTTCAACTGGGCCAGGATGGAGATCACCGGCGAGTGGAACAGGTAGATCGAATAGGACGCCGAGCCCAGCAGCAGCAGGATCTTCGGCGGCTTCCAGCTCCAGGCGCGTTCGCAGACGATGGCCCCCAGGATGACCAGGGCGAACAGCACGGCGAAGGCCAGCAGGACGGGGGGATCGTTGCGGGTGAATTCCAGTGTCCGGGCCCCGGCGGCGGCCAGGACGATCGCGCCGACCGCGCCCAGGCTCAGCGCCAGCGCTCCCTGCCAGCCCTTCAGCCGCGAGACCCCGAAGGTCACCAGCATGCCGACCAGGAAGTAGACGTTCCACATGTGCAGCAGGTAGAACTTGTTGAACCAGCCTAGGAGATTGGCCGCCAGTATGGCGGTGAACCACGCGCCCAGGGCGATCATCCCCCAGCGCCGCGACAGCAGCAGCACCGAAAACAACGCGTAGAAGGCCAGCTCGTGAAACAGCGTCCAGGCCACCCGTAGCGGCAGTTGCAGCGGATCAGACAGCCCGATCAGAGTGGCCGACCAGGCCAGGTTCAGCGGCTTGGTGGAGAAGTCGGGATGGCCCAGGCCCACCAGGGCGCCGGTGACATAGAGGGTCAGGGCGATCCAGTACATCGGATAGATCCGCACCACGCGCCGCCAGGCGTAGCGGGGCAGGGTCGCGGGGCGGCCGATGTCGGCCTTGTGGGCGTGGAGAATGATGAAGCCGCTGAGGACGAAGAAGAAATTGACGCCCATCCAGCCGCGCGAGGCGATGGCCTCGAAGGCGTTGATGTGGCCGTACTCGGGCAGCAGCAGGATGATGTGGGCGTGGTAGAGGACCACGGCGACCGAGGCCAGGCCGCGCAGCACTTCCACGCTCAGCATGGGTGCGCGCCTGGCGGGCGCAGCGCCGGAGGGGGCGCCCAGGGGGGAGGTGTCTGCCGGGGAGGCGCCTGGAGGGGCGGGCGTGGCGATCACGGCGCCAGGTCCTCATAGGCCTTGATCATCACCTCGAAGGTGGCGCCGCGGCCCAGACGGGCCGAGCGCTCGGCATGGTCGCGATAGGCCTGGGGGTCGTCCAGCAGGTGGGTCAGGGCGCGGGCGAAACCGACGTCGTCCTGGGGTTCGATGGCGATGCCGCACCGCTGGCCGTCGCTGTCGGTGATGCCTTCGATCTGCACCGGAACCTCGGAGACCACCAAGGGCAGGCCCAGCTTGGCGGCCTCGACCAGGGCCAGGCTGTGGCCCTCGAACAGGCTGGGCTGGATGAAGATGTCGCCTTGGGCCAACCGCGACAGGGTGTCCTGGCGCGGCTGGAAGCCGACGAAATCGACCCGGTCCTGCACGCCCAGCTCGGCCGCCAGGGCCTTGAGCGCGGCCTCGTCGGGACCGTCGCCGACGATCTCGATCCGGACGTCGGGCATGTGCTGGGCGGCGCGGATCAGGACCGGATAGTTCTTCTGCCAGGCCAGGCGGCCGGTGGCCACGACCTTGCGCCCCTGGGCCTGGCTGCGGTCGCGGCCCTGGGCGAGGCTGGCCAGTTGGGCCTCCACCGGTGGTGGCAGGGCATTGTGGATGGTGCGGCGCTTGTCGCGGTATGGGCCGGGCTTGGCGTCCTGCGAGGCCTTGACCGTGTCGGAGACGCTGACGATCGTCTGGACCGAGCTGAGGCAGCCGGTGAGGCTGTCGGCGATGTTGAGCAGGGCGTTGTAGGTCTGGACCGGCGAGTGGTGGGAGGTGACCACCTTGACGTGGGGCCCGGCTAGGCGCGCGGCGACGGCGGCCAGCACGTTGGCGGCGGGCAGGGCGGTGAAGACCACGGCCGGGCGCTGTCGCTTGAGGATGGCGACCAGCGAGCAGAACATCCTGATCTGAGCGATGGGCGATTTGGGCCGGGTCTTGGCGACATAGGCCCAGGGCAGTTGGGGCGAGGTTTCGCGCACCACCTCCCGATAGGGATAGAGCGCCATCAGGGTGACCGGATGGCCGCGAACGCGGAAGCCTTCGGCGATATTGGCCCAGATTTCCTGCGCGCCGCCGGCTGAGGAATGAGACACCAGAAACAGGATCGAAGACTGGCCTGAAGCGGGCTGGGCACATGGGCCGTCCACCTCGTCAGAAAGCTTGCTGTACAGCTTCAGGCCCTCCACAGAGGCTCGGCGTTATAGCAGGCCCGTCGCTTCGTCAATTCGCGGCGCGAGCTTTGCCATAAGTAGACATCGGTTAGCCTAGCGAATAGCGTTTAACACTAACCTTCTGACGCACGGGATTGTCTTGTTGGCCACCGAATCGAACGCCTCAAAGGCGCCCGGGCGCGCCGCCCAGGACCACCTGCTGTTTGGCGTCCAGTACCTGCGCGGCATCGCCGTGCTGCTGGTGGTCATCGTCCACGCCAACGGCATCATGGGCCTGCCCCAGTACCCCTGGGGCAGCCCGTTCCCGTTTGAGGAGGCCGGTCGCTTCGGCGTGGCGATCTTCTTCGTCATCAGCGGCTTCATCGTCGCCACGATCACGCTGGACGGCGAGGGCCGCTCGCGCCTGTCGCCGGGCCAGTTCGCCAAGCGGCGCTTCATTCGCATCCTGCCGTTCATGTGGCTGTGCGCCATCGGCTACAACCTCCTGAGCGGGCTGGGCACGGGGATGTTTGACTGGGCCTCGGCGCTGCGGGGCCTGACCCTGTGGCCGGTGGGCGAGCTGAAGCCCAACGTGCTGTGGAGCCTGCGCAACGAGATCCTGTTCTACGCCATCTTCGCCCTGACCATGCTGACGGCGCGTCGGCGGCCGCTGATCCTGGCCGCCTGGCTGCTGGCGCCGCTGGTCCTGGCGGTGTCGACCCTGGTCTGGCCCAGCCTGCTGACGGGCCTGCCGGGCTGGGCGCGGGAACTGGTCGATGTGGTGCTGGCCGGCAATTCGACGGGCGCGAACCTGCAGTTCGGCGCGGGGCTGCTGCTGGGCCTGGCCCGCCTGCGGGGCCTGGCGGCCCTGCGCGCGCGCCTGCCTTTTGGCCTGGCCCTGACCCTGGTCGCCTCGGTGCTGGGGGCGATCGTGGTGGAGGCGGCCATGGCCTGGGGGCTGCCCCTGCCGGTCCGGCTGATCCTGTGGACGGTTCTGGCGGCGGCCATCGTCTGGCTGGGGGTGATCGTCAAGGGCGTCCCATCGCCCGCCAGCTCGGCCGGCCTGCTGCTGGGCAACGCCTCCTATGCGATCTACCTGGTGCACAACGCGGTGCTGCTGGTGCTGATGGAGATCGCCAAGCGCCTGGCGCCGGGGGTTTCGGCCCCAGCCCTGTGGGCGCTGTTCACCGTGGGCGGCGTCGCCGGCGGCATCGTCGTGCACCTGCTGGTCGAGGCCCCGCTGATCGCCTTCCTGTCGCGGCGCCTGCGCGCCCCCGCCCCGGTCGTCGTCACCGCCCCGGCCCAATAGCAAAAGGCCGGCCGCCCCGCGAGGGCGACCGGCCTTTTCTGCCCAGCCTTTTCAGGCCTGGGGCGTCACCGACGCCGCGTCAGAGCAGTTCGTCGAGCAGTTGCTTGGTCTGGCGAATATTGCCGCGGCTGGAGGCGCCGAACACCACGGCGTCGACGTTCTTGAGCCCGGCGACATATTCGATGGCCTCGCGCGGCGCCAGGGCGCCGGAGGCCAGGATGGACATGGCGATCGGTTGGAACGGGCGGGTGCGGATGGCCTCTTCGTAGACCTCCAGGCCGCCGGAGGTGCGAAAGCCGATCTTGTTGATGTTGGCGCAGACGATGGGGTTTTTGATCCCCAGCTCGTCCAGCACATCCAGCAGCATGGGCATGTTCATGGTGATGAAGCCCGGCTCGGCGTTGTACTTGGCTTTGACGTGATCGTGGAAGATCCGGAAGGCTTCCTTGTAGCCGATACCCAGCAACAGGTCGGTGATGACGTTCTGCAGGAAGATGACCGGGGTCTTGCAGCCGGCGAACATCTTCATTTCCGCGTCGATCAGCAGCTCGGCCACAGCCTTGACGTCGCCGGTGGCGATGGCCATGCCGCCCTTGAGCATGGCGCCTGCGGCGTTGCCCTCGGGCAAGAAGCGGCGCAGGGCGTCGACCATGCCGTACTCGGTGACGGCGTTGGCGTATTTGTGCGCATAGGGCATGCAGGGATAGAATTCGAAGTCCGGATATTTTTCCGGATGGGCGCGCACATGGTCGCAGACCTCCGCGATGCGGTCATGGGTGGTGCACATGAAAGCGCGGATGCCCTCCTCGTACGCCACGTCGATGACCTTGATGATCTCGGCGGTGTCCTGGAACCGCATCGCCTGGGAGCGGGCCTTTTCCTCGGACATGTGATTGACGCCGAAGAACTGGTTGTCTCCGAAGATGACCTTTTCCATGACTAGGCTTTCTTTCCCCAGGGGAGAATGGACGACAGCCCGCCGGGCCGGGCGGGCGCGGCGGCTTGGCGAGACGGCTGGGGCGCGCCGGCGGCGTCGGCGATCATCATCGCCGCGACCGCGTCGGTGGCCACGCCCGAGCGGAATGGCGAGACCGTCTGGCCGCCCGTCTCGATGGCTTTGACGAAGTGGTCGATCTGAGCGGAATATTCCTCGCCGCGCAGATAGAACCAGACCTCCTCGGTCAGTTCGGTGGTGTACTTGACGTTCCAGCCCAGGTTCAGGCCCAGGGCCTTGGCCTTGGCCGGATCGCGCAGGTAGATCTGCACCTCCTGGCGGTCGGCCTGGATGCGGCCGGCCTTGCCCCAGATGATGATCTTCATCGACATCTTGCGGAAGCTCTCGTCGCTCCAGTTGGCCGCGACCTGGCCGCTCATGCCGTTGGGGTAGTGGAGCGTCGAATAGACCTCGTCATCGACATCGGCCGAGAACAGGCGGTTGAGCACTGTGCCGCCGACGCTGCTGGGAGCCCCGACGATGAAGTTGAGCAGGTCGATGCCGTGGGAGGCGTAGTCGTACAGGCACCCGCCGCCTTCCTGGCGCTTGCTGCGCCAGGTCGAGCCCTTGGGTCGCAGCACGACCGGGCCATAGGCCTCGGCGCGCACGTGGTGGACCTCGCCGATGGCCCCGGCGTCGACCAGGCGCTTGACCTCCTGGAAGGCCCCCACGAAGCGGTAGTGATAGCCTATCTGGTTGACCAGCCCCGCGTCCTCGGCCTGCTTGGCCAGAGCCTCGCCTTCGGCCAAGTCCAGGCAGAACGGCTTTTCGCAGAACACGTGCAGGCCCTTGTCGAGGGCGGCCTTGACGATTTCGCCATGGAACTTGGACGGGGTGGCCACGAACACCGCGTCCAGCGGCTCCTTGGCCAGCAATTGCTTGTAGTCAGTGTAGGAGGCGATGCCGGTGTGCTTGGTGATGCCTTCCACCAACAGGCCGACCGGGTCGCAGACCGCGACCAGGTCCACGCCCGGATGGGCGTTGATGATGGACAGGTGGGAAATACCCATCTTGCCCAGGCCAATCAGCGCGACTTTGATCATTGCAATCTCACTTCGATGAACGGCGGGAGCGGGACGCCGCCACAAGGTCGCGCACGTTGCGGATGAAGGCTTCGGGCGCGTAGGGGGAAAGTTCGGCGTGGGCCAGGGTGGCGGCGCGGGCCTTGTCGATCATGACCCGCAGGTCTTGGTCGGTGTCGGCCACGAAGATGCCGTCGCGGTCGCGCAGCCAAGCGGCGGTGTGCAGCTGGTGGTCGGTGGTGTGCTCGCGCAGGTCAGCGCGGCGCGGCAGCAGCACGATCGGCTTGGCGATCTCGGCGGCCGAGATCACGCTGCCCATCCCCGCGTGGGCGACGATCAGCGAGGCCCGGTCCATGGTCTGGCGAAACGCCGACGGCGTCATCATTCGCTCATAGGGCGTATGTTCGGGAATGTAGGTCCCGTCGCCGATCTGGGAGAGGATCTCCTCGCTCGGATGGGCGGCAGCCCACTGGTCCATCAGCCGGATCAGCCGGTCGAACGGGAACATCGACCCGATGGTGACAAAGATCAAAGCACCGCTCCGAGATAGCCGGGGCCGTCGGGGGCGGCCAGATGTTCCCACTGGGTCAGCCACACGTCGGCGAAGCGCCGCGCGTTGCGACCCGAGGTCGACATCTGTTCGCAATTGGCGATGCTGTCGATCCAGATGGTGTGGCTGCCAAACAGGTACTTTGCCATCACCAGGCAGATCAGGGCCGGGAACGATCCGGTGGTGATGACCACCTGGGGGCGCTCCTTGAGCAGGATCTTCAGCAGTTGGAACGGCACGGTCAGCAGGCGCTCCTTGTGGAAGCGGCTGACGTCGTCGAACGTATGGAAGCGATGGCCCTTCACGTCGTCGGCATAGGCGGGAAAGACGGAGGCGTAAGCCGTGTCGAACTCCGCGAAGGCGGGCTTCAGTCGCCGAAGTTGCACCCAGTGGCCCCCGGCGGATGAAATGGCGAGTACCTTCAAGAACACACACCTCAATAAAGACGTCTGCGGCGACACCGCTCAACTTGGTCCTGGTCCTTGGACCAGCCACTCCCTGCCCCCGGTGTCGCCACCTGGGTCAAGCCTTCCAGCCTGATGAGGTCCGCATTCTTCCCCCGGGGTAGCCCCGCGTCGGTTGACGCAATATTACGCCCGCCCCGGAGGGGCAAACCTAAAACGGGCCCGGACCAGGGACGCGGCGTCAAACGACCATAAGATGGCAGTTGCGACGATTTTACGCCGTTTGTGGTTGAGTTTTGTTCCGTTGATCCCCCAGCGGCCGAACCAGGGCCTGCAGGGGCCTTTCGATCAGCCAATAGGCCGCCAGGCCAGCGGCGACAGCCGCCGCGCAGGTGAGGACCACGGCGATGGAGCGATCCAGGTGGGGCAGCAGGCGGCTGAAGGCCAAGTGGGCGGCCCCTACGGCGAACATGTGGAACAGGTACATCGAATAGCTGGCGTCGCCCGCAGCCATGAATCCCCGGTGCAGCACGCCGCCCGGCAGGGCGGCGGTGAGCGCCAGGACGGCGATGACCAAGGTGCAGATCGCGTCGATGGCGATCTGCGTCCAGACGATGTCGCGCACGCCGCCATAGACTTGGTGGATACCGGCTAGGGCGAGCATGGCGACCACCAGCAAGAGCAGCGAGGGCGTGGCGGCCAGCCGGCCCTTGAAGCGCTTGCACAGCACCGCCAGCCAGACCCCGCCCATGAAGGCCAGGGGGTCCACGCGGGTGTAGAACTGCAGCATCGCGTTTTCGAACTTGAACATCTGGCCCAGCAGTGTGGTGGCGCAGAACAAGGCGGTCATGAGGATGGCCCGGTTCATCTGGCCAAACCGGCACAGCAGGGCGAAGATCACGTAGAAGTACATTTCGTAGTTGAGGGTCCAGCCCAGACGCAGGAAGGGGTCGATGGCCCCCGAATGGCCCGGCTCGTACATGGGCAGGAAGAGCAGCGACATCACCAGGTGGGGGACGTCGAACACCGTGTCCTTGAAGCCCTGGGGCGCGATCAGGACCGCAACGGCGGCCAGCAGGGTGGCCACGTAATAGAGCGGGGCGACCCGCAGCAGGCGCTTCTTGAGGAACCGGACCCCGTCGAACGCGCGCTCGCCCGTGGTGACCACCATCAGATAACCGCTGATCACGAAGAACAGGGTCACGGCGAACCGGCTCAGCAGGTGGGTGATCCCGGACGAGGGGAAGGGATAGATCGACGCGTGAACCAAGGCCACCATCAAGGCGGCGATGGCGCGTCCCCACTGCAGGCCGTCATAGCGCCTGTCCCGCGCCGGCGCTTCAAACGTCTCCAAGAAATCCCCCTTCGCCAGACTATCGCAAGTCAACTCGCCAGCCGCCCCCATGGCCGCCAGCTACGCAACTCAGCTACGCGGCGCGCGCCGGTCTGGATTGGCTTAACGCATGAGGCCAAGCTTTAACCGACATCGAGCACGACGCTGTTCAAGCCGACCCGCCCCCCCGAAACCGCCGTCTGCAACAGGCCCCGCTCGCTCCCCTCCAGCCGCAGCGCGCTGAGCACCCCCGTGGCGTAGGCGCCGGTGTCCAGCCCGATGCGGCGATTATCGCTCCACACCGTCTGCGACGGGGTATGGCCATGCACGACCACCTGCTCGAACGGCCGGGAATCCTCGAGAAACTCGTGGCGAATCCACATCAGGTCGTGCGGCGTCTGCTCATTCAGCGGCGTGCCGGGCCGCGCCCCGGCATGGGCGAAGAAATAGTCGCCGATCGAGACGCAGAAGGCCTGCCGCGCCAGGAAATCGCGATGGGCCACCGGCAAGGCCGCGTTCAACTGCTCCACCGCCGCCTTCCAGCCCTCCTCGTCCCCGCGCTGGGTGGGTGGCTGGGCGCCGTAGGCGCGCATGGTCTCGCGGCCGCCGTATTCGCACCAGCCCGGGGCCAGTTGCGGATCGCTCAGCACCGCCTCCATGCGCTCCTCGTGGTTGCCCCGAAGAAAGTGCGCCTCGACCTGGCCGTCGAGCGCGCAGAGCATGTCCAGCACCTGGCGCGACTGCGCGCCGCGATCGATGTAGTCGCCCAGGAAGACCAGGACCTTGCGCGGCTTGGGGCTTTGCGAAAGATCCTCGATCATCGCCGACAGCAGCGGCGTCAGGAGATCGGCGCGGCCGTGGATGTCGCCGACGGCCCAGACGACATGGTCGGGGGGCACGGTTCTGGGCGGCGAGGGCGGCCCGGCCCGGGCGCGCCGCGCGAACCATTTCAGCATCGCGGGAACCTGGCGGAGCGTGGGGGGATGTGCCGGGGCTCCGGCGGGCGCATCAGAAATACCGCTCGCCGATCCGGATGGTGTCACCAGGGGTGACCACGGTGGCGCTGTTGAGCGGATAGGCCTGCTCGACGGCCGAGTCCGCGCGCTTGATGAACACCCGGCGGGTGTCGGCGCGATAGGTGAAGCCCTCGGCCGTGGCCACGGCGTTCAGCACCGTCAGGCTGTTGGTATAGGGATATTCGCCCGGCTTCTTGACCTCGCCCAGAATGTAGAAGGGGCGGTAGTTGCGCACCTCGACGCTGACGCGGGGCTGGTTGAGATAGCCCTTGGCCAGGGCCTCGGCGATGGCGACCTGGATTTCCGAGGTCGTCAGGCCCCGAGCCCGAGTCTCGCCGATCAGCGGCAGGGCGACATTGCCGTTGGCCCCGACCTGGAATTCACCGCTCAGGGAGTCCTCGCCATAGACGGTGACCTTGATCTTGTCGGCCACCCCGAGGCGATACTCGCCCAGATCGGCGACCGCCGGGGCGGAAGCTTGAGGGGCCGGCTGAAGGGGCGCGGCCTGGGCGCAGCCGACAATGACCGTCGCCAGGACAGCCAGATAGATTGATCGCAGCCAGTTGTTCACGTTCAGAACCCCACTATTCAATGGTATCCATCGATAGGCGGCTCATAGCAGCCGTCCGCCAACAAGTCATTGGGGCTCGAGGCGGCGTCTCTGATTTGAGATCGGCTCGGCCCGGCATGGCGGAAATAGAGTGAAGACGGCGCCTCACTTTCACGCAGAGGCGGCCCGCCGCGCCGGCCTGGCCCGCCTGGCCCGCCTGACGGGCCGCGCGAGCCTGGTCGCCTTCGCCCTGGTCGTGACCGCCGCCGCCGCCGCCCTGACCTGGGCGCTGAGCCTGCCGCTGGCCGACACGCCGCTGTCGCCTGACCTAGTAGCGGTGCATGAGAGCCGGGCCGACGCGGCGCTGGCCGGCCCGCGTCCGCGCGCCCAGGCCGCCTGGCGCGAGTCGCAAGCGGGCCTGGCCCTGGCCCCGGCCACGGCCAGCGCCTGGCTGCGGCTGGCCTGGCTGCGCCACGGCCAGGTCGGCCGACTGGACCCGGTGGCGCTAGGCTATCTGGGCCGCTCCTACGACGCCGCCCCGATCGGGCCCGACGTCAGCGCCTGGCGCATCCGATATCTGCTGGAGAATTGGCCCGACCTGCCCGCCGGCCTGCGCCAGAGGGCGCTCAACGAGCTGATCACCACCTCCCGCTTTCGCGGCCCCCGGGCCCGCAAGCTGGTCGAGGACATCCAAAACCCCGCCGGGCGGCTGGCCGCCCAACTGGCCACCCTGGCCGCGCGCGCCTATGATCCGCCCGTGGCGCCCCCGCTCGTGGTGACTGCCCCCGTGGCGGCTCCAGCGCCCGCCGTCGAGGCGCCGCCTTCGGCGCCCCAGCTGCGGGAACTGGGCGCGGATTCGGCCGCTGTGGCCGGTCCATGAGGCAATTATTAAGTCTCTTGCCGGCAACACGCCCAGAAAAACCACAAACTTTGGATGAACTTGTCGTTAAGTAACGGGTTGGTGTCGTTATAGAGCGCGCTCGAGCTATCCTGGCGTCGAGCGGGGGGGACTTAATGCCACGCTATCTGATCATCGCGGCGACGTTGCTTCTGGCGACGCCGGCCCTGACAACGCCCGTCCTGGCCGCGGCCCGCGCCACGTCCGCCCAGATCCTGACCCGCG
>Ga0247739_10000496_pt1 | contig 14142 bp, 13 predicted proteins | sample UWRJL058202B2_FD_180943 | JGI IMG/M metagenome (GOLD analysis project Ga0247739, IMG submission 180943) | Plant litter microbial communities from Arlington Agricultural Research Station in Wisconsin, United States - UWRJ-L058-202B-2 | ecosystem: Environmental > Terrestrial > Plant litter >...
ACCCAATCAAACAAGCGGGGTTACAGGCGGCAACCCTCAATTGATAGGTACCATAGCCAAAGCAGCCATTGCCACAGGCGCAGATGGTTTGTTTATAGAAACCCACCCAAACCCTGCCGTGGCCAAAAGCGACGGGGCCAATATGCTCCGGCTGGAACTGCTGGAAGAATTGTTGGAGAAACTGGTGGCTATCAGAAAGGTCATTATTTAAAGGTAAAAAATCAGCTTGCTTTATAACCTTTTGACCATACAAAAAAATCTTTTTTGGCTACAATTAACCTGTTTTGTTCAGGGGTGCGCTGGCATATATTGGCACTCGATTTGTTATTATATTTGACCTTCGGAAAGATTGTTTTTTTTGACATAATAATCTATTAAAATCTTAAAATTTTGAAGGTCAATAGAATATATCAAGAATTCTTGCACATCTTTCATTTTTTGACGTTTGCTAAATTTACACGCTGCATCTTTTCCCATCACCTTAATTGCAATGCTATCATTGTTTAAATAATTGTCTATGATCAAAAAGAAGAAACAGAACCTTACCACACAGCAGCAAGAAAAAATATACACCTACTACTCGCAAAACCAGTTATCGATGTCGGAGCTTGCCAAAGAATACGGCATGTCTATTTCTGGTATCAAGTCGATTATCCACAACCGGGAATCGAAAGTTTTTCATTCTCGCATGTTCCTAGGCCGCAACGATGACCATATAAAAGACGCCAAAAACGAAGTCTGGAAAAAGATGGAACTTCCAACACGGTGCAACTACGAAATTTCAAATTATGGTCGCATCAAGTCTTTTGCCAATAGCGAAGAGGGCATCATCATCAAGGGAAAAATGCACGGCGGGTATATCATGTTCGATTATCTAGACCAGAATGCAGGCAAGAAAAAGCATGAACTGGTGCATCGCATTGTGGCATTACATTTTATAGGCGCACCCACAGAAGCGAAGAAGAACGTGATTCACCTCGATGGCAATAAAGCCAACAACCGAGTGGAAAATCTACAGTACATGTCGATGAAGGAAACGGGATCACACTTTGTAAATAACGAGGAAATCTTGGAGATGAATGCCAAGCGCCAACAAAAAAGGACCAAAGGCCAAAAGTTGACCCTGACCCAAGTGGAGATTATCCGCAAAATGTTGAGCAATCCAAACAACAAAACTAAACGCAGTGTGATAGCGAAACGTTTCGACATTAGCGAAATGACCTTGTATCGCATTCAGAACGGCGATTTGTGGGGCAACAAGGGCACTCCAATGACCTATCAAAAAAAGGAACCGGCCAATTTGGACGATTCAAAAGTGATAGCCATCAAAAAAGCGCTGGCAAAATCGGACATGTCGCAAAAAGCCATTGCAGAAAAATTTAGCGTGGGGGAATCGGTGGTAAGCCGGATCAAGAAGGGAAAAACCTACAGCCATATTGTGGTAAAATAGTTAGTGGCTGTACAACGCATGTTAAATTGCCCTAGATGAAATTTTTAGGAAGACAGATTTTCTATTAAAACGAATTTAAAGTGTAGCCTTATAAGGCACTTGCACCCATTACAAGTAACGTAATGGGTTTCTTTTGGCGAAAAAAACATACCGCTTTACATTCATCCAAAATGCGATGACAAAATAAATAATGACCGGGCTACCAAACGTAACGAAGGAAGCATAGATAAAATAGAGCCTTATTTTACCAGATGCGATCTGGAACCTATCGCCGATAGCTGAACAAACACCAAACGCATTGTTCTCGATAAATTGCCTTAAACGTATCATGATGCTAATTTATGAAATTTTCAGTAAAAAAGGTTCTTTTTTAGTAAATTTGCCCGAATGGCAAAAATGCTAACAAATATCCACATCCAGAACTTTAGATGCTTCGAAGATTTTAAGGCAGAAGGCTTTGAGAGGATTAATTTGATTGGAGGTAAGAATAATTCAGGGAAAACCTGTTTGCTGGAAGCCATTTTAGCTTTGAGAGAAAACCACAATAGGCAAACTCAATTGTATGACATTGCACTTGAATTAAGAGGTGAAAAAATTGAAGACCTAATTTTTCAAGATTTAAGGATTGGAAAGACAGTTCGTGGCGTAATTAGTATTTCTGGTAATAAATATAATGATAAAAATTCTGAATATTCCTACAGCACCGACATTAATAAAGACCCTCAAACAGCATGGTTGAATTCTAGTCTTGATATTTTTTACATTTCGCAAACCAAGACATTCCCCAGGATTGACTTCGACGAAATGTTCTATCGAATAGAAAGAGAAGATCGGACCGATGAATTTGTTGAGATTTTGAAAAAACTCGACAGTTCAATAATAAAAATCAGGACGATTGGGTCTGATGGAAAAATACCTCAAATAAAGCAGAAGCACAACAAAAACTACCATAAACTCTCGAGTTATGGGGATGCTACCCAATCTGTGCTCAAATATTTTACTCCTATCGTTGAACGGCTGGTATTTACAGAGTTAGTTTCAAAGGATTTCGTCCTCCTAATTGATGAAATAGAAAACGGCATTCATTATACTGCTCACTATGATTTTTGGAAAACCATATTTAAATTATCGAAAGAACTTAATGTTCAGGTATTTTCCACAACTCATAGCCTAGAAATGATAACTGTTTTTAATAAGGTAGCATTAGAACAAGGCGGCGGAGCATATTTTGAAATGGCAAGAGAGTATGAAAATGGAAAGGTCTTTATGGAAAAGCACGATACAGAATTGTTAGAATATGAATTAGAAAACGACAGAACAATAAGAGGTGAATAGCACAAGAATTATAGTAGAAGGCTTAAATGATAAATATTTTATCGAAGCAATGTTGAAATACATTGGGGCAAACGAGGGTGTCGAGGTTCTTCCAATGGTAAAAGAAATGAAGGGCATTGATAGTTTCGACTTTTCTACCAGAATTGAAAAAGAACTACAAATAGCGAAATCAGATTTAAAAACCGGACTAAAAAAGTTGTCTATTATTATTGACCACGATAATGACAGTATCGAAAATAGGATTTCGTTTTTAAACAAAATGGTACATTCTGTTTTTGGAAAAGAAAATAGCTTGAGTACAACTTCTGACAGCATTTATATTAATGTAGATACTTTTCAAATAGATATTTCTTGCTTCTTTATTGGCGTTGATGGCGTTGGAGAATTAAGCACATTGCTAAAAGCAATTAAATGCACCTCATCAACTTACTCGGATTGCTTGGAGAATTGGTGGCAATGTGCTGATCCTGAAAAAAAAGTTATTGACCAAGTTGAGTTTGATAAAAGCTGGTATCATTACTATATCAAATGGGACAATAGTACCCATCAGGAAAGACAACAAGCAGGAAAGTATTGTACATTACTTTATTCATTGGAGGAAAAAGGGCACATTTGGAACCTCGATTCTGAGTATCTCACAAAATTGAATTCTTATTTAAAAACAATGATATAATTAAAACAATAAAATCGCAATTATGGCTTTCGACATTGAAATGATTAGGAAGGTGTATGCCAATTATGGTAGCCGCATTGAAGCTGCCCGCACAATTGTTGGCCGTCCACTTACCCTTACAGAGAAAATTTTGTATGCCCACCTTACGGAGGGCAATGCCACCAGAGCGTTTACACGTGGCAAGGACTATGTAGACTTTGCGCCAGACCGTGTGGCTATGCAGGATGCGACGGCCCAGATGGCTTTGTTGCAGTTTATGCAGGCGGGTCGCAAACAAGCGGCTGTACCTAGTACCGTGCATTGCGACCACCTGATCGTGGCGAAAGACAACAGCAAGGTAGATTTGGATCGTGCCGTACACGAAAGCAGTGAAGTATATGATTTCCTGGCATCCGTTTCTAATAAATATGGCATCGGTTTCTGGAAGCCTGGTGCTGGTATCATTCATCAGGTAGTGTTAGAAAATTATGCTTTTCCCGGTGGCATGATGATTGGAACAGATAGCCACACCGTGAACGCAGGTGGCTTAGGTATGATTGCGATTGGTGTGGGTGGTGCTGATGCTTGTGATGTAATGGCTGGCCTTCCATGGGAATTGAAATTTCCAAAATTGATCGGTATCAAATTGACCGGGAAATTAAACGGTTGGACTGCTCCGAAAGACGTTATCTTAAAAGTAGCTGGCATCCTTACCGTAAAAGGTGGAACAGGTGCTGTGGTTGAATATTTTGGTGAAGGCGCCATCAACATGAGCTGCACGGGCAAGGGTACCATTTGTAATATGGGTGCCGAAATTGGTGCTACCACTTCTACATTTGGTTATGATGATAGCATGAGCCGTTACCTAAAATCTACAGGCCGTGAAGACATTGCTGCCGCAGCGGATGAAATAAGACAACACTTGACCGGTGATCCAGAAGTGTACGAAAACCCAGAAGCCTATTTTGATCAAGTGATCGAAATAAATCTGAGCGAATTGGAGCCGCACCTGAATGGACCGTTTACACCAGATTTGGCCACTCCCATCTCTAAAATGAAAGAAGCCGCTATTGCAAATGGCTGGCCGATGAAAATTGAAGTGGGTTTGATTGGTAGCTGCACCAATTCCTCTTACGAAGATATTGGACGTGCTGTAAGCCTTGCAAAACAATTACCAGGCAAGGGCTTGAAATTGAAATCTGAATTCACCATTACCCCAGGTAGCGAACAAGTACGTTACACCATTGAAAGAGATGGTTTCTTGGAAACTTTTGCTGAAGTAGGTGCTACGGTTTTTGCAAATGCTTGTGGCCCTTGCATCGGTATGTGGGACCGTGTTGGTTCTGAAAAAGCAGAGAAAAATACCATCGTACATAGCTTCAACCGCAACTTTGCAAAACGTGCTGACGGTAACCCAAACACGTATGCGTTTGTAGGTAGCCCAGAATTGGTAACGGCTTTGGCCATTGCTGGTAGCCTATCCTTTAACCCAATTACCGATACCTTGACCAACGATAAAGGCGAAGAGGTTATGCTGGATGAACCATCTGGCTACGAACTACCGCCACTTGGTTTTGCCGTAGAAGATGCGGGATATCAGGCACCAGCAGAAGATGGCAGCGCCGTACAGGTAGCCGTTTCTCCAACCTCGGCCCGGTTGCAATTATTGGATCCTTTTCCCGCTTGGGAAGGTGTAGATCTTAAAGGTTTAAAATTGTTGATCAAGGCGAAAGGAAAATGTACGACCGACCACATCTCCATGGCTGGTCCTTGGTTAAAGTTCCGTGGGCACTTGGATAATATCAGTAACAACATGCTGATTGGTGCGCTCAATTATTTTAATGAAAAAACGGATTTTGTAAAAAATCAATTGACCGGCGAGTACGGCCATGTACCTGCAACCCAACGAGCTTACAAAGCCGCTGGCATTGGAAGCATTGTGGTAGGCGATGAAAACTATGGCGAAGGAAGTAGCCGTGAACATGCTGCTATGGAACCACGCCACTTGGGTGTACGTGCAGTATTGGTGAAATCATTTGCTCGTATCCACGAAACCAACTTGAAGAAGCAAGGGATGTTGGCATTAACTTTTGCCGATAAAAATGACTACGATAAAATTCAAGAAGCCGACGTGATCGACATCCGTGGCCTTACAGAATTTGAACCTAATCATCCATTGACCATCAGTTTGCACCATGCAGATGGAACGACGGATATTATTTTGGCTAACCATACCTACAATGAACAACAAATCGAGTGGTTCAAAGCAGGTGGTGCGTTAAATATCATCCGCAAACAATTTGCTTAATTATTAATCGATTTTCATACAAAAAGCCTTTCGGTACATCACCGAGAGGCTTTTTAAATAATCATTTTACTATATGAAAAAAATAATTTTTTCTTTTGGTCTTCTTTTGGCTACCGGTGCAACATTTGCGCAAGTAAAAAAGACCCTGGATATTGTGACCAAAGCAACCTGCGATTGCATCGTGAAAGAAAAAGGCACGGTGAAGAATCAAATGGATTTGCAAAAAGTAATGAGCGTATGCCTGATGAAAACGGCTGGCGATAAACTTCCGGCCCTACAAAAAGAATTGGGCATCAAAACCATGGATCAAGCTGGCATGATGAAATTGGGCCAGGCTGTAAGCTTAAAACTTGCTACCGATTGTCCTACCATGTACGACATTGCTAGCAAACTGCAAGGCGGCACGGATGATGTAACAGCTAACGAGCCGGCTGTAACTACCGAAAGTTACACAGGAGAAATTTTGAAAGTGGAAACGGATGGATATACCTACATCCAGATCAAGAACAACGATGGGAAAATCACCAAGTTTGTTTGGTTCGAATATTTTAAAGGATCGGATGCCTACAAAGAAAACCCACAATTATTGGTTGGTAAAAGGGTAACCATCAAATATAAAGCGGTTGAAATATTTGTTCCGGCATCGAAAGATTATGTGAGCAGCAAGGAGATTACGGAATTATCTGCTAACTAATTTCAAAATATTGCATAAAAAAGCCGCTCGATTGAGTGGCTTTTTTTATTATTGGCTATCTTGTCTTATTTAAAAGGTGATGCATATTTCACATCAGCAATAACCTTTCTATCGGTCAATGTTTTTAGAAATGCTACCACTGCAGCCTTATCCGTAGCGGACAGATTCAATTGTCTTGGCGTGCCATCAGGATTTTTAAGATCTACGGATAGTTGCGGATTTGCTTTAACACCGCTGTTGTAGTGTTCTACCACTTGCTCCAAGGTGGCAAAACGGCCATCGTGCATATAAGGCGCAGTCAGTTCTATATTTCTGATCGATCCCACTTTGAACAATCCATTTTGATTGGGATTATTGGTAATGCCACCAATTCCTTTATCGATATTCACAGCATCTAGTCCGTTGTTCTTTGGCGGGCCGGCCGTAAAGGTTTCCGTTCCATGACATTTGGCACAATTCAGCTGCGGGCCGAAAAACAATTGTTTGCCACGATTTTCTTGTGCCGTAAAATTTGTAAAATCTACGCCACCTGGGTTTTGATTAGCAGGAAAAGAAACGCGTCCATCATCATATTTAGATTGATACGAAATAATGGAACGAACGAATTGCGAAAGGGCCTTTGAAATTTTATCGCTGGTAATAACCTTGCTACCAAAAGCATTTTCGAATAAAATGGGATAATAACTAAGTGCGCTTAGTCTTTTCACCAAGGTATCCAGCGTCATCCCCATTTCTGCATGGTCTTGTATGGGTGTCAGCGTTTGAATTTCTAAAGTGGCTGCTCTTTCATCCCAAAAGAATTTTCCACCGGGATAATATTTGGCGTTGATCAAACTCATGGAATGCCTGACTGTGCTAGCTCCAGCAAAGCCTTTGCTCAAAATGGCCGAATCGGAAAAAGCCAGTTGCTGATTGTGGCACGATGCGCAGGATACTTGGGTATTGATGGACAGATGTTTGTCGTAAAACAATACACGACCCAAGGTGGCGCCATTGTCCGTAATGGCATTGTCAGCCGGTGTGTTGATTTCGTTGAGTACGGGTGGTGTAAGTAAATAGGCCGGCAGACCGGCATTGGCATAGTTAAAAGGAGTAGACGGTAAATTAAGAGCCGACGCAACGGGATCAACTGTATTGGTGTCTGTATTTTTTTTGCAAGCGTTCATGCATACAATGGTTACCATGAGGCTAGCAAGAATCAAGGGCTTTCTAAAAGTCATTCGTTGGGTTTTGGGTTTAGACGCCGGTTTTATTCAAAACCTTCGGTTTATCGGCGAAAACTAAACAAATTAATTGGTGCTGATATAACAACTATTACTAGGCCGATTAAGGATGCTTCGTGTATGTAGCATTTTAGGTAAATATGAAGGAAAACTTGCATCATCAAAATTCATTCACGCAAGAAATCCATGCGGTTGAAAAGAGAAAAAAAGGGGGTTGCTAACCGTCAAAAAAATGTTTTTATATCTTTATGTAAGAATTGTTGCTTTCTACATTTTAGTTTGTTGTTATCTAATGAGCTAGCCTTAAAACACTTAACTATGGATATCGATAAAAAGAAATATAAAGTATGGACTTGGAAAAACCCTTTGGTCCTGCATTGGATTATCAACCCTGGCCTTGCCTTTAATGAACTGGCACTTGGACAGCGGATACCAAAAATTATGGTGATTGAGAAAGGGGGCCGGAAATCATTACCGGAACGGAGTTTTGTACCTTGCCCTCATTGCAACACTTTGCATACAAGCTTAAAATGGACGCCACAAAACAATACTGCATTTAAAAACTGGTTTGGCCTATACTGCGACCATTGCGGCGGAATTATTCCTTGTGTAAGAAATGCAACGAGTGCTGTTTTACTTGCTTTGACGTTTCCCCTTTGGTATTGGTTCAAAGACAAATGGAAAGAAAAGTGGTTGGCAGATCAAAAGGCAAAATTTGCAAAACCTTTGGTTTTAACCCAACCCGATTTTCAATGGTGGTATGTTGGCCTTCGCTTCGCATTTTCTATGTTTATTTTTATGAACCTTTTCAACTTCCTCATATTGCAAGAAGTATTCACTTGGAAAAAACTTTTAATAAACGCCATCGTTTGGGTACTTGGAGGGCTGATATTTGGGCTGTTTATGAAGAAGTTTACAAGAACGCGTCCAACTAGGCAGCGTGGTGAACAAGTATCGGCAACGTAGATAGAAAGCAACCTTCCGACTTGAATGAAATGCTCTGTAATTAATAAACCGGTAAAAGAGGTTTCATTTCTTTATGCTAAATGCAACAACTATGGACAAATTTGAATATAAAATTATGGACATTTCAAGAGCTCATTTAAAGAAAGAAAACTTTCAAATGGAATTGATGGAAAAACTGAACGCCTTAGGTGCACAAGGCTGGGAATTGATAAATGCGGAAGGCTTGAACGAAGGTTCGGTCTTTTGGAAAGTTGGAGAAACAGTTGATATTTTATTCTTTTTTAAAAGAAGACTCGCTACATAACAAATGCATTTGCATAGACAGACTGCCAGCGTTTAGTTGGTTGTCCATACTTAGTGAAGAAATATTTATTGCTTAATGACCTTATCAATTAATCGAACAAAAGTTATTATGAATGGGTCATTTTCAAATTGCAAAGGATAAAACCAGTTACAACATTTCATTCTTGCGATTTCTTATTATGACTAGCAAGCAACCAATTCACACATTCATGTTATTGCGTGGCTGATATTATTTTTCTTCGTCCTTTAAACAGCCAACTATTTTCACCCTTTTATGCTATTTAAAAAATATTGATCGATTTACTTTTGCCATGTCAAATAAAACAATTGACATTAAAAAAATCAATATTTAACATGAAAAACATCACACTTAAAACATTAGCATTGGCAGTGCTTTCCTCGCTCATGTTTACTACCTATGCGGCTGGCCCTAAAAAAGCCAAAGCAAAACCTGTCTCTAATGAGGGAGACTCTACCTCACACATAGTAGATACCAAATTTGTAGGCAAATGGCTGTGGACAAAAGGAAGCAATAGCGCTTATTACAACAGCAACGGCGTGTACAATGGCGCTGCATATGGCATGGCGGTACAGCTCAAGATCGATGCCAACGGATATGGAACTTGCTTTAAGCACATCTTTTCTAACCTTGGCGTGGGCTCTTATTTAGAAGTGAACATTTCTTACAATGGATTTTTTGAATCTGATGCTCAAGGACATCTCGGGTTCTTTCCTACGAGTGGCACTTATAAATCTACCGGTGGAGAAAACAGGGCATTAAGGCCCGACGAACTATGGGATGCCAAAGCAAGCACCGGCGCCATGCTCTACCAAAAAGTGAATTTTACCACACAGGGCAGCCGCGAGTGTTTTCAAGTAACGGCCAGCAATGGCGTTGTAGACACTTACTTTCGAGTGCTTCAATAACTATTGCATAATTCATATTAATCCATCAGATAATAAAAAAAGCCAGCCTATGCAATGCAAGGCTGGCTTTTTTATGATACAAATACATAATTATTTAAAACCCAATTGACGGCTGTCGGCTTCGGCCATTTTATTTACAAATTCTTTAAAGGAAGCATATTCTGTTATAGGAACTTGCTCTTTCAAGTATTTTACTTCACGGGTAACAACAATGCGTTCTGGTTTTAATGGGTTGATGTCGTACGTTAAGTTATAACTCATAGAAGGGCAGGAAAGCGTTACGTTCTTTGGCGTTTCTGCTAGCTTTTTACCAGCTGGCAACGTGATGGTCATTACTTCTCTATCGCCGGGCGTACTGCTAAAACTCCAGAGATTGAACGGATATTTACGGGTATCCAAACTAACGAAATCCAACGAGCCATAACTGTCGCTCCATGGCAATTTAAAAATTTGCATGCCCACAATCTCGCTGCTGAAACCTTCTACATTAAATACATATTTCATGTCGATGGTGTCTTTCAGGTCGTCCAAATTAGAGATGGTAAAAGATTTAAGCACCACCTTTTTATTGAACTCACCACTCAGTGATTTTTGTAATCCCTTGATTCGATCTTCCTCGCCTTGATCTTTATAAGAACCACGGGTAGAAGATGCTTCGGCACCGATCTTCTTGCTGCTGCGCTCGATGTCGATACTGCTTCCCTTAAAAACAATATTGCTCTTACGATCCACAAAATTAATTGGACGATTGGGTGTATTCAATTTTACCAACTTGGCATTGCTGGCAACTTCTCCCTCTTTAGGTATATATAACCCATTTGCATTTAAGTCGTGTGCACTTAAAGCACCGAAAGGCAAGTGATTATCGGTCAACTCGATAATATAATTTTTATTACCTGTTTTTAATTGTGCAATGCAATGATTAAATCCGATAGTTGGCAAATCGAGATTCATGTCTCCGTTGTCACGTGTATCCACCAGAATAAGGTTTGCATCCAATCCCACTTCTTTACCCAATGCTACGAATAAAGTGGCCAAATCTTTACAATCTCCCAGCTTGGTGGTAATGGTACGGCTAGCACGCTGCGGAGTGAGGGCGCTATGTAAAAAAGGAATAGCACTATAATTAAAATTATTTTCTATATACTCGTAAATAATCTTTGCCTTTTGCAGATCGGTCAGGTTCTTCTTTCCTTCGAACAGTTCCTTGGCTTTTTCTTTCACTTCGAAATCTCCCTTGGCTTTGATGCTGCTCAAATCGCTATACCAGTTGGCCACATAATTCCAGTCGGGAATGGAGGTAACCACTACCCTTTCGGACACATCGGTAAATGGCGGCATATTCGATTCTCCCGTAACACCAGGACTTTCTTTCTTATCCCACACATACATCTTGTAATCGTCCACATCGGTAATTTGCGGTTTCACATCTGTATTGTACATCTTATATTGAAACTTTTTATCTTTTGGAACCATCAAACTATAGCGTGCAGTTTTGATTGGGTAACCGCCATTGAGGTTGAAATCCTCACAAAAATGTTCGGCCAATTTCCCATAACTACTACTTTCCAGTTTATAGCTCAAGTGTATCACATCACCTATTTCCAACGAAGAAAATACCACTTGATAATCATTCGTTTCGGCCTGCACTTTTGATCCGTCTTTTTTGAAAAGTTCAGATTTGTCAACGATCAACCTTTGTGTATAACTGTTATAAGGAATATTTAATTCCTTCCAATCATCGATACCGCTTTGGTTCAATACTTTTATCAATATCTCATTCCGCTCTTCAGAGGCACCGCTTTCGGGATAAACAACCTGTTGCATTTCCTTTAACAGATAAACGCTATTGTCGTTTGGATAATCGGTTTGTTTGATATTATTTTTGACCAATGCATTGATGTCCTCCGTTTTGAAACTGGCAAATAAATCTTTACGACCTTCCAATTCACGCAACTTTTTACGGGCAGCATAGTTGTTAGGGTTCAATTCTATCGCCTTTTTTAACGACACTTTTGCTTCGCTCTTGTTTCCTTGTGCATCCAATATCAATGCTTTGCTATAATGCATGCCACCTACATAGGGAGCTCTTTCAATGGCTTTTTGTTGCCATTCTAGTGCGTTCTTATAATCTTGTTGGTCGTAATATTTGTCGCTCATGCCAGTGTAGCGTCCAGTAGCATACGGCTTTTCATCAATCATTTTTTTCAGCATCTTCATCCCTTCTTCCTTTTTGCCGAGCTTCATGATGTTACCAATCACCGTTTCGGTCAGCTCATCATCTTGGTGTGTCTTCAAATAATTTTCTAGGATGGCGTTGCTTTTCTTCAAGTCTTTGGTTACACTTTGGGTAACGCTGTATTGCATCACTAAAAAAGTACGGTTTTCTGGATAGGTTTTATAGGCTACGTCCAACTCTTTCAACAATTTTTCTATTTCTTTTTTCTTTGATAATAGATCGAGTGTCTTCATTTCCGTTTCAGCGTTTTTACCATAGGTGGACATGCGCTTGTCCAACAAGGTTTGCGCTTCATCGTAATCTTCTTTATTGATTGCGTCGCTATATAACAAATCCAATCCATATAAACCATCCGGATCATTTGATTTTACAAATTCGATTTCTTTGGTGAGGTCAGTATTGTTATTGTCCCGAGCATAGGTTTCTACCAGCTTTTCGGATACGATGCTACTTTTCGGCTCGTCCTTTTTTAATTGAGCCGCGATCTTTCTTGATTCATACCGTTTATCGTTATGGTTATACGTATTCAACAGTAGCATCATGTCCAAAAAACCATTCGCATTCTTCGATAAACGATCTTCAAAAAATTGCTCAGCAAACATGGCCACTGGTACTATCGGGTACGCTTGTGCCTTGGTGTACGGCTGCATGGTAGCCGATCCATTTATTGGCAATACGTTGCCGCTAGCATCCGCAAAACGCAACATAAAATTAGAGCGGCTTATTTCGCTGCTTCCTATTTGAACCAAGATGCGGTTGACACCTTTTTGCAATTTTACCTTATAATTGTAAACGTCTATATCTGTATTGCGCTCTTCGGCTTCTTGCGCTACCATCAAGTCATTGATCCAAATTTTAAAAGAACCCGATACCCCAAACATGAGGGTTACTTCATTGTCGGCATCGCTGGTTACAAATGTTTGGGCATAAATGATGGAATTGGTTACATCATAATGAAACTCCATATCCATCCAGCGGTCGTTTCTAGCATCAGGAATGGTAAACCATTGAACAGAAGCACCACGGTTATTTTTGAAGGTATAAGCGGCTTCGGGATGTGCCACTACGCCAAAGTCCTTATTGAAACCACTGGCGCTCATGTTCTCGAAAGTACCAACCGTTCCCCATCCTTTTACATCGCCCATTTTGTTCCAAGTTTCTTTCGACGTTTTAATGTCGCCCCTCGCCTGCTGGCGGCCGGCCAAGTTATCATAAGCCATGGCTTTGATGGTGGCATTTGCTTTCGGGTCGTCGGCAATCTTTTCCATCATCTTTTTTACGTCGTTCGCACTCTTTTCATTGCGGCTGAAAATACCGGTTGTCCATAGTGCGTATACGTACGGATATGGATTTGGAGAGGCATTATAGAACTTTTGAAAATAGCCGAATGCATCATCCCAATGTTCGTTCGAGGTTTCCAAAAGTGTTAAAGCAAGTGCAGCATCGGTGCCTTTAGCAGGATCGTTAAGCAACGTAGTAAGCGCTTGCTTGGCTTCACTTCTTTTATTGGTGTTCATTAAATCCAGCGCTTGCCTAAAATCTTGGGCAAAAGAAAAGCCTGTTATCATTAACAGGCAAAAAACAATAGCGATACGTTTCATGTAGGATTTTTACAATTTTTATGATTCAAACCTAACACAAAATTTGCTTATAGAGTTGATGAACAAAAAACATTTATCGTTTTTTTATATGGTAAGGATATTTATCCCTTTTTTTTGATAATTATCATGTTGCTCCATAACAACTTATCTACCAAAAGCTTATTATAGCGATGATGCCTTACTGACCTATCTACCTTTTTGTCGATATAATCTTGACCATGCGGTTTTACCATATTAGTAAAATAGATGAACTTCCTACCGCTACTTTTGTTTCTATTTCAAACCGATTTTTTTGGCTACTCCTTTTATTGCTTATCATCCTATATATGCACATCCATTGCCTGAAGGGCATCGATTTCCCATGCTTAAATATGAGTTGATCCCTGAACAACTGCTGTACGAGGGCACCATTGAACCAGCACATTTGTTCGCTCCTTTGCCGTG